>Ga0209343_10003393_pt1 | contig 20075 bp, 16 predicted proteins | sample RifCSPlowO2_02_FD_184026 | JGI IMG/M metagenome (GOLD analysis project Ga0209343, IMG submission 184026) | Groundwater microbial communities from Rifle, Colorado - Rifle CSP2_plank lowO2_0.2 (SPAdes) (version 2) | ecosystem: Environmental > Aquatic > Deep subsurface > Groundwater | place... | reverse complement strand
TCGGCTCGGGCGCAAACGGGTCATCATTTTCGGCTTGCTGCTGTTTGCCATCGGCAGTTTTGTCGCCGCCTGGGCGCCCAGCCTGACCTGGCTGGCGATTGGGCGCGCCCTGCAGGGCGCCGGTGCCGTGTCCGCTGCGGTGACCGCCTTGCTGGCCGACCAGACCCGCGACGAGGTGCGCACCAAATCGATGGCGCTGGTGGGCATCAGCATCGGGTTGATGTTTGCGCTGTCCTTGGTGGCGGCACCGATGTTGGTGGCGGTCGTCGGGCTGAACGGACTGTTTGCCGTAACGGGCACGCTGGCGTTACTGGGGGTGGCGGCGGTGATCTGGTGGGTGCCGCCGGAGCCGCAAAAGCATAAAGATATGGCGCGTGGTGGTCTGCTGGAAGTGCTGCGCCTGCCCGCCTTGCTGCGGCTGAACTTTGGCGTGTTTGTGCTGCATGCGGTGCAATTGGCGATGTGGATGGCGGTGCCCGCCATGCTGGTGCAGGCCGGCCTGTCGCGCGATCATCACTGGTGGGTGTATTTGCCAGCGGTGCTGGGCTCATTCATTGTCATGGGCGGGTCGCTGTTTCAATTGGAAAAGCGCGGTTACCTTCGGGCGGTATTTTTGATCTCGATCGGGCTGGCCGCCGCCGTGCAACTGGGCTTGCTGCTGATGGCCTCCACCGCGCCGAGCGTCGGGGCGATGGTGGCACTGTTGTTTGTGTTTTTCTACGGCTTCAACGTTCTGGAGGCGAGTCAGCCGAGCATGCTGTCGCGGATGGCTCCAGCGCACGTTCGCGGCGCGGCCATCGGGGTTTACAACACCTTGCAGTCGCTGGGTTTCTTTGCCGGTGGCGTGATGGGCGGCTGGCTGATGAAGCATGTCGGCGCGCCGGGCCTGTTTGCGGTCTGTGCCGGGCTCATGCTGCTGTGGCTGCTGGTGGCCTGGCCGATGGCAACGCTGGTGGTGAAGACGCCAGGGCTGGCGTCAAAGGCTGGATAATGAAGGCTGAAACCCTGCGGGATAGACCGCAGTCACGTCAATTAAGGAACAACCATGGCATCCGTTAACAAAGTCATTCTCGTGGGCAACCTGGGGCGCGACCCTGAAATTCGTTACCTGCCTAGTGGCGATCCGGTGGCCAACATCACCATTGCGACCAGCAGCAAGTACAAGAGTAAAACCGGTGAGATGGTCGAGGAGACCGAGTGGCACCGGGTCACCTTTTTCGGCAAACTGGCCGAGATTGTGGGCCAGTACCTGAAAAAAGGCCGCTCCGTCTATGTCGAAGGCCGCATCAAGACGCGCAAGTACACCGACAAGGATGGCATCGAGAAATACGCAACCGACATCATTGCCAACGAGATGCAAATGCTGGGTGGTCGCGAAGGCATGGGCGGCCCATCTGACGACGATGAAGGCGCCAGCGGCGGCTATTCGCGTCCGGCACCGGCCTCACGTCCGGCGGCATCCGCCCCGGCTGCTCGCCCTGCCCCAGCCCCGGCGCAGGCCAAGCCGTCCAGCGGTTTTGATGACATGGACGACGACATCCCGTTCTAGGCCAGAGTGTTGAGGCGCCTGCGGCCATGAACCAACCCTACGTGCCGCTTGCGCCCGTGGGTCCGCAAGCGCTGATGGTGGCGCTGGGGCCACGCGATCCCTTTCGCTGGCTGGCCGCCGGCTGGCGCGATCTGCTGGCGCAACCGGGCATCGGTCTCTTTTATGGTGTTTGTTTCTGGCTGATGGCCAACGCCCTGGCGGCAGTGTTTAGGGCCAAACCCGAATACACGCTGTCGCTGGTTTCCGGCTGCCTGCTGCTGGGGCCATTCCTGGCCATGGGTCTGTACGAGGTCAGCCTCCGTCGCGAGCGCGGGCTCCGGCCCGATTTCAGAACCTCGTTGACCTGCTGGGCCGCCCACATCCGCAGCATGAGCATGCTGGTGCTGGTGCTCATCGTGTTGGAGCTGCTCTGGGGTCGTGCCTCGCTGGTGGTGTTTGCCGTGTTCTTCAATACCGGCATGCCATCCAGTACCGGGGTGATGGAGGCCGTGTTCAACCCCTCCAACTGGGAGTTTGTCGCGGTCTACCTGGTCGTGGGCGGGGCATTCGCCGCGCTGGTTTTTTCTATCGCCGTGGTGTCGATCCCGATGATTCTGGACCGCGACACCGACGCCATCACGGCGGCCATTCACAGCATTCGCGTGGTCTTTGCCAATCCAGGTGTCTTGCTGCTGTGGGGCGTGCTGATTACCGCACTTGTCATGTTGGCGCTACTGCCATGGGCCTTGGGCCTGATCATGGTCGGTCCGCTGCTCGGACATGCCAGCTGGCATGCCTACCGCGGCGCCGTCCTCTGGCAGGAGCTGCCGGCGGCGCCAACGCCAGACCCCAGCCTGAATACCTGATTGCAGCTGGTTTCGTCGCGGCCACGCCCGCGCAGCCTTTGGGTTGTGCGGGTTTTTTCACGGGATTCTCAGACCCGTCTTGTACTGTGGGGGGTATGTTGATATACTCCATCGAGTATATTTTTGAGGTCACGCCATGAGCTTGCTTTTATCGCCCCCTGCTGTTCGTTTGACGCGCCGCGCCCGCCGCCTGTTGCCGTGGTGCAGTGTGTTGCTGATGTCGGTCGCCGCTGCGCAGGGCGGGGTTCAGGTGCCCGTCGCGCCCGCGCAGGTGAAGTCGGTCGGCACCGGGTTTGAACTCGATGGCGTGGTTCAGCCGGTCAAGCAGAGCACCATTTCGGCGCAGGCGAGCGGTCGTATTGCGACCTTGCTGGTCAAGGCCGGTGACAAAGTGCGTGCCGGTCAGGTGCTGGCCACCATTGACGATCGCGAGGCGCAAACCGGTGTGCAGAGCAGCCAGGCGCAGTTGGCGCAGGCGCAAGCCGGGCTGCACAACGCCCAAGCCAACTTTGATCGCACGCGTGATTTGCGCGCCAAGGGTTTTGTCAGTGCCGCCGCACTGGATGCCGCTGACGCGCAACTCAAGGGTGCCTTGGCGGGGCGGGATCAGGCAGGCGCTGGCGCCCGCCAATCGGCATTGGCGCAGGGCTTTACCCGCGTGACCGCGCCGTTTGAGGGCTGGGTGCTGCAGACGCATGCTGAAGCGGGCGACCTGGCGGTGCCGGGCAAACCCCTGCTCACGCTGTACGCGCCGCTGCCGATGCGGGTGGTGGTGCAGGTCCCGGTGTCGCGCTCGGGTGCGGCGCGTGCGGCCGGTGCGGTTGAATTGTTGTTGCAAGATGGTGTCGGCGCTGGGCAATGGCAGCGTCCGGTGTCCATCGGCACCGTGCCCACGGCCGATCCGGTTTCACAAACGATTGAGTGGCGTCTTGAATTGTCTGCCGAGGCGGCCAAAACCTTGCTGCCGGGTCAGCAGGTGCGGGTGCGTTTTGCCGGAGGGCAGGCCGATCGCATGCTGGTGCCGAGCACTGCCGTTCTGCGGCGTGGCGAATTGACGGCTGTCTATGTGGTGTCAGGCACGGGTTTTGTGCTCAAGGCGGTGCGTCTTGGTGCTGATCACGGTGCCGAGGGGGTTGAGGTGGTGGCGGGCCTGACGGCGGGTGACCGCGTGGCGCTGGAGCCGGTCAAAGCCGGTTTGGCAGGCGCGCAAGCCGTGGCACCGTCTGCCGTGACCAAGTGAGATGGCTATGAATCACAAACCCCCGATGGGCGTTTCTGGGCGCATGGCGGCGGCCTTTCAGGCCAATGCACTCACGCCTTTGCTGGCGCTGGTGGCCTTGTTGCTGGGCTTGTTTGCGGTGCTGGTGACGCCGCGCGAAGAAGAGCCGCAGATCAATGTGACGATGGCCAACGTGCTGATTCCCTTTCCCGGGGCCAGCAGTGCCGATGTGCAGAATATGGTGGCGCGCCCGGCTGAGCAGTTGCTGAGCCAGATTGCTGACATTGAGCACACGTATTCGGTGGCACGACCCGGTCTGGCGATACTCACTGTGCAGTTCAAGGTGGGGGTGCCGCGCACCGAAGCGCTGGTACGTTTGTACGATGTACTCAATGCCAACCAGGACTGGCTGCCGCGCGACCTGGGTGCCCTGGCGCCGATTGTGAAACCCAAAGGGATTGACGATGTGCCGGTGCTGGGTGTGACTTTGTGGAGTCGCGAGGCCTTGCCTGCGTTTGAGCTGGAACGGGTGGCGCATGCCGTGGAGGCTGAAATAAAAAGTGTGCCAGGCACGCGTGAGGTGCATACCATCGGCGGCCCGGGCCGGGCCGTGCAGGTGTGGCTGGACCCGGTGCGCCTGCGCGAGCGCGGCGTTGACCTGCTCGCGCTGAAAGCATCGCTGGGGGCTTCCAATTTTGGGATGACTTCCGGCGCGGTGCTCGATACCACTGGCAAATCGGTGCAAATGCTCACGGTCGAGACCGGTGAGTTCTTGCGTTCTGAGCAAGACGTGGGTGACCTGGTGGTGGGTGTGAGCAAAGGTTTGCCGGTCTATTTGCGCGAGGTGGCACGTATTGAGACCGGTGCCCAGCTACCGCAACGCTATGTCTGGTTTACGCCGGGTGCCGGGACCGCGGCGACAGCGGCAGCGAAGCCGTCCACAGCAAGTAGTGCCCCCGCGCCTGCCGCGCTGCAAGCTGGCAGCGTCTACCCGGCGGTGACGATCAGTGTGACCAAAAAGCCCGGTGAAAACGCCGTCGATGTGTCGAGCGCCGTGCGGAATCGCATCGATGCCCTGCGCAACACGGTGATTCCGTCCAACATCGAGACCAGCATCACGCGGGACTACGGTGAAACCGCGGCCGAGAAGGCCAACAAGCTGATGCAGAAACTGGCTTTTGCCACCGGTTCGGTCATTTTGTTGGTCGGCTTTGCCTTGGGCCGGCGCGAAGCGGTGATTGTGGGCGCTGCCGTGATTCTGACGCTGACGGCCACGCTGTTTGCCTCCTGGGCCTGGGGCTTCACGCTCAACCGCGTGTCGCTGTTCGCCTTGATTTTCTCGATCGGCATTCTGGTGGACGATGCCATTGTGGTGGTCGAGAATATTCACCGGCACCAGCAACTCTCGCCCGACGCCACTTTGAAAGACATCATTCCGCGCGCCGTCGATGAAGTCGGCGGCCCCACCATTCTGGCCACCCTGACGGTCATTGCGGCCTTGCTGCCGATGGCTTTTGTGTCGGGTTTGATGGGTCCCTACATGAGCCCGATCCCGATCAATTCCAGCTTGGGCATGGCCATTTCGCTGGCGATTGCGTTCACGGTCACACCCTGGCTGGCGCTGAAATTGATGAAGCCGCATGGCCACGCTGGCGCTGCGCATGGCGGCGCCCAAGCCAAGGGGCTGGGCCCCAAACTGCAGAAGCTGTTCAGCCGCGTGCTGGGCCCGTTTCTTGAAAGCGGGCGCAAGCGCTGGCTGCTGCTGGCCGGTATTCTGGTGGCGCTGCTGCTTTCCGTTGGCCTGACTTTGGTGCAGTGGGTGGTGATGAAGATGCTGCCCTTTGACAACAAGAGCGAGTTTCAGGTGGTGGTGGAAATGCCAGCTGGCACCCCGCTGGAAAATACGGCCGCCACCTTGCATGAATTGGGCGCCTTTTTGGCACAACAGCCCGAAGTGCTGAACCTGCAAGCCTACGCCGGCACCGCCTCGCCGATTACCTTCAACGGGCTGGTGCGTCAATATTATTTCCGCGCGGACGCCGATCAGGGCGACCTGCAGGTGAACCTGGTGGACAAGCACCATCGCAGTGAAAAAAGCCACGTGATTGCCCAGCGCTTGCGGGCCGACCTGGAAAAAATTGGCATCAAGCACAACGCCCGCATCAAAGTGGTGGAAGTGCCGCCCGGTCCGCCGGTGATGTCACCCTTGGTGGCCGAGGTCTATGGTCCGGATGAGGCCGGACGCCAGCAACTGGCCGGTCGCCTGGCGCAAGCGTTTGCGGCCACGCCCGATATTGTGGGGATCGACACCTCGCTCAAGGAAAATGCGCCGCGGGCCTACCTGCGGGTGCGTCGCCAGCGTGCCGAGTCACTGGGCATCCCGGTGGCCGTCATTGCGCAAACAGCAGTCATGGCCTTGTCGGGGGTCGATGCGGCCTATCTGCACGATGGTCAAAGCAAATACCCGGTGCCGGTGCGTCTGCAATTGCCGCTGGAGTCCCAGGTCGGGCTCGACGCCTTGCTGGCGATGCCGCTGCGCGCCGCCAACGGCCAGATGGTGCCCTTAAGCGAGCTGGTCCAGGTCGAACGCGGCGTGATCGACAAGTCCCTGTTCACCAAGGACCTCAAGGGCGTGAGTTATGTGTTCGGCGACATGGCCGGCAAGCTCGACTCGCCCTTGTACGGTCTGTTTGCCATTCGCAGCAAGCTGGCCGATGCCGCTTTGCCGGGCATGGGCGAGCTGGGTGAATACTGGATTCACCAGCCGTCCGATCCGTACCGCCAGTTCGCCCTCAAGTGGGACGGCGAATCGCAAATCACTTATGAGACTTTCCGTGACATGGGCGCCGCCTATGGTGTCGGGCTGATCCTGATCTATCTGCTGGTGGTGGCGCAATTTCGCAGCTACCTGACGCCGCTGGTCATCATGGCGCCGATTCCGCTCACCATCATTGGTGTGATGCCGGGCCACGCTTTGCTGGGCGCGCAATTTACCGCGACTTCCATGATCGGCATGATTGCGCTGGCCGGCATCATCGTGCGCAATTCGATTTTGCTGGTCGACTTTATCGAGCTGCAAGTCGAGCACGGCATGGCGTTCAAGGCGGCGGTGGTCAACTCGGCCGCCGTGCGGGCGCAGCCGATTGCGTTGACGGGCCTGGCCGCCATGATCGGTGCCTTCTTCATTCTGGACGACCCGATTTTCAACGGTTTGGCCGTGTCCCTGATTTTTGGCATTCTGGTGTCCACCTTGCTCACGCTGGTGGTGATACCCGTTCTCTATTACGCCTTGTACCGCAAGCGTATGGAATCGCGCGCAGACGCGAATTCTTCTCTCGTGAACCCCGTGTAACTTAATTCAACTTATATCAGCAGGAGACAAACCATGGCTCATATCGTCATCATGGGTGCCGGCATTGGCGGCATGCCGGCCGCTTACGAAATGCGCGAAATGCTCGCCAAAGAGCATCGCGTCACCGTCGTTAACGCGACCGACTATTTTCAATTTGTTCCGAGCAACCCGTGGCTCGCGGTGGGCTGGCGCAAGCGCGAGGACATCACCCTGCCGATTGCCCCCTACCTGCAACGCAAGGGCATTGGTTTCATCGGCAAAGCGGTGACCCAGATCGACCCACTGAGCAACCGGCTGACGCTGCTCGGGGGCGACACGCTGGACTATGACTACCTGGTGATCATGACCGGCCCCAAGCTGTCGTTCAGCGAGGTGCCGGGAGCCGGCCCCGTCAAATCCGGCGGGGGTGGCTTCACCCACTCGGTGTGCAGCGTCGATCATGCCCAGGAATTCTTTGCCGACTACCAGACCTTCCTGGAGAACCCGGGCCCGGTGGTCATTGGTGCCATGCCGGGTGCCAGCTGCTTTGGCCCGGCCTATGAATTCGCCTTCATTCTCGACACCGATCTGCGCAAACGCAAGCTGCGCAACAAGGTGCCGATCACCTTTGTCACCAGTGAGCCCTATATCGGCCACCTGGGCCTGGGCGGTGTCGGTGACAGCAAGTCGATGCTGGAATCCGAGTTGCGCGGACGGGACATGAAGTGGATCACCAACGCGAAGACCAGCCGGGTGGAAGAAGGCAAGATGTTTGTCACGCAGCTCGATGACCTGGGCGCGGTCTACAAGGAGCACGAGGTTCCCTTCAAACTGTCCATGATGCTGCCCGCTTTCAAGGGGGTGGATGCGGTGGCCGCCGTGCCGAACCTGTGCAACCCGCGCGGCTTTGTGCTGATTGACGAGTTCCAGCGCAGCAAGGCCTACCGCAATATTTTCTCGGCTGGGGTCTGCGTGGCAATTCCGCCGGTGGAGGTCACGCCGGTGCCGACCGGAACCCCGAAAACCGGCTACATGATCGAGAGCATGGTGACGGCCATCGTGCACAACATTGCCGACGAACTGGCGGGCAAGCCGGTCACCGCCAAGGGCACCTGGAACGCCATCTGCCTGGCCGACATGGGCGACACCGGGGCCGCCTTTGTGGCCTTGCCGCAGATCCCGCCGCGCAATGTGAACTGGTTCAAGATGGGCAAATGGGTGCACCTGGCCAAGATCGCGTACGAGAAATATTTCATGCGCAAGATCAAAAAAGGCACTTCCGAGCCGATTTATGAAAAATATATCCTCAAACTTTTAGGCATCGTGCGTGTCAACAAGTAGCGGGTCGCGCCAGTTTTTTTATTATTCTTAACTTCAGGAGTCTCACCATGACGGTTCAGCGTTACATCGTTATTTTTGCCGGTTTGTTCATCATGATTTCGTTGGCGCTGGGCGTCGAGGGCAGCCCCTTCTTTGTCAGCAAGTGGGCGCTGGCCTTCACCGCTTTTGTGGGTGCCAATCTGTTTCAGTCCGGCTTTACCAACTTCTGCCCCCTGGGCATCATTCTCAAGAAACTGGGCGTGCCCGAGTCAAAAATTGGCTGCGCCAACTAAGACAGGGAAAACCCGGTGGACCTTCCTCTTTTTCCATAACTCAAGGGACCAGCCATGACTGTTCTGACAGATGCCGATGCCCGCACCGAGGTTCTCAACCGTCTCCGGCGTGCTGAAGGCCAGATTCGCGGTGTTCAACGCATGATCGAAGAGGGGGAGAGTTGTCTCAAAATCGGCCAGCAGTTCTCAGCCGTGCGAAAGGCGCTCGACAGCACTTATTTGCGCATGACGATGTGCTTCATGGAGCAGGAGCTGGAAAACTGCCTGCAACCGGATGAGTCTCAGAAAGCGAACATGGAGACCATGCTGAAAGACATGGAAACTCTGCTGGCCCGCATGGGTTAATCGGGCTTGTAAGCAAAATCAGGCTGTAGCCCCCGTGTTAATTGGGCGTTAAGCTACTATTTCTATAGCGCAGTGGCGTTGGATCAGGCGGCAATCACGCCGCCACCCAGGCACACCTCGTCGTCATACAGCACCGCAGACTGCCCGGGGGTCACGGCCCACTGGGGCTCGGGGAAGCTCAGGCGGAAGGCCGCACCAGCCCCCGCGGCCAGCGTGCACGGCGCATCCAGCTGGCGGTAGCGGGTTTTGGCGCTGAACTGGCCCGCTTGCGGGGCCGTGCCGGCCACCCAACTGGCATCCTGCGCGCTCAGGCTGTGCGATTGCAGCCACGGGTGCTCGTGACCTTGCACCACCCACAGCGTGTTGGTTGCCAGGTCTTTGCGCGCCACAAACCAGGGCGCGTGCTCGCCACCGCCACGTTGCGCGCCTTTGGCCTTGAGGCCGCCAATACCCAGGCCCTGGCGCTGACCCAGGGTGTAAAAACTCAGGCCGACATGCTGGCCGATGGTGCGGCCTTTGTCATCCTTGATGGGGCCCGGCTCGCGCGCAATGTAGCGATTCAAAAAATCACGAAACGGACGCTCGCCAATGAAACAAATGCCAGTGGAGTCCTTTTTCTTCGCATTCGGCAGGCCAATCTCCAGCGCCAGGCGACGCACCTCGGTCTTGAGCAGTTCGCCCACCGGGAACAGCGTCTTCGACAACTGCGCCTGGTTCAGCCGATGCAAAAAATAGCTCTGGTCTTTGGACGGGTCCAGGCCCTTGAGCAACTCGAAGCGCCCATCGCTCATCTGTGCCTGCGCCGCATCGAGCACGCGACCGTCAGCAGCCACGCAACGAACCCGGGCGTAGTGGCCGGTGGCGATTTTTTGCGCCCCCAATCGCAGCGCGTGGTCCAGAAACGCCTTGAACTTGATCTCGGCATTACACAAGATGTCCGGATTCGGTGTGCGTCCGGCCTGGTACTCGCGTAGAAATTCGGCAAACACCCGGTCTTTGTATTCGGCGGCAAAGTTGACATGTTCAATCTCGATGCCGATCACGTCCGCCACGGCGGCTGCATCGACAAAGTCGACGTTGGAGGAGCAGTATTCACTGTCATCGTCATCCTCCCAGTTTTTCATGAAGATGCCAATGACCTCGTAGCCCTGCTGTTTAAGCAGCCAGGCGGTCACGGCCGAGTCCACGCCTCCGCTCAATCCCACCACCACGCGTTGCCCACTGTGTCGCTTGTTCATAGGGGTGAGATTATCCCTGCCCGCCGGCAAGGCGCGCTGCCTGCGGGGAATCTCAGCCGGCGATGCTGGCGTCGGCCACGACCAGTTGCAGCGGGTAGCGTTTGCCGGCCAGATAGTCTTCGATGCAGCACAGCACCATCGGGCTGCGAAGACGCGCGTGGCTGGCCCGAATGTCTTCCAGCGTCATCCAGAGCGTGCGCACAATGCCGACATCGAGCTGGCGTGTTGGGTCAGGGGCACCGAGCTCACCGCAAAAGGCGAAGCGCAGGTAGGTGATGGCGTCAGCATTGCCTTGTGGCTGGCGCGACAGGTAGACCCCCACCAAGGCCGTGGGCGAAAAAGCGTAGCTGGTTTCTTCCAGCGTTTCACGTGTGCAGGCTTGCGCCGGGGTTTCGCCGCAGTCCAGGTGCCCGGCCGGGTTGTTCAGGCGCAGCCCGTCGGCGGTGTGTTCTTCGACCAGCAGAAAGCGCCCGTCGTGCTCAATGACGGCGGCGACGGTGACGTTGGGTTTCCAGCGAGTAGTCATGGCAGGATTCTGCCGTACGCCTAAAAGGTCGGCGTAGAAACTGCCAAGTCATTGATGCAAGTCATGGTTTGCGCGGGCGGTAATGGGGGCAAATTAAGTTAAGCTCTTGGGCGCAGCGCTTGCCGCGGCTCATGCCGCCGGACCGGCGCCGAACACGTAGTTGAAAAATCCAATTGAGGAGTCGCTTTATGCAAACTGGCGTACCTAACGAGACGGTATCGGGCATCGCCCCGGCGGCCGTTACCCCCCAATCACCACAACGCATTGGCGTGCCACGCGAAGTTTTTCCTGGTGAAAAACGGGTGGCCACCGTGCCTGAGGCGGTTGAAAAACTGATCAAACTCGGGTTCGTCGTCGCCGTTGAATCGGGCGCGGGCGATGCGGCCAACTGCAGCGACGAGGTTTACCGCGCCGCTGGTGCAGAAGTCATCACCGGGGCCGCCGCACTCTGGGCAGCATCCGATATTGTGTTCAAGGTGCGTGGCCCTACCACCGAAGAAGTCGGCCTGATGCATGAAGGCCAGGCCCTGGTCAGTTTCATCTGGCCGGCGCAAAACCCTGAACTGATGCAGCAACTCGCCGCCAAGAAGGTGACCGTACTGGCCATCGACGCGCTGCCGCGCACGCTGAGCCGCGCCCAGAAGATGGATGCGTTGACCTCCCAAGCCGGTGTTGCCGGCTACCGCGCCGTCATTGAGGCGGCCAACGCTTTTGGCCGCTTCTTCAGCGGTCAGATCACGGCTGCGGGCAAGGTGCCGCCAGCCAAGGTCTTTATTGCGGGTGCTGGTGTTGCCGGACTGGCGGCAATTGGCACCGCAGCTAGCCTGGGTGCCATCGTTCGTGCCAACGACACCCGTGCTGAAGTGGCCGACCAGGTCGTGTCGCTGGGTGGTGAATTCGTCAAGGTCGATTATGTAGAAGAGGGCTCTGGTGGTGGCGGCTACGCCAAGGTCATGAGCGAGGGCTTCCAGCAAGCCCAGCGTGAGATGTACGCCAAGCAGGCCAAAGATGTAGACATCATCATCACCACCGCGCTGATCCCGGGCAAGCCTGCACCCAAGCTCATCACGGCCGAGATGGTCAAGAGCATGAAGCCCGGCAGCGTGATCGTGGACATGGCCGCCGAGCAAGGCGGCAACTGCGAGCTGACCGAGCCCGGCCAGGCGGTGGTCAAGCACGGCGTGACCATCGTCGGCTACACCGACCTGGTCTCGCGCCTGGCCAAGCAGTCGTCAACGCTATATGCCACCAACCTGTTTCGCCTCACCGAGGAGCTGTGCAAGACCAAGGACGGCATCATCAACGTCAACATGGAAGACGAGGCCATCCGCGGCCTGACCGTCACCAAAGACGGCAACATCACCTGGCCAGCACCGGCGCCCAAGGTAGCGGCAACGCCGCCAGCGGCGGCCAAACCGGCAGCTGCTCCCGTGGCCAAAAAAGGCAAGGGCCATGGTGAGCCCAGTGCCCCCATGCCTGCGGGCAAACTGGCCGTGATGTTCGCCGTGGTTGCGGTGTTGTTCTGGCTGATCGGCCACAGCGCGCCCAAGGAGTTCATGTCGCACTTCACGGTGTTTGTACTGGCCTGCTTTGTCGGCTACATGGTGGTGTGGAATGTGAAACCCGCTCTGCACACGCCACTGATGAGTGTGACCAACGCCATTTCCAGCATCATTGCGATTGGCGCGCTGGTACAAATCTCACCGTTGATGGATTCGGCTGAGCGGCCCAACGGCATGATCACCTGGATCGCGGCAATAGCCATTGCATTGACTGCCATCAATATGTTCGGCGGTTTTGCCGTCACCCAGCGCATGCTGGCCATGTTCCGTAAATAAGAAGGGGAGCCACGCATGAATTCGAGTTTGGCCACGGTCGCCTACATTGGCGCGACCATTTTGTTCATTCTGAGCCTGGGCGGTCTGTCCAACCAGGAAAGCTCCCGCAGAGGTAACCTGTTCGGCATGATCGGCATGGCTATCGCCGTGCTGGCCACGGTGTTTGGGCCGCAAGTTACCGGTGGTGGCTACGCCTGGATCGTCGGCGCGATGGTCATTGGCGGCAGCATCGGTTTGTACCTCGCACGTAGCGTGCAAATGACGCAAATGCCCGAGCTGGTGGCCTTCATGCACAGCATGGTGGGCTTGGCGGCGGTGTTGGTGGGTTTTGCGACTTTTGTGGACCCGACAGCCACCATAGGCTTCGAGGGTGCCGCCAAAACCATTCACGAGCTTGAAATTTACATCGGCATCCTCATCGGTGCGGTCACCCTGTCGGGCTCGGTCATTGCTTTTGGCAAATTGTCGGGGCGCATCAGCGGCAACCCAGTGTTGTTGCCGGGTCGTCACTGGATGAATCTGGCAGGTTTGCTGGTGGTGATTTATTTCGGTGGCGTGTTCATGGGCGCTCACACGGTTCAGGATGGCATGACCCCGATTGTGGTCATGACCGTGATCGCCCTGCTCTTTGGTGTGCACATGGTGATGGCCATTGGCGGCGCCGACATGCCGGTGGTGGTGTCCATGCTCAACAGCTATTCCGGCTGGGCGGCAGCGGCCACCGGTTTCATGCTGTCCAATGACTTGCTGATTGTGGTGGGTGCGTTGGTGGGTTCCAGCGGTGCGATTCTCTCGTACATCATGTGCAATGCCATGAACCGCAGTTTTATCAGCGTGATTGCGGGTGGCTTTGGTACCACCAGCGCCAAACCTGCTGCAGCAGGGGGAGCCCAGCCCGTCGGTGAGGTGACGCCGGTCAGCGCGGTTGAAACGGCAGAGCTGTTGCGTGAAGCCAAGAACGTGATCATTGTTCCGGGTTACGGCATGGCAGTCGCTCAAGCCCAGCATACGGTGTTTGAGATCACCAAACATCTGCGTGAAAAAGGCGTGAATGTGCGTTTTGGCATTCACCCAGTGGCTGGGCGTATGCCGGGCCACATGAATGTGCTGCTGGCTGAGGCCAAGGTGCCGTACGACATCGTGTTCGAAATGGATGAACTCAACGACGACTTCCCCAAGACCGATGTCACCATGGTGATTGGTGCCAACGACATCGTCAACCCAAGCGCCCAAGACGACCCGAACAGCCCGATTGCCGGCATGCCGGTGCTCGAAGTCTGGAAGTCCAAGACCTCCATCGTCATGAAGCGCAGCATGGCCTCGGGCTACGCCGGCGTGGACAACCCGCTGTTCTACAAAGAGAACAATCGCATGTTGTTTGGCGATGCCAAGAAGATGTTGGATGAAGTCCTGATTGCATTGAAATCCTGAAACGTTGTTGGACGGAGCGTGCGCAAAGACGCCTCGCTCTTTTCCCGATCAACCAAGGTGGGCCAGCTCTGTCAGCTGAGCCCACTTTTTCCTTTGTGGATTAGGGGAAACACCCTCACGTTATCAAGGGTGTTCACGCGAAAATGAACTCTTTCGTCAACCTTCAGGAAGCATCACAATGACCGACCGTATTTGGCTTAGCAGTTACCCCGAGGGCGTTCCCGCTGATATTGATCCGGGCAAGTACTCGTCGATTGTGACGATGATGGAGGAGAGCTTCAAGAAGTACGCCGACCGCACCGCCTACAGTTTCATGGGCAAGGCGCAGAGTTACAAACAGGTCGATAGCCTGAGTCTTGCGTTTGGGGTTTACCTGCAAGGTCTGGGGCTGGTCAAAGGCGACCGGGTTGCAGTGATGATGCCCAATGTGCTGCAGTATCCGGTGGCGGTAGCCGGCATTTTTCGCGCCGGCTATATCCTGGTGAATGTCAATCCGCTGTACACCGCGCGTGAGCTGGAGCACCAACTCAAGGATTCGGGCGCCAAGGCCATTGTCATTCTGGAAAATTTTGCTTCGGTTCTGGAAAAATGTGTTGCCGCGACACCGGTCAAGCACGTGGTGTTGTGCGCAATGGGCGACCAGTTGGGCCTCCTCAAAGGCGCCCTGGTCAATTATGTGGTGCGCAACAAGAAAAAACTGGTGCCAGCGTTCTCGCTGCCAGGCGCCGTGCGCTTCAATGCCGCCATTGCCAAGGGCAGCGCGGGGACGCTCAAAAAAGTGACGCTCAAGCCCGACGATGTGGCGGTGCTGCAATACACCGGCGGTACCACCGGCGTCTCCAAGGGCGCGGTGCTGCTCCATCGCAACCTGGTGGCCAACTTGTTGCAGGTTGAGGCCTGGAATCAACCGGCGCTGAAGAAGATTCCGGCCAACGAGCAGTTGACGTCGGTCTGCGCCTTGCCTCTGTACCATATCTTTGCCTTCACGGTGGGCATGATGCTGTCGATGCGCCTGGGCGGCAAGCTGATTCTGATTCCGAATCCGCGCGACCTGGTGGCCACACTGGCTGAATTGGCCAAGCACAAAATCCATGTGTTCCCGGCGGTCAACACCTTGTTCAACGGCCTAGCCAATCATCCCGATTTCAACAAGGTGGACTGGCGTGGTCTGGTGGTGTCCGCAGGCGGCGGCACGGCGGTCCAAAGTGCGGTGGCCAAGCTCTGGTTCGAGAAAACCGGCTGCGCCATTGCTGAGGGCTACGGTCTGAGCGAGACCTCGCCGGTTGCCACGTCGAACCCGGTCACCGTCACCGAGTACTCGGGCACGATTGGTGTGCCGGTGCCAAACACCTATCTCAAGCTGCTCGATGACGATGGCAAGGAAGTGCCGATCGGTCAATCCGGCGAGATTGCCATCAAGGGCCCCCAGGTGATGGCCGGCTACTGGCAGCGCCCGGATGAGACCGCCAACGTCATGACGGCCGATGGGTATTTCAAGTCCGGCGACATCGGCGTGATGGATGAGCGCGGTTACTTCAAGATTGTGGACCGCAAGAAGGACATGATTCTGGTCAGCGGCTTCAACGTCTTTCCCACCGAGTTGGAGGACGTGGTGTCCCAACTCAAGGGGGTTATGGAGTGTGCTTGCGTCGGTGTGCCGGACGCCAAGTCCGGCGAGGCGGTCAAGCTGGTGATTGTCAAGAAAGACCCGAGCTTGACCGAAGCGCAGGTGCGGGCCTACTGCAAAGAAAACCTAACCGGCTACAAGCAACCCAAGGTGATTGAATTCCGCGCCGAATTGCCAAAAACTCCGGTCGGCAAGATTTTGCGGCGAGAGTTGCGAGATAAGTAAAGTAGTAATCATGACGAATAGTAGTCAGACACCGGTGATTGGCATCATTGGCGGCAGTGGTGTTTACGACATTGAAGGTCTAAGCCACAAGCGCTGGGAGCGCGTTGACTCCCCATTTGGAAAACCTTCGGATGAGCTTCTGTTGGGTGAGTTGGATGGGCAGTCGATGGTGTTTCTGCCGCGTCATGGCCGTGGGCATCGGATACCGCCCTCCGAGATTAACTTTCGCGCCAATATCGATGCCATGAAGCGTGTTGGCGTGACTGACCTTATTTCGGTCAGCGCGGTCGGTTCCTTGCGTGAAAATTTGCGGCCTGGCATGTTCGTCATCGTTGACCAATTCATCGACAGAACTTTCGCCCGCGAAAAAAGCTTTTTTGGCACCGGGCTCGTCGCCCACGTATCCATGGCCCATCCGGTGTGCAGCCGACTCGGTGACCATATCGAGGCCGCTACGCGCGAAGCAGGGATCGAGTTAGCCCGCGGTGGCACCTACCTGGTGATGGAAGGGCCCCAGTTTTCGAGTCTGGCGGAGTCGGAACTTTACCGAAGCTGGAACGCTGATGTGATCGGCATGACCAACATGCCCGAAGCCAAGCTGGCTCGGGAAGCCGAGCTGTGTTATGCGTCGGTCGCCATGGTGACCGACTTTGATTGCTGGCACCCTGACCATGACGACGTCACGGTGGATGCGATTGTCAAGGTGCTGCTGGCCAACGCAGACAATGCGCGCCATATGGTTTCCCGGGTGACGCCCCGCTTGCGTTCGGATGCGAGCGCCGCGGCTTGCGGTTGCCGCAGCGCACTGCAGCACGCCCTGATAACGGCACCAGAGGCACGCGATCCCGAGATGCTGCGGCGTCTCGATGCCGTGGCTGGTCGCCTCCTGAGGTTCTGACGGTGTCAGACCGTGCAGCGACCAATGCGCAGGATCAAAAGCTGCGCTCAACTATGGTCGAGGCAGCCCGGCGACTGGTGGTGCTGGGGCTCAATCGCGGCGCGACCGGCAATATCGGGGTGAGGCAGGGTGATTCATTTTTGGTGACACCCTCGGGTGTTGCCGCCGAAGACCTGTTGCCACACGCCATGGTGGAAATGGACTATTCAGGTGCGATCCTGGGCCCTGGGAAACCCTCCAGCGAGTGGCGTTTTCATCGCGACATCCTGGCTGCGCGCCCAGAAGTTGGCGCAGTGGTTCACACGCACGCTTGTTATGCCACTTCGCTGGCTTGCCTGCAACTGGAAATTCCGGCGTTTCATTACATGATGGCGGTGGCCGGTGGTGACACGATTCGTTGCGCGCCTTATGCGATCTTCGGCAGTCAAGAGCTGTCAGATCTCGCATTGCAGGCGCTTGAAAATCGCAAGGCCTGTCTGCTTGGCAACCACGGCATGATTGCCGTCGGCGTCGACCTGGGCGATGCGCTGGCCGTCGCGATTGAGGTCGAGTCGCTGTGTGAACAATATTGGGCCGCCTTGCAGTTGGGTCAACCGAAGCTGCTTTCTGGCGCCCAGATGCAGGCGGTGCTGGAGAAGTTCAAAGGCTATGGCCGAGCCGCAACAAGGATTGATTCGCCATGAACCGTCAAGACCATAGTTCAGCGGCAGTCCAGACCCTGCGTTGGCGTGAGGGTCGCCTGGAGATGATTGATCAACGGGTGCTGCCAGCCCGATTCGAGTATTTGCCTTTTACCTCGGCCGCCGAGGTGGCCGAGGGTATTCGGTCGATGGTGGTTCGCGGCGCGCCAGCCATTGGCTGTGCGGCTGCCTATGGCGTTGCACTGGAGTCTGTGCGGTTGCGTGGTGCCACGCGTGAGGCTTTTGCTGTGGGCCTGCAACGCGGCTTCGACGTGCTGGCAGCCAGTCGACCGACCGCTGTGAATTTATTCTGGGCGCTGGCCCGAATGCGTGCGGTGTGGGACGCTAACCAGCACCGTGCCGTGGGCGACATTGTGGACTGCCTGCTGGCCCAGGCGCACGAAATATCAGCGGACGATGTTCGCATCAATCGCGCCATGGGCGCTTACGGCGCAGCGCTGCTGGTTGACGGCGCCCGGGTTCTGACGCATTGCAATGCGGGCGCCCTGGCGACAGCCGGGCACGGCACGGCGCTGGGTGTCATTCGCTCGGCTGTGCAGGCAGGCAAGCGCATTTCGGTGATTGCCGATGAGACCCGCCCATTTTTGCAGGGCGCGCGCCTGACGGCTTGGGAGATGGTGCAGGAAAAAATCCCGGTGACGCTGATCACCGACAACATGGCCGGTCACTTGATGAGCCGGGGTGAAATCGATGCGGTCGTGGTCGGCACGGACCGCGTGGCGGCCAATGGGGATGTGGCCAACAAGATTGGGACCTACATGGTGGCTGTGCTGGCGCAGCGCCACAACATCCCGTTCTATGTGGCGTGCCCACTGTCCACCATCGACCTGGCGATCCCTGATGGTGCTGCCATTCCCATTGAAGAAAGGGCGGCCGAGGAGGTCACGGGATTCCGGGATTGCCAATGGGCAGCCAAGGGCGTCCAGGTGCGCAACCCCGCTTTTGATGTGACGCCGGCCGAGTTGGTCACTGCGCTGATCACCGAGCGCGGGGTGCTAAGGCAACCGAATCGAAGCACTATTGCCGGTCTGTTTGCCGCCTGAGCGGGCCGTGGTGCCCGAAGGATCGGCGGACCTTCACTTCAGCCAGCCACGCTTCCTGAAATACCACATCGGCACCAGTGCACTGGCCACCATCAGTACCAGCGCATACGGGTAGCCCAGCGCCCAGTCCAGCTCCGGCAGGTATTTGAAGTTCATACCGTAGATGCTGGCGATCAGCGTCGGCGGCAGCAGCGCCACACTGGCGACCGAGAATATCTTGATGATCTTGTTCTGGTTGATGTTGATGAAACCGACCGTGGCATCCATCAAAAAGTTGATTTTGTCGAACAGGAAGGCGGTGTGCGAATCGAGCGAATCGATGTCGCGCAGAATTTGCCTTGCCTCTTCAAACTGCTCGCTATTGAGCATCTTGCTGCGCATCATGAAACTCACCGCACGGCGCGTGTCCATCGCGTTGCGGCGGATGCGTCCGCTCATATCTTCATGGCGCGCAATGGCGCCCAGCACTTCGCCGGCCATGGCGTCCGTGACATCGCCCGAGAGCACTTTGTTGCTGACCATTTCCAGGTTGTCGTAAATGCCCTCCAGCGTATCGGCCGAGTATTCGGCATCGGCATCGAACAGCTTGAGCAGCACTTCCTTGGCGTCTTCAATCAGGCCCGGCGCCCGGCGCGCCCGCATGCGCAGCAGCCGAAACACCGGCACGTCTTCGTCGTGAATCGAAAACAGCACGCCCATGCTTTTGAGTTCATCGTTGACCAGGTTGAGGATGAAGGCGACACGCACCGTGTGGGGTTCATCGTCGTCCGCCACCAAAAAGTCACTGCGAATGTGCAGGTCCCCGTTGTCTTCCTTGTAAAAGCGGGCCGATTCCTCAATGTCTTCGTCCATCGCGTCTTCCGGGATCGACAAGCCGTAGTGCTGCTTGATCCAGCGCTTTTCTTCCAGGGTGGGCGATTCCAGATCGACCCAGATCGGCTGGAATTTAGACAGTTCTTCCAGCGAATCGATCTCTTCCTGGAACAGTCGGCCATTGGCCAGCGTAAAAATGTTGAGCATCGCTCACTCCCGGGTAATGGTTTGCATCTGGCAGGGCTTGCGGGTTTTTGCTTCCAACCCCGATGCAGTCAATGCGGGTTGAAAGCTACCGACTGGGGCAGGGTTTCAAGGCGTGTATTTCGGGAGTTGATGAAAGGAAATTATCGCATTGCAAGGCGTTGAGCCACAGGCAATAGCGCCAAAAATCGGCTATTTTGGAGGCGTGGCGCGAGTTTTATATACTTGCAGTCTTGCGATGCGCACCCGTTGGCGGCCTTGGGCGTCGTGGTGGCGCCACCCTCCCTCAGTCAAACGACCTCACCATGTCCAATCCATCCAATCTGCCCGCTTGCCCCCAGTGCACCCTTGAAAACACTTACCCAGATGGCAGCAACTACGTCTGCCCTGACTGCGGCCATGAATGGCCGATGACCGCAGCGGCTGAAGCTGGTGACGAAGTCGGTGGTGTCATCAAAGACGCCAACGGCAACCCGCTGACCGACGGGGATACGGTGATTCTGATCAAAGACCTGAAGGTCAAGGGCTCGTCCATCGTGCTGAAAAAAGGCACCAAAATCAAAGGCATCCGTCTGCCCGATGGCGCTGGCGACCACGAGGTGGACTGCAAGACCGACCAGGGCGCCTTC
>Ga0209343_10003390_pt1 | contig 20091 bp, 16 predicted proteins | sample RifCSPlowO2_02_FD_184026 | JGI IMG/M metagenome (GOLD analysis project Ga0209343, IMG submission 184026) | Groundwater microbial communities from Rifle, Colorado - Rifle CSP2_plank lowO2_0.2 (SPAdes) (version 2) | ecosystem: Environmental > Aquatic > Deep subsurface > Groundwater | place... | reverse complement strand
AGCTGTTTCGCACCCTGGGCATACGCGCACGGGCCGACGAGGCGGTCGCCCAGCTGGACCTGGGCAACCCGGCCAGCCAAGCCTTGCTGGCCTACCTGGACGGCATTAACCAATACCAGGCCAGCCACAAAGCGCCTCTGGAATTTGACATCCTCGGCATTCCCAAACGCCCGTTCACGCCGCAAGACACCTTTGCGGTATCAGGCTACCTGGCCTACAGTTTTGCCGCCGCCTTTAAAACAGAACCCGCGCTCACCTACATCCGCGATCACCTGGGCGCCGACTACCTGAAGGTCTTTGACATCGACTGGCACCCCGAGGGCGTGCTGGCGCAAGCAGCGCCCGTGCTGGACAGCGGAGATTGGAAAAACCTGAACCAATTGGCGCTGAACAGCCAGAAAGCGCTGGATGCAGCTGCGATTCCCCTCTTTGAAGGCAGCAATGCCTGGGCCATTTCGGGCCGACGCACGGCCAGCGGCAAGCCGATTCTGGCTGGCGACCCGCACATCGGTTATTCGGCGCCGGCGGTGTGGTACGAGGCCCACCTGAGCGCCCCGGGCTTTGACCTGTACGGCCATTACCAGGCGCTCAACCCCGTGGCGCTGCTGGGCCACAACGCCCAATTCGGCTGGAGCATCACGATGTTTCAGAACGACGATGTGGACCTGATTGCCGAAAAAGTGAACCCGGCCAATGCCAAACAGGTCTGGTACCAGGACCAATGGGTGAACCTGCAAACACGCACCGAAACGATTGCCGTCAAGGGTGCAGCCCCCGTGCAGCTCAAATTGCGGCGCTCGCCGCACGGCCCCATCATCACCGATGCATTTAGCGAGAACTACGGCAAAACACCCGTTGCCATGTGGTGGGCCTTTCTGGAAACCGAGAACCCGGTGCTGCAGGCCTTTTATGAATTGAACCGGGCCGATACACGCGAAAAGGCCCGCACTGCGGCCAACAAAATCCACTCCCCGGGTTTGAACGTGGTGTGGGCCAACGCCGCTGGCGACATCGCTTGGTGGGCGGCGGCCAAATTGCCGATACGTCCCGAGGGCGTGAACCCGACTTTTATTCTGAATGCCAGCAAAGGGGAGGCTGAAAAACTGGGCTTCTACAACTTCAGCTTCAACCCGCAAGAGGAAAACCCACCGCGCGGCTACATTGTGTCGGCCAACCACCAGCCCAAACCCAGCAGCGGTGTACCCGTCCCGGGCTACTACAACCTGGCTGACCGGGCGCAACGCCTGGACTTGCTGCTGGACAACCCCAAGCGCAAATGGGACACCGCCGGTGCACAAGCGTTGCAGCTCGACGCAGGCACCGATTACAGCGCGCGCGTCCTCAAAGACCTGCTGCCCGTGCTCCGCGCCGTGGTCACCGACCCGAACGAAAAAGCGTTCTTGGAGCCGTTGGAAAAATGGGATGGCAGCTACACCCGCGACAGCATCGCCGCCACCCTGTTCAGCGAGCTGCTGTACCAGTTGGCCCAGGCGGCCATGGCCGATGAGTTGGGCGAAGTGCAGTTCGATAACCTGCTGCGTACCCGGGCCCTGGATTCCGCCCTGCCCTTGCTGGCGGCAGACGCCAAATCCCCCTGGTGGGACAACGTGGACACCGCCCCCAAAGAGAGCCGTTTCGAAACCGTACGGGTGGCCTGGCATGACGCGCTGGAGCACTTGCAAAGCCTGTATGGCAAAAGCCTGCTGTCCTGGTCCTGGGGCCAGACGCACACCCTGACCCATGGCCATCCGCTGGGCCTGCAAAAGCCACTGAATCTGCTGTTCAACGTCGGGCCATTCGCAGTCGCCGGGGGCCGTGAAGTTCCCAACAACCTCTCCAGCGACATCGGCACGGCACCCTGGCCAGCGAGTTATGGGCCGTCCACCCGGCGGGTGGTTGATTTTGCCGATGCCAGCAAGGCAGTGGGCATCAATCCGGTGGGCCAAAGCGGGGTGTTATTCGACGCCCACTATGCCGACCAGGCGGAGCAGTTTGCCGAAGGCCTGTACGTGCCCCAATACCTGAGTGCGGCAGACGTCAAGGCCCACACCCAAAGCACGCTGACCCTGAAGCCAGTGCGCTAGCGCACACACCCCCCTCAAAACTGGCTTCAGGCCAGCACCAGCAGAAGTCGGCGCACGCGTTGCGCCGGGAAGGTAATCGAAAAATGGGAGCCTTTGCCGGGCACGCTGTCGATGCCCAACTCGGCCCCATGGCGTTGCGCCACATGTTTGACAATGGCCAGTCCCAAGCCGGTTCCCCCGGTGTCCCGCGAGCGGCTGCGGTCCACACGGTAAAAGCGCTCGGTCAGGCGCGCGATGTGCTCTGGTGCAATGCCTGGCCCCGTATCCTGGACGCTGAACCTCGCTCCCCCTTCTGGCGTCGTCTTCCAACAGACCCGGATCGTTTTGTCCACAGGGGTGTACCGGATGGCATTGCCAATCAGGTTGGACATGGCGCTCAACAACTCGGCGCCGGAGCCGGATACTTCGCACTCGCCATCCACCTCAAAACCAATGTCCTGCGTGCGTGCCCCCAAGACGCTGGACAAATCGTGCGCATCTTGCTGGCATTGCGCCATCAAGGCAGCGACGGAAACCCATTCCTGGGTGGGCGGCAGCGGGCTGCCTTCCAGGCGGGAGAGCATCAACAAGTCCGTCACCAGGGTTTGCATGCGCTGGGCCTGCTGGGACATCAGGCCCAGGTAACGCTGGCGTTCATCGGCATTCAGGGGCAGCGACTGCAATGTTTCCACAAAGCCAGCCAACACGGTCAAGGGCGTGCGAATCTCGTGCGACACATTGGCCACGAAATCGCGCCGCATGGCATCGGCCTGCTCCACCGCGGTGATATCGCGGGACAGCAGCAGGCTGCGCCCTTCCCCATAGGAGTGCAGGTGCACCGAGAGTTTGACCGGCTTGGAACTGGTGTTATCGCGCCCAGGCATCACCACATCGTGGCGAAAATCGCGTCCGGCCAAGTAGGCCGCAAATCCAGGGTCGCGCACCAGGTTGCCAAAATGCTGCAGCATGTCGCGCCGCGCATCAAAACCGAAATGGGTGGCCGCCGTCTGGTTGAACCATTCAATACGCCCCTGCGAATCCAGCAGCACCACCCCATTGGGGGATGCCTGCAGCGCCGCCAGAAAATCCTGCAGACGCCCTTCACTTTCAACCGCCAAACGGTCATGCACGCGCACCAGACGCCGGACGCGATCAGACACTTCGCCCCAAAGCCCGTGGCCCAATGCAACACTGTCGGTTTCACCTTTGCGAAGCCAGCGCAGCAAACGCGCGCCCCGCAGGGCATCAAAACTCAGCCAGACGTAGCCCCCCACAATCGCCATGGCCAGTGCCCCCAGCCACGCGTCACCGTACAGCGCCAGATACCAGCCCGCCCCTGCTGACAATGCCTGGCAAACGAAGAAAGAAAAAAAACGCCACAACATCCGGGTGTGCCGCAGGTCAGGCGCTCAAGCGTTCCACCGCCGTCTGGCCTGCCGGGCTGTCCAACGGCTTGGCGGTCAAGCGGTAGCCCGCACCACGCACGGTCTCAACCAAAGCACCGGCTTGGCCCAGGGCTTCTCGCAAACGCTTGACGTGCACATCCACCGTGCGCTCTTCAATGTACACATGGTCACCCCAGACCTTGTCCAGCAACTGGGCTCGGCTGTGGACACGCTCTGCGTGCCCCAACAGGTAGTGCAGCAACTTGAATTCGGTGGGGCCCAGCTTGATGGGCCGGTCTTCAAAAGACACACGGTGCGTGCCGGGGTCCAAAGTCAGACCGCCCACAGAAATCGCTTCCCCCACGGGCTCGGGCGCGCGCCGGCGCAGCACCGCACGGATGCGTGCCAACAACTCTTTGGTGGAAAAGGGCTTGGCAATGTAATCGTCGGCACCGGCATCCAAGCCCGCCACACGGTCCGACTCGTCGCCACGCGCGGTGAGCATGATCAAGGGCACCGCCTTGGTTCGGGGATGGGCACGCCAACGTTTGGCAAGCACCAGCCCACTCTCTCCGGGCAGCATCCAGTCCAGCAGAATCAGGTCGGGCAGCGCGGCATCCAGCTCGCACTGGGCACTGGCGCTGTCCATGGCCCAGGTAGGCCGAAAGCCGTTGTGCCGCAGGTTCACGGCGATGAGTTCAGCAATGGCAGGCTCGTCCTCCACCACCAGGACCGTTGGCATGTTTCTCATCTGACAACAGACTCAATTTTTTCAATCGTGGCGTGGCGCACATCTTCTCCCTTGACCACATAAATAATGAACTCAGCGATGTTCTTGGCGTGGTCGCCGATGCGCTCAATCGCCTTGGCCAGAAACAGCAGGTCGAGGCTGGGGGAAATCATGCGGGGGTCTTCCATCATGTAAGTGATGAGCTTGCGCACAAAACCGTCGAACTCTTTGTCGATCAAGTCATCCTCCTTGAGGATGGCCACCGCAGCCGCCACGTCCAGCCGTGCAAATGCATCCAGGGCCTTGTTGAGCAAGCCAGAGGCCAGATCCGCAGCCACGCGCAGCTCCAAGGAGGGCAAGGACCGGGGGGCGCCGCTGTGGATGATGGAGCGCACCATGCGGGCAATTTTTTCCGCCTCGTCCCCCACGCGCTCCAGATTGGCCGTGGTTTTGGAGATGGCGATGAGCAAACGCAAATCCCGCGCGGTGGGCTGCCGGCGCGCAATGATGGAGGAGAGATCATGGTCAATCTCAATCTCCATGGCATTTACCCGAGCCTCCCGGGCGCTGACTTCATTGGCCACTTCCACGCTGAACTGGGACAGCGCGTAGATGGCCTGGCGAATTTGGGACTCGACCAAGCCGCCAAGCTCCATGACGCGGCTGGAGACAGAGGTCAGTTCGCTGTCGAACTGGGTGGATAAGTGCTTATCGGACATGTAATCTCCTCTCAATCTAACCAAACCTACCAGTGATGTAGTCTTCCGTTTCCTTGCGGGTGGGCTTGAAGAACATTTGCTCGGTGGAGCCAAATTCCATCAAGTCGCCCAAATACATATAGGCCGTGTAGTCGCTGCAACGGGCTGCCTGCTGCATGTTGTGGGTGACGATCACCACGGTGTAGTCGCTCTTGAGCTCTACGATCAACTCTTCCACCTTGGCGGTAGAAATCGGGTCCAACGCAGAACAAGGCTCATCCAGCAGCAAGACCTCGGGCTTGATGGCAATGCCGCGTGCAATACACAGACGCTGCTGCTGCCCACCCGACAGGCTGGAGCCGCTTTGGTTCAACTTGTCCTTGACCTCGGTCCACAGTGCGGACTTGCGCAAGGCCCATTCCACGCGCTCGTCCATGTCGGAGGCGTTCAAAGACTCAAACAGCTTCACGCCAAAGGCGATGTTGTCATAGATCGACATGGGAAACGGTGTGGGCTTTTGGAACACCATGCCTACTTTGGCGCGCAATAAAGCGACATCTTCCTTGCTGGTCAGCAGGTTCTCGCCGTCCAGCAAGATTTGCCCTTCCGCCCTTTGCTCAGGGTAGAGCTCGAACATCCGGTTAAAAATACGCAAGAGGGTCGATTTACCACAGCCCGAAGGACCAATAAACGCCGTGACCTTCTTTTCTGGAATTTCCAGATTGATGCCCTTGAGCGCGTGAAACTTGCCGTAGTAAAAATTGAGGTCTTTGACCGAAATTTTTGTTTTTTCCGGCGCTGAAGTGGTACTTAGCATAGGGTGTTTTTCAGATTAGAGGGCTCAGAGCCCGGTCAAATTTTGCTGCGCGTCAGGATACGGGCCACGATATTCAGGCCCAGAACCGCCACGGTGATCAGGAATACACCAGCCCATGCCAGCTTTTGCCAGTTTTCATAAGGGCTCATGGCAAACTTGAAAATGGTCACCGGCAAACTGGCCATGGGCTCTCCCAGGCTGGAGGTCCAGAACTGGTTGCTCAGTGCCGTAAACAACAGGGGGGCGGTTTCGCCGGCAATGCGGGCCACGGCCAGCAAGACACCGGTGATCACCCCGGACCGCGCTGCCTTGAGGGTGATGCTCAATATCACTTTCCACTTGGGCGCACCCAGCGCATAGGCCGCTTCACGCAATCCAGCGGGCACCAGTTGCAGCATGTTCTCGGTGGTGCGAATGACCACTGGAATCACAATCAGGGACAGCGCCAAAATGCCGGCATACCCAGAAAACGATTTAAAACGCGACACCACCACCGCGTAGACGAACAAGCCCACCACAATGGACGGAGCGGACAGCAAGATATCGTTGACAAAGCGGGTCAGAGAAGCAAACCAGCTTTTGGTGTCGAACTCTGCCAGGTAGATACCTGCCATCACACCCACGGGTGTGCCCACACACGTGGCCAGCAACACCATCAAGAACGAGCCGTAGATGGCGTTGGCCAGACCGCCTTCTTCATTGGGAGGTGGTGTCATCTGGGTCAGCGTGGCCCAGGCCATGCCGTCATACCCCAGGCGAATGGTTTCCCACAGAATCCAGAACAACCAAAACAAGCCGAATCCCATGGCCAGAAGCGCCAGGGTGGTTGCCAGTATGTTGACCCGTTTGCGTCGCGCAAACTTGGCCAAGCGGGCCTGATGCAGCGCAGAAGTGCTCATGTTTTTTCTCCCTCTCCTTTGCGCAAGCGCAACAGCAACACTTTGGACAAGGACAGGATGACAAAGGTAATAAAGAAAAGCACCAGCCCCAGATACATCAGCGAAGCCTGGTGCAAGCCCTCGCCCGCTTCTGCAAATTCGTTGGCCAATGCCGAGGTAATGCTGTTGGCAGCCTGAAACAGGCTCACCGAATCCAGTTGATTGAAGTTACCGATCACAAAAGTCACCGCCATGGTCTCTCCAATGGCACGCCCCAGGCCCAGCATGATGCCCCCGATAACACCCGTTTTGGTGTAAGGCAGCACCACCTTGGACACCACTTCCCAGGTGGTGGCGCCCAGCCCATAGGCGGACTCTTTCAACAAGGGGGGAGTCACTTCAAATACATCCCGCATGACCGCAGAGATGAACGGAATAATCATGATCGCCAAAATGATGCCCGCCGACAAAATACCAATTCCCACGGGCGGGCCGGAAACAAAAGTACCCAAATACGGCACATCGGCAAACAGGGCCTGCAGTGGTTGCTGCACATAGGTCGCCAGCACCGGGCCAAAGACCAACAAGCCCCACATGCCATACACGATGGAGGGAACTGCTGCAAGCAGCTCCACCGCGGTGCCCAAGGGACGCCTGAGCCACGCCGGCGACAGCTCCGTCAAAAACAGGGCAATGCCAAAACTTACCGGCACAGCGATCAGCAAGGCAATTAAGGAAGTGAAAACCGTGCCATAGATCATGACCAGGCCACCAAACTCCTCCTGTACCGGGTCCCATGTGCTGTTTGTCAAAAAAGACAGACCATATTTGCTGATGGCGGGCCACGCACTGATGGTGAGTGAGGTCAAGATGGCCACTAACAGGCCCAGGGTCAGCAATGCCGCCCCCTTGGCCGCCCAGCCAAAGATGCGATCAACCATGGGGCCGGTACGGGGCCTTTTTGAGGGCGGAAGTTTGGTCATTGCTCGAGCGGACGAAATAGCATGCGAATTGGACGGGGAAGCCCCACGCGTGAGTGTAGATGACATGGTGCGTTCTCCGTCAGTCCGATCTCGGTGTTTGAATCCGCTTACTTGAAGGACACTGCTTTGCCAGCAGGATCTTTGATTTCACCCCAGGACTTTTCAATGGCCGCAACCACGGAGTCAGGCATAGGCACATAGTCCAGCGCGGCGGCGGCTTGGTCACCATTCTTGTAAGCCCAGCCAAAGAACTTCAGTGCTTCCGTGGCACTGGCAGGCTTGTCTTGCTTGGTGTGCATCAGGATGAAGGTGGCGCCACTGATAGGCCAAGCATCCTTGCCAGGCTGGTTGGTCAAAATTTGGTAGAAGGTCTTGGACCAATCAGCACCGGCGGCAGCGGCCTTGAACGAGTCATCCTCAGGCTTCACAAAGTTACCCGCTGAATTTTGCATCACCGCATAGTTCAGCTTGTTTTGCTTCACGTAGGAGTACTCGACATACCCCATGGAGTTAGGCAGACGCCCCACAAATGCGGCCACGCCCTCGTTGCCCTTGCCACCCGCACCGGCGGGCCAGTTCACCGCAGTGCCCTCACCCACCTTGGATTTCCACTCGGCGTTGACCTTGCTCAGGTAATTAGTGAAGATGAAGGTCGTGCCAGAGCCATCGGCGCGGCGCACCTGGGCAATAGCGGCATCGGGCAAAGGCAGCGAAGGGTTCAGCGCCTTGATGGCGGGGTCATTCCAGCGGGACACCTTGCCCAGAAAAATATCACCCAATAACTGGCCCGTGAGCTTCAACTGACCAGGCTCAATGCCTTTGACATTGATCACTGGGACCACACCGCCCAAAACGGTGGGGAACTGCATCTGCCCCTTGGTTTTCAAAACTTCGTCGGTCAATGGCATGTCTGAAGCACCAAAATCCACAGTTTTGGAGTCAATCTGCTTGATGCCGCCGCCAGAACCAATGGACTGGTAGTTCACTTTGACCCCGGTGGCCTTGTAGTAATCCGAAGCCCACTTGGCATAGATGGGAGCGGGAAATGTCGCACCTGCACCCGTAATTTCCTGGGCACTGACGGCACCAGCAAAACTCAAAGACGTTGTTGCCAGCACGGCCAGAACAGCGCGATCAAAAGAGAAGTTCATCAAATACCCTTGGTAGGTTGGTTAAGGAATGCCTGCACTTTAAGAAGAATTTGTGACATCCGTGTGACAAAACCCAACAAGGACTTTCGCTTTTTAAAAATGGACTTTTGTCACTCCCATTTCAAAAAATTGTCACATCGTCGTCACACAAGTTTTCTACGCTCGTGGGTTTCAAACTGGAGTAAACCCATGACAAGCCGCACCCTCGTTACCACCACCCGCCGTGCCGTGCTCGCCGCAGCCCTTGTCGCCAGCATGGTCGGCTGCGCTACCAAACCAGCGCCCGTCAACCTCGCCGACACCATTGCCAGCACCCCTTCGCTCAGCACACTGAACAGCTTGGTAAACCAAGCCGGTCTGACCGAAACCCTCAAAACACCGGGTCCATTCACGGTGTTTGCGCCTAACAATGACGCCTTCAAAGCCGTCCCCGCCAAGACCATGGACGATTTGGCCCAACACCCGGAAAAACTCAAGAGTTTGCTCACCTACCATGTCATCCCCGGCAAAACCATGGCCGCTGATGTCAAGAACAGCGACGTAAAGACCCTCAACAGCGCCAAAGTCGCCCTGTCCAAGGCTGGCGATTTTGTAACGATTGAAAGCGCTGCTGTCACCCAGGCCGACATTGCCGCCACCAATGGCGTTCTGCATCTGGTGGACGCGGTGCTCGTGCCTCCGGTAAAGAAATAAACACCGTTCGGGTCCGGCGGGTTGTTGGCGCCGGATCTTGTATCAAATCGCATTCAAGCCCTTATAGATAGTGCGCAAGCAGCTATCTATTTAATAGCAAATGAATGCAGATTCCACGGATTCATCCATTACCATTTATTCAAAAAAATCGATGCCATCCCTGCACCATCCCCGTCGCCGCGCCCTCTTGGGCGCCACGTTCGGCCTTGCCGCCGCCAGTGCCATTCCCGCGTGGGCCCAGGCCCCGACGGGCAGCGCCAATGGGCGCAAACCCACAGTGGTTCAAATCGTGGACATGTCCCCCAGCCAGATTGATGTTTCCAAGGATTTCTTGGTCGGCTCACGGGCGGCATGGAAGGACATCAATGCCAAAGGCGGCGTCCGGGGTAAAGCCATACACCATGAGGTACTGGAATTGGACGACAGCGCCGCCGGCGTGCGTGCGACGCTCGGTACCCTCAAAAACCTGCCCCAATACCTCGCCCTGTTCGGCACCGCGGGTGATCGGGCGGCCAGCCATGTGAGAGACATTTTGCGGCGTGAAGTGCCCGACATGGCCCATGTGGCACCTTGGCTGCAAAACCTGGACGCCAATAACGCGGACAACACCTTTCCCATATTCGCGTCGCGCCAAGACCAGATAGTCCATGCCCTCAAAAACCTGTCCACCATGGGAATTCCGGAGCTGGGCGCAGTCTACGGAACTGCCGCCGAATATGCGGCTTACCGGGACGGTATGGAGCAAACCGCCGCCAGGCTGAAAATACGACTCAGGTCTTACAGCCCCACGACCGACCTGCAGCAACTGGGAAGTGCCCTGAGCGCCGACAGCCCCCGCGTCCTCATTTTCATTGGCGGCACACCCGAACTGCTGCAATTTTCTCAGGGCATCGACAAACAGGCCGCGCAGCGCTACATCATCGCCATGTCCGATGTCAACCTGCAAACCTTGTCACAAATGGGTGGCTCACGGTACGCCTCGGTGATTGCAACCCAGGTGGTGCCCATGGTGAACTCGAACCTGCCGATTGTCAAAACGTACCGTGAGACCTTGGGGCGCCTGTTTGATGAACCGCCAACCGCCCATAGCCTGGCAGGGTTTGTAGCCGCACGCTACACTTTTGAAATGCTCCAAAGCGTCGATGGTCCCCTCACCCGCCAAAGCGTCTTGCAAGCGCTGCAAAAACGCAGTTCCATGGACTTGGGCGGCTTCCACATTGCGTTGGAGGCCAAAGCCCGCAGCGGCACCTTTGTCACCCAGAGCATGATCGCGGCCGGCGGGCGGCTGGTCGGTTAGCCCTTGGCCCGCTCCAGGACCACTTTGGAGCCAGTGCTATGCTCATGACCGTCAAAAACTCGAAGAGACAAAAGCGAATGCAAAACGGAAATCGCCTGGCCGCTGTAGATTTGGGCTCCAACAGTTTCCGGCTTGAAATCGGACGGGTAGACCATGGTGAATTCCGGCGCACCGAATACTTAAAAGAAACTGTGCGCCAAGGCGCCGGGCTCGACGAAAACCGCAACCTGACGCCCCAAGCCATGCAAAGTGGCTGGGACTGTCTGGCGCGCTTTGGGGAACGGCTGGCGGCCTTCAATGTGGACGAAGTACGTGCCGTCGCCACCCAAACCCTGCGCGAAGCCCGCAACCGCGACGAGTTCCTGAGCCGCGCCACCCAGGTGCTGGGCTTTCCCATTGATGTGATTTCAGGGCGCGAGGAAGCGCGCCTGATTTACCAAGGCGTGGCCCAAATGCTGGAGCGCTCGGAGGAGCGCCGCCTGGTGATTGACATCGGCGGCCGTTCCACCGAACTCATCCTGGGCCATGGCGTTGTCCCCCAAGTCATGGAGTCGTACCGGGTGGGCAGCATCGCCTGGTCCAACCGCTACTTCCCCAATGGTCAATTCACCCGAAAATCGTTCGAAATTGCTGAAATTGCCGCCAAGGCCGTTTTGGATGAAGCCCTGGATGCCTACCACCCCGAACTCTGGGATGCCGCCTACGGGTCCGCGGGCACCGTAGGCGCCATTGGCGACGTGTTGGTTGCGGCAGGCTGGCCCGCCGACACGGTGACACAGGATGGACTGGACTGGTTGCTTGAAAAATTGGTGCTGGCCCAAAGCGCGGACCGGCTCAAACTGCCCGGCATGCGCGAAGACCGCAAAGCCATCATCGGGGGCGGCGTGAGCGTCATGCGCGCGGTGTTCAGCCTGTTGGGCATTCAGAGCATGCAGCGGGCGGCCGGTGGTCTGCGCCACGGCCTGATTTGTGACCTGCTGGGGACCACCCACACCGAAGACGATTTACGCTTCAAAAGCGTGCACCGTCTGGAGAAAAAATTTGCCGTGGATACCACCCATGGAGAGCGGGTTGGCAAGGTGGCCACTGAATTGTTCACCCAACTGATGGCAACACAGCCCACGTCAAACCTTGCGAATCAAGCCAACCTCCTGCGCAAACTAAGCTGGGCGGCCCAGTTGCACGAGATTGGCAGCCACATCTCCCACAGCGATTACCACAAACATGGCGCCTACATTCTGGACAATGCGGACGCCATGGGTTTTTCACTGTCCGAAATGCACCGCCTCAGCCTGCTGGTGTTGGGACACCGTGGCAAGCTGCGCAAGCTGGAAGCCGTCCTGGCCGAGAACGACCTTGTTGCCCAGCTCATGACACTACGCCTGGCCGTGATTCTGTGCCACGCCCGGCGTGACCCCGATTTGGCGGGTATGACACTGGAGCGGATGGACCCCAAAAGCACCCATGCCCGGTTGACCTGCCGCGCCGGTTGGGCAGCGGCCTACCCCCAGTCAGCCTACTTGCTGCGCGAGGAAGTGCTGGCCTGGCAAAAAACGCCTTGGTCGCTTGAGATTATTGGCGCCTGAACTCAAACCGGCGCGGGGACTGGGATCACTTTCTCAAATACCCCACCCCCGCCCTGTTTGGCATCGTGTTTGGCAGAGGCGGCCAGGTTGGCCACGTCTTCGGCCCTGGAAAACTGGCTGCCATCGATGACCACGGCACCGATGGACAAGGTGGTGCAAGGAAAAAACCGGGAAACTCCGTGCCGGTCTTCGGCCTGAATCCCCCCCTGGCGCCTGGCGTCTTCGTCAAACATGGCCTCGGCCCGGGCGGCGAATTCCACCACCAAACGTTCACAACGCACCTGCCAGTCCGGGCTTTGGAACAGCAGGATGAAATCATCCCCCCCCACATGGCCGAGAAAATCCCACTGGGGGTCGCACTGCTCCAGCGCGATTTTGGCAACCAGGCGAATCATCTCGTCCCCGCGCCAATAACCGTAGTGGTCGTTAAAGGGTTTGAAGTGGTTTAAATCGGCATAACACGCCACAAAGCGAGATTGCTTCTTAAGCAAGCGCTCGATGTGTTGGCTGATCGGAATATTGCCGGGCAAAAACGTCAGGGGGTTGGCATGGCGGGCGGCTTCAATACGCACCTCGGTGACTGAACGCACCAATTGGTCCCCCGTGCCCAGCCCTGCATAGCGGCCGTTCTCGGTGGCGATAAATCCATCGCTCAGGTAGCGTTGGTCCTGCGAGGTCAAGATCCCCACCAGCTCATCAACACTGTGGTCCCGCTCAATGATGCGGGGCTCAAAATTGGCATGCACCGCGCAGGATTTTCGGCCCCACACTTCGCGGTAGTACAGCTTGGTGTACTCGTTCATAAACTGCACGCGGTTGATGATGGCCACGGGACGCTCCGTGTTCACCAAGGCCACAGCGTGCAAGTCTGGCATGTCTAAAAAAATGCCGGCCAACTCGTCATTGCTGGTTTCAAGGCTTACCGTAGGCGCCCGCACCAGCGAAAGACTGCGCAGATGCCCGCCCGGCGTAGACCGTGTCAACTCCGGGAAAACGGCCACCTGGCGCTCGCGCAAGACCCGCAAGGAATCGACCCCCAGGTACTTCAGAGGCTTGCGGTCTGGGTGGCCCAGGAAATAGCCCTGCCCGTAGGTAATTCCCAAGTCACGCAGCACCCGCAGGTCTTCCGGGGTTTCGATACCCTCGGCCACCAACTGCGTACCAAAAATCTCCGCAATTTGCTGCAAGGCCTGGATGGTTTTGAGCTTGTCGCCGTGTTCACTGATGTTGCGGGTGAAGTACTTGTCAATCTTGACCAGTTCTGGCTTGAGCTGCGACCACAGCCGCAGGCTGGAGCGCCCGTCCCCAAAATCGTCCAGAGCCAGAGCCACCCCGGCGGAGCGCACCTCTGCAACCACCTGCGCCAGATGGTCCATGTCCTCCACACGCTCGTGCTCGGTAATCTCCAGCACCAACATCCGCGGCACAACGCCAAAGCCCGTAATCAAGCCCAGCAGCGCTTCACGTCCGCGTAGCGCAAACAACTGCGTCAGGGCCATGGCGCTGATGTTGACAAACAAACGACCCGCCACCCGCAGTTGCCCCCAGCTTTGCATGGCGGCCTCTATGCAGGCAATCTCAAATTCGTAGCTGAGCTGCTCTTGTGCTGCAGCCCGCAAGAGCGCGTCCGGTGTGTGCAGGACCGAACCCAGGGGACCACGTATCAGGGCCTCATGGGCGTAAATGGAGGCGTTTCCCAGATGGACAATGGGCTGAAACACCGGGTAGAGAAGGCGCTCATCCAGCAAGCGCTCCAAAGGCCCCAGCCCTCCGGCGACCTCCGAAACCGGGGTCACATTCCGCAACAATTGAAGGTGCACAATTTTCTCCTGCTGATGACAAAAATCAGTTTATGCCGACGAAATGACGACTCCGTGACAGAGGTATTACAGAACAATGACAAGCCACTCAGCACCCAATTTCACCAGAATTGACCCCCATGGTTAAACGATATAAACTGTATATATCGTTTAACAAAAAGGAAAAAACTGAATGACCAACGCCGAAAAACCAGCTGTCGTCGCAATGCCCAATGGTTCTGTCGCAGCGGCAGCACCCGCTCCCGCCAAAGTCGCCGCCAAACCTGTCGCAAAAAGACGCGCGAAAACTGTGGCATCCACCGCCCCTAAGGCAGAGGTCAAACCTGTAGCCCCTGCAGCCTCCGCACCCGTTGCCAAGCCAGCTTCGAAGCCTGCTGTCAAACCGGCTGTCAAAGCCAAGGCCGCAGCCAAGCCCGTTGCAGAAAAACCGGCCAAAGTGAAAAAGCCCAAGATGGTTCGTGATAGCCTGACCATTCCCAAGCTGGAATACGCGGTGCTCGATATTTTGAAACTCCGCGCAGCAAAACTGGCCAGTCCCGCTAAGAAAACAGAGCTGATTCGCGCAGGCATCAAAGCCATCGCCTCCATGACCGATGCAGCATTCCTGGCCGCCATCAAGGCCGTTCCCAGTCTCAAAACTGGGCGCCCTGCCAGCAAAAAATCAAGCTGACCGACTCTGGTAGGCGCTACAGCATTTCGGGAGACTGAACCGTGAGCACCACCGTCTTGTTAATGGCTTCGCGCTCACGGTAGCGCAACCACCACACTGCGCCTTTTTTAACGGCACACTCGTAGTCGTTCAAGGCCAGCAGCCTCGCAATGGCCTGCCCCAGGGTGGGCTGGTGCCCCACCACCACTACACAGCCTTTGGCATGGGGCCACTGCACCAGCTCCAGCAACTGGTCCACCGTGGCCAGTGGCGCCAGCGCGGGACTGGTCTTGAACTTTCGCCCTAATGCCTTGGCCGTTTGCTCCGCCCGCAGCGCCGGGCTGGCCCACACCTTGGCGCCCTCGGGCAACTGCCGGTCCAGCCACGCGGCCATACGGGCAGCCTGCTTCTCCCCCCGCGGCGTCAGGGTTCGCACCATGTCGTCACCCACCAAGTCGAGGTCAATGGCCTCTGCATGCCGCCACAAAATCAGGTCCATGCTCTCAAACTCCCCGTTTCCCTGCCACATAGCGGCCATACCGCGCCATTAAAGCGGCCTGTGCACCATGCACGGCCGTTTTACCATCCCCTTTGGTGTGGGTGTAGGTGCCGTCAGGCCCCATGTCCCAGGCATCCACGCCGTCATGCAAATAGGCCACCAGGCATTCGTCCACAATGCGCTGGCGTTGCACAGCATCCGTCACGGGCCATGCCAATTCCACACGGCGCACCATGTTGCGGTTCATCCAATCGGCACTGGACAAATACAACTCCTCCGCCTCCCCCTGGCGAAAATAGAACACCCTGGAGTGCTCCAAAAACCGACCAATGATGGAGCGCACCCGAATGTTGTCGGTATGGCCAGGCACTTGCGCCGGCAACATGCACGCGCCGCGTACGATCAGGTCAATTTTCACCCCCAGCGAACCCGCCCGCATCAGGCTGCGAATCAGGGCTTCATCGGTCAGCGAATTCATTTTGGCAACAATACGGGACGAATTTCCCTTGGCAGCCGCGGCGCCCAGACTGTCGATTTTGTCGATGAGATTGCGGTGCAGGTAAAAAGGCGCCATCCAGACCTTGCGCAAACGGGGCAATTTGCTGTGGCTGGCCAAGTGCACAAACACATGGTCCATATCCGCCGTGAGGGCTGCATCGGCGGTGATGTGGCTTAGGTCGGTGTAAAGGCTAGCCGTTCGCGGGTTGTAATTTCCCGTAGACAGGTGCCCGTAGCGCCTGAGCGCCCGGCCTTCGCGCCGGGTCACCAGCATCATCTTGGCGTGGGTCTTCAACCCGACCACACCGTAAACCACCTGGGCACCAATCGATTCAAGCATTTCGGCCCAGTTGATATTGGCCTCTTCGTCAAACCGCGCCTTGAGCTCAACCACTACCGTCACCTCCTTGCCACGGCGCACCGCCTCACGCAGCAAGTCCATCAGTGTGGAGTCGGATCCGGTACGGTAAATGGTTTGCTTGATGGCCAACACCTGGGGATCGTTCACCGCCTCCCGCAAAAATGCCAGCACACCGTCAAAACTCTCAAAGGGCTGGTGGATCACAATATCGCCCAGCTTGAGTTGGTCAAAAATACACTGCCCATGGTTCATTTGCACGGGGTAACTGGCCTTGTAGGGCGTGAAACACAGGTCGGAGCGGTCCAGCAAATCAATCAACTGGGTCAGGCGCACCAGGTTCACCGGGCCCGCCACCCGGTACAAAGCCTGTTGGGGCAGATCAAACTCTTTCAGCAAAAATTCGGCCAGATACTCCGAGCAACCAGCGGACACCTCCAGCCGCACGGCCTGCCCGTAGTGGCGCACCTCCAGCCCCGCGCGCAAGGCTGTACGCAAATTTTGGACGTCCTCCTCATCCACCGCCAGGTCCGAATGCCGGGTGACACGAAACTGAGAAAACTGCCCCACAGTGCGGCCTGGCAGCAAATCTGACAGGTGCGCCCGGATGACGCTGGACAGGGAGACAAACATGGTGAGGCCGCCGGACACTTTATCGGGCATGCGAATCAGGCGCGGCAGCACACGCGGAACTTTGACGATGGCAATTTCGTTCTCACGCCCAAACGCATCCTTGCCACTCAGGCGGACGATGAAGTTCAGCGACTTGTTGGCCACCTGCGGAAACGGATGCGAGGGGTCCAGCCCCACCGGAATCAGCAAAGGGCGCACTTCACGCTCAAAATGCTGACGCACCCACTGCCTCTGAACGGCGTTGCGCTCGCCATGCGAAATAATTTTGATGCCCTGCGCCTCGAATGCAGGCATCAATTTTTCGTTGTACAGCGCATATTGGCGCACTACCAAATGGTGCAACGAAGCTGCCAAACGCTCAAAGGTGTCCACCGTGTACAAGCCTTTGCGGTCATTGGCCCGGTTGGCTGCCAGATGCGGTTCGGCTCGGACTTCGAAAAACTCGTCCAGATTGGAAGAAACGATGCACAAGTAGCGCAAGCGCTCCATCAAGGGCACGTCGTCGCGCACTGCCCAATCCAGCACCCGCTCATTGAATGCCAGCAGACTCTGGTCACGGTCCAGCAACTCCGGTGCAGCACCCGCCTCCTGTGATTTGAGTTTGCGAAAAGTAGACGACATGGCTCCCAATCTGACTATGACAATAAGATGAAGAATTGTTGACGGTTCAAATGACAGTTATGTGACAGCACTGTGCGTAATGACAACCGGATCCAACACTTTCCCCTGCCTTGCGGGCACCAAGTACCCCAGGAACAACAACGAAGCATACGCCCAACTGAATGCCATGGCCCGGGCGCGCGCCTCGTGCCGGGGAACCGTCAGCGCGCTGTACCATCCCACGGAAAGGTCTTTTTCCAACACACCCCCCTGGGCCGGGCTGCCGACCACTTCCAGGGGCCCTTCCACGGGGTAAGCGGCCACCGGCGTTCCACTGGCCATGGCCTCCAGCATCACCAGGCCAAACGTTTCCGACTGGCTGGGCATGACAAATACATCCGCTGCCGAATACACCTGTGCCAATTCATCGCGCGGCAACAGTCCGAGCCAGCGCACATGCGGATAACGTTCGCGCAAAGAGGTCTCCAGGGGCCCCACACCACACACCACCTTGGTACCCGGAACATCCAGCTTCAGGAATGCATCGATGTTTTTTTCATACGACACCCGCCCCACAAACAGCGACACCGGGCGCGCCAGTATTCCCAAGGGCGCATAAACCTCCGGCGACTCTTTGTAGCTGAACAATTTCATATCCACACCGTGGGTCCAACTCCGCAGGTTTTTAAACCTCCGCAATTCCAGCATGCGCAGCACGCTTTGCGTAGGTACCAGCACACCACTGGAAGGCCTGTGAAAGTGCCGAAACACCACATAACCCAGCCACAGGGGGATTTTGAGTGCAGCCTTCAAAATCTCTGGGAACCGCGTGTGAAAGGCCGTGGTGAATGCCAACTTGCGCCGAAGGCAGTAACGCCGTGCCGCCCAGCCCAACGGGCCCTCTGTGGCAAGGTGCACGGCATCCGGCGCTATTTCATCCAGCTGCTGGGCCAATGCCTTGGCGGGTCGAACTGCCAGGTCAATACCCGCATAGCCCGGACAGGGCCGGGTCTTGAAAAGCCCCGGATGAATCACCACCACCTGGTGCCCCAGGCCCTCCATCTCCCGAACCAATTCCACCAGCGTTGTGACAACCCCATTGACCTGGGGTAGCCATGCATCCGTAATGAGGGCCAGTTTCACGCGTGTGTCTCCTTCAATGCCTGAGTCGCCAATAGGCTGCTGCTTCCACCCGAAACAAGGGGTGTTCCACCCCAAAATACCAGTTCCAGATGGCCGTCCATATGTTCCACCAAGGCGCTGCGGCTCTCCACCCAGTCACCATCGTTGCAGTACAGGGTGCCGTTGATCTCACGCATTTCGGCACGGTGGATATGCCCACACACCACGCCACTGTGCCCGCGAGAACGCGCTTCGTTGGCCACCGCCACTTCAAAGTCCGTCACGTAATTCAAAGCCTTTTTGACCTTGTGTTTGAGATACGCCGACAAAGACCAGTACGGCAAACCCAAGCGCGCACGCAGGCTATTGAGATAGCGGTTGAGTTTGAGGGTGAACTCGTACAGGTTATCGCCCACATAGGCAAGCCACTTGGCGCACTGAATGACGCCGTCAAAGTAGTCGCCATGGGTCACCCACAGGGTGCGGCCATCGGCGGTGGTATGCACCGTGTCCTCACATACCTCGATGCCACCAAACTGGTGTCCAACAAAAGCCCGGGCAAATTCGTCATGGTTGCCGGGAATAAAAACCACCCTGCAACCCTTGCGCGCACGGCGCAAGAGCTTTTGCACCACATCGTTGTGGGCCTGCGGCCAAAACCAGCGGCGGCGCAATTGCCAACCGTCCACAATGTCACCCACCAGGTAGAGGTGGTCACTGGGGTGGTGTCGCATGAAATCCAGCAAAGCCTTGGCCTGGCAACCTGCCGTACCCAAATGGATGTCGGAGATGAACACGGCCCGATAGCGCCGATGGCCAGCGTCGTCATCGCTGTCTACCGCCGCGTTTGCCACCATACCTTGCCAATCCGCGCCAAAGGCATCGAAGGCGGTGCGCATCACGCCCCCAGAAAGTGTTTGCGGTAACGGGCTGGTAAATCGGCAATGCGCATCAGCATGGGCAGATCCGCCGAATTGAAATCTGGATCCCAAGCCGGTGGACCCAGCACCTTGGCGCCCAGGCGTAAATAGCCTTTGATAAGCGCAGGAGGTTCGACCTCCAACGAGGAGTTCAATTGGTCCAAAGGCAAAGGCAAGCGGGGACGCACATGGTATTCAATGGGCGCCAAATGCGTGGTTTGCACCTGGCGCCAGATGCTGGCCGCAGCGTCGCCACTGACCATGCCCTGGTGCAGCATGGGCACACTGGCACAGCCAATCATGGTGTCCAACTGGTTGCGCACCATGAACTCGGCCAATGCGCCCCACAGCGCCATGATGACGCCGCCATGCCGGTGGTCGGGATGTACACAACTGCGGCCCAATTCCACCATACGCTCGCGCAGCATGCGCAGGCGGGTCAGGTCAAACTCGGTATCGCTGTAGGTGCTGCCAACGCGTTTGGCCTGGGCCGGGGTCAACACCCGGTAGGTGCCAATCACCTGCTGTGTTGCCTGGTCACGCACCAGCAGGTGTTCGCAGTAGTTGTCAAACAGGTCCACATCGTGCCCGGGCAAAGGGGTGCTCAAGCGCGCCCCCATTTCACCGGCAAACACATCGAAGCGCAAACGCTGTGCAGCGCGCACCTCATCCTGGTGCACCGCCCAGGAAACCACGATTCCGGGACGCGGG
>Ga0209343_10003388_pt1 | contig 20098 bp, 17 predicted proteins | sample RifCSPlowO2_02_FD_184026 | JGI IMG/M metagenome (GOLD analysis project Ga0209343, IMG submission 184026) | Groundwater microbial communities from Rifle, Colorado - Rifle CSP2_plank lowO2_0.2 (SPAdes) (version 2) | ecosystem: Environmental > Aquatic > Deep subsurface > Groundwater | place... | reverse complement strand
CAGTAGAAACAGAAGTATCATTTTGATTTTTAGCGCCATAGTTATAATCCTATCATCTTAGCACCCTATCTGTAATCAAGCGGACCAGGGTCCAGGCTAGAGCCACTACAACCAAGCCGATGAGCGCGCTAACAATACGGGTCCTGGCCTGTTTTGCCTTGTTTGGGTCGCCGGACCGCTGGCCAATTGGGCTGCCGCCGGCTGTAATAAACTCAAAAGCACCTATGATAATCATGATCACGGCGCCAATGCCGGCAACCAGCGCAATAATATTGGCGGCTTTATTAATAATTCCATCTGGGCCGGCAATGGGATCGCTAGGATTGGTGCTTTGGGCTTGAGCCTGCTGGCAAGCAGGGCTTTTAGCCGCCTCACCTTGGCAGGCCTTATCAAGAGGATTGAAAGCGGCTAGAGCGGGTTGGGGTGCCATAAAGAATAAAGGTAAAAGTCCGAATATTGCCAAAGCTAAGATTTTAAATATGCTTTTCATAGCTTGCCTATCACAAAGTTAACTACGGCGGCGGCCAAGGCAGCGATTATCAGACCAATAGCTGCATATTTAATCTCATTTTTAGCCCGCGTTATGTTATCAGGTTCACCTTTGGAAAGAGCGTAGCGGGTACCACCAATTACTATGAACAAAAAAGCCAGGGCGCCAATGATAGCGAAGGCTATTAGAAAAATAGTTTTAAGGGTAGTGCTGTTTGCTTGGGCACGAGGTAAGCCGCTATCGAAAAGCCCTGCCACGAAAAAGAGTGTATTCATAATTTAAGCCAGTTTATTGCCTATAAATGCTACTACGCCTGAAGCGACAGCCACGATAGCCAGACCTATTAATGAATTATATATCCGCCTTCGGGCGGAGGCGGCTTTTTCTACCGTACCACCGGCAGTAATATAACCGACGCCAGCGATAATAATGGAAACGATAGCAATTAGTCCCGCTACTCGTAGAAGCATGTCCACGATTGCCAAGCTTACAGGAAGAATATCGTTGGGAAAGGTAAAGTTTGGCAGACATTGTCCGAACTCATTTTTGCCTTTTAGATATTCCCACCATGGCGGAAGAACAAAAAATGTCTTTTTGGGAAGAGGACACGTTGTAGAAGCAGCAGCGAAAAAGGAACTTAGATTAGCTAAGAATAAAATCATTTAAAGACTCCGCCAGGCACTAGCCATTGCAGGAAGGCAAAGATAAACAGGAAAGCCAGTAGGGCTATCAGGCCATTGATAATTCGCTGTTTAGCGGCACTGACCGCCTCGGCCTTATCACCAGCCGTAGCATACTGGATCCCACCGAGAATAATGGTTCCCACAACAACTACGCCAACCAAGCCGGCTAGCACGCCTACAATCTTATTAATATTCTTGACTATAGGGTTATCTTTAAGGTCTACCTTCTTAGCGCCAAGCGGCACACATTTAGTGTCGTCTTTCGGGTCAATTTCACCGCTAGAGCAATCCGCTTTCAATTTTTTGCAAGCTTTACCTGCCAACGGACCTTTTTCGCTTACCCCAGATTCTTTAACTCCAGGTATCTTGCAGTCGCTGGCCTCGAGCTTAGTGGGCGGTTCAACGGCTATCGCCAAGGGGACAAAAAAGAATCCGACAACTGACAAGGCCGTAATGGCTATAATGGTTAAGCTTTTTATTTTGGGGATCATGTTTGTCTGCCTGGTCATAGCTTAACCACTTTAAGTACTTTTAGCAACTTGTTTTTATCTGTTATAGCCATAAAGGTTATGCTATAGTCAAGTAAAGATATAGCAAAGATGAAAATACACAAAAAATTATGGCTTTCCGTATTACTGTTTTTGGGCTCAGTGGTGTCGCTTTTTCTTTTAAGTAGCCCGGTTTTCGCGGAAGTATCCAAAGATACGTGGCAAAAAGCAACCTTCCAATTTATTGACCGCTCAACCATCAAGGCAACCGCGGGAGGTGAAACATTTGATTTTATAGATGTAGACCCCTGGGACAATGATGTCGAGTATGTATTAGGGGATGGACCAACTGGTTGTACTAATAAAATAAATGGTCTAGGTGCCTTCAAGGTTAATAAGCTCGGCGAATTTCCTCAAACCATCAGTGCCGATAAAATACATTTACAATACGACGAACAAGCTACCGGCTGTTCTGATATCAATGTAATAAACTCCATCGGCAACGCAAGTCAAGGAGCTCGGATCTATTTCAGATGGATTGATTCCGAAAGAATTGAAAGTATAGATGGTAAGCTTGCTTTTGACAAAGATGCAGATGGTTCGTTCCATGTAACAGAGAGTAAAGATCGGTGCGTAGACAGGGTTTTTGTAACAGAACAAGGTGTCAAGTATTTTGAACTTGATCCCGACGGTGAAAATATCGGTAAGTTTGACTTGGTAAAGAACCTCGTTGAATGTAAAGTCAGCGGCGTAAATTTTGCGGTTTACTACGATGGGGGCGACAGGCCAGAAGGAAATCTCGAAAGACTAGCTGGTATATCGGTTTCCATTGCTAACCCCGAAAATGCAAAGAAGCCGCCTCAGACAAGGGACGAAACCGACGAAACTCCGGGGGCGACTGGTAGTAATGAAGCTTGCTATAGCAAAGGCTGGGAGCTGTCCTGGATAGCCTGCCCAGTCATCACGGCTGCTCAGACCGCGGCCAATGCGATGTATGGTTTCGTGGAAGACCAGTTAAAATTTACAGTCAGTCAAAGTGGTGAAGAAAAAGACAGTCTCGGCGATTCTGAGACTCGCAAAGACGTAAGGGCTGCCTGGAACAACTTCCGGATTCTAGTGTCCGGACTGGTCGTTATATTGATGCTGGTTATGGTCATATCACAGGCTATCGGCAGCGGTCCGTTCGACGCCTACACTGTGCGTAAGATGCTGCCGCGGTTAGTAATGGGCGTGATCTTAATCCAAATTTCCTGGCCAGTGTTTGCTTGGGTAATCAATACGGTAGATGACCTAGGCCGTGGCATAGCTGATTTAATGTATGCCCCGTTTGGCGGTTCTGAGGCATTAAATCTTAATACCATAATGGAGCCGTTTACGAAGGGCGCTATGATATTTAGCTGGGTTGGCATACCGGCACTCCTTATTTTCGGGGTGGTAGCTCCGTTCGTAGTCCTGGGAATGATATTAGTCGTCCTAATGGCACTTCTGGCCGGCTTTTTGACTCTGCTTTTCCGCAAGATAATTATTATCCTAGCGCTAATACTTGTACCTGTTGCCTTAATTTCCTGGATGATGCCTAATGATGGGTTGCGTAAATATTGGAAGCTTTGGTGGGATAACTTTATTAAGGCCTTGATGATGTTCCCACTAATCATTGCCATTATAGCTGCCGGCCGGATATTCGCTAAAATTGGCAGTGCTCAGATAGATTTTGTTGGTTTCTTTATAGTATTAGTCGGCTTCTTTGGCCCGCTATTTATCTTGCCCAAAACCTTTAAATGGGGCGGCAGTGTTATGCAGATGGCCGGTAATGCGATGACAAAAGCACAAACTGCAACCCTGAAAAAACCCAAGGAATTCCTTGGCGAACGCCAAAAGGGCTGGACCGCTGAACGAACGCGCCAATCACAGGAACGTTTTGCTCAAAACGAAGGCTTTAACTGGAGACGACCTTGGAGACGGCCAATTGATTTAGTCAAATCGGGACGTGTAGACCCTACTCTGTGGGGGAGGCGACGGCAACAAGCCATGGATACCTATGTAAAAAAGGGGGAGGATTCTTATCAAGAAGATGTTACGGCAGCAGAGACACGTTTAGTCCGTGAAAGGCAAAGGATACGTGCACAAGGGGGCAACCATGACCATATGCTGCAGGCTGTTGCTGAGGGAGCTGAATATTATGACGATGATACTTTGGGGAGAGTCCAGCTTGGTAGACGTAGCGACATAGAGAGGGTGGCCGCTAGAAAACAGCTTGCCAAATTGGGAGCAGGAACAAACTGGCGTTATCTAGAACACTATTATGAAGAGTCAAGGCGTCAAGGCGGCGCAATGGCGGCTGAGGCGCGCAAATTCTTTGACGACAACGTAGAGACAATAATGCCTCGATTGCCACATATATATAAAGGGATTGGCAATGCAGCCGATGCCAGCCCCGATGCTATCGCCCAAATGCACGGCGTTGAGATTGAATCTATTTTGGCTAATCTAACCCACCAAATAAATACAGGCACCACTGTACATGGCAACCCGGCAGATATCGCTAAATCTCAAACCTCACTAACTACATTTCTACAAAATTACCAAAGGGCCGCTGAAAACCCCCAAACTAGGGTTCAGCTCGAAAATGGCGGTTTACGGGCAGTTAAAGCCTTCTTGGACGACGACACTACAGGTATCGCGACTAGGTTATTAGAGACAAGCCGAGATGCCATAAATACTAACCCGCGTGATGGCCGGAGAATTCCCAGCCGTAATATCCCGACGTTGGAACGTTCTGCCGCTGTAGCTGTTGATCCCGCCCATAGGGCGGCATTAGACGGCCTAAGAACTTCGTTAGCCGATCAAATTAACGAGGATGGTTTCTATACACCACCATAGGCGTTAAACTAAAATAGTAGTTATATTATGGCAACTTATAAAGTAATCCAAGACATCGAAGCTGAGGACAAATTATTAGGGCCGCTGACGCTTAAGGGTTTCATTTATGCCATTATCGCGGTGTTTTGCGCCTTTATTAATTTTAAGCTCGTCACAAGTACCGGCCTAGGGCCAATTCGTTGGTTATTTGTAATAGTTTTCCTGCTGCCGATGTTACTGTTCGGTGTCCTAGCTTCACCTCTAGGTCGGCACCAGCCGACCGAGGTCTGGCTACTGGCCCGGATACGCTTTTTACTCAAGCCCCGCAAAAGGTTATGGAGCCAGACAGGACTACTGCATCTAGTAACCATAACGGCACCGAAAAAAGCTGAAAAACAGCGGACCAAGGGCTTAAGCGAAACCGAGGTCAAAAGCCGTTTGCAAACACTGGCCAGCACTCTCGATAGCCGCGGTTGGGCGGTGAAAAACCTAACTGTTGCGCCGGACCTACTTGAGAGGGAAACCGAGTCTGACCGCTTGGTGGCCCCAACAACATTAGCTGCCACTAGTCCTGGTATTGATATTCATCCGGCCGATGACATCATGGACGAGCAAAACAACCCGACGGCCCAGTATTTGGCCGGACTGATGCAACAGGCCGACGCTGATAGAAAAGTTAATGTCGCTAACCGACTGAGCGTAGCCCGCGAGGCAGTCAGCTCGGCAGAATCGGGTGGTGCAGTAAAAACAGATGGAAAGACTGTCGCCAACCCCGTGACAGCTACCCGCCAGGCTGATACACTGGAGCTAGCCCAAAGCGGTAATGATTTTAGTGTGGCGACACTTTCTAAGTTAGCCAACCGCAGGGGCCAGTTCCAGCAAGTTTCGCCAAGCGAAGTGCTGCTGCAGCTACACTAAGAATTACTTTTAAGCCAAAACCTGGGTGGAGAAATAAAGAAGCATGAACCCTAATCAGCCCGACATCATAACGCCTGGGGCCAGCCCCGGAACAGTTTCGGCAGCGCCGCAGATGCCGGCCGGCAAGGCCGAGAAAGCTTCGGCGACCAGTGCCAACAGCACTCAAAATACCCTGCACATCAGCGAAATCCGCGACGGTATTGTAATTATGAATGATGGCACCTTCCGGGCTGTCATTATGGGCAAATCGATTAACTTTGATCTGATGAGTCCTCAGGAACGTGAAGCCGTGGAGTTTGCCTACCAGGGTTTCTTAAATTCGCTATATTTCCCGATCCAGATATTTATCCGCAGCCAAAAAGTCGATATTGGACCTTACCTGGATAAACTGGATAAAATCCGCTCTGAACAAGAGAGCATGCTGCTAGCCCTTCTAATGGAAGACTATGTGGCCTTTTTAGCCGATATCGCCCAGCAGACCAATATCATGGACAAGAAGTTTTACATAGTCATCGGTTATCCCGATGCCAATGCTGACATCCGCCGCACGCTAAAAACCAGCACTGGCTTTTTCACCGGTATAGTTGACCTTTTTGGTGGCAGTAAGACGCCGCATGTAGTGATTGATGAACAAATTCTGGAAAACGCTAAAACCGAGCTTAAGAACCGTGTTCAAGCCGTTATGCAAGGTTTGTTACAATGCGGCGTGCAGAGCGTACCGCTGGATACCCAGGAGCTGATCGAACTCTATTACGAAGCTTACAACCCCGACACAGCCACCCGGCAGCAACTAGGCAGTGCCGACAGTTTAACCGCAGAAGTAGTTAGCAAAGGCCAAGGCAACGCCCCCCAGCCCAGCTTAGACAGAGGTGCAAGCTAATGCTTGGTTTTGGCAAAAAGCAGGGCCAGCCGCTAGACCCGGCGGCCCAGGCCCAGCTGCGCGAAAAACAGGAAGTCTCCAGCGCTTTCGCCAAAGGTGTCACCGCTCTGCGCGATTTTATCGCCCCCAGTTCGCTGGAATTCAATGGCAACCACTTCCGCATCGGCACGCGCTTTGCCCGAACTTACTACGTTTACGGTTATCCGCGCCAGGTATACACCGGCTGGCTGTCGGGGATGATTAACCTTGATGAGGTTATAGACCTATCGATGGTCATTCAACCAGTTGACAGCCAGGTGGTTTTAAATAACCTGCGCAAGAAAGTCTCGCAACTAGAAGCCGGCATCCAAATCGACACTGAGAAAGGCCGGGTACGCGACCCGGGCAAGGAAGCCTCAGTCCAGGATGCTGAAGAAATGCGCGACAAGCTGCAAGTCGGCGAGGAGCGCTTTTTCCGCTTCGGCTTTTACTTCACTATTTACGCCGGCTCTATGGAGGAGCTGGAGTTCGTCAGCCACAAAGTTGAATCATTACTGGGACAACAGTTAATTTATTCAAAACCAGCCACTGCTCAACAAGAGCAGGGATTAAATAGCACCATCCCCCAGTTCGTTGACCAACTACAAATTTACCGCAATCTCGATACCGGCGCCCTATCTACCAGCTTCCCCTTTACCAGTGCCGACCTGACCCAGGAAAACGGTATCTTATATGGCATTAACATGCATAATTCGGGCTTAGTCATTTTTGACCGGTTCAGCCTGGAAAACAGCAACAGCGTAGTCTTTGCCAAATCCGGGGCTGGCAAGAGCTTTACGGTCAAGCTAGAAGCTCTGCGCTCAATGATGTTCGGCACTGAAGTCTTTATTATTGACCCGGAGAACGAATACCAGCGGATGAGCGATGCTGTTGGCGGTGCTTATGTGCGCCTCAGTCTGGCTAGCGCTACCCGCATAAACCCTTTCGACTTGCCACGTGTCGTTGACAACGAAGAAGCCGACAACGCTTTGCGATCGAACCTTATCACTCTGCACGGACTGCTGCGGCTAATGATGGGTGGCGCCCAGGCCCAGATGGCTCAAGGGACTGGCGCAATGACCATAGCCCCGGCCCTTACTCCGGCAGAAGAGGCAGACCTTGACGCTGCCCTAATAGAAACCTATGCCAAGGCCGGCATAACTAATGACCCGCTGACCCACGGTTCGCCACCACCAACCATCAATGACCTTTATGACACGCTGCTACATATGGGTGGCAGTGGCCCACAATTAGCGCAACGCTTACGTAAATACACTGCCGGGACTTTTGCTGGTATTTTTTCCCAGCAAAGCAATGTCAATGTTAATAACCCGATGGTGGTTTTTAACATTCGCGACCTGGAGGATGAGCTGCGTCCGGTAGCCATGTATATAGTGCTGAACTATATTTGGAACAAAACTAAAGCCGAGCGCAAAAAACGGTTGCTAATAGTTGACGAGGCCTGGCAGTTAATGCGCTATGAAGACAGCGCTAACTTTATGTTCTCACTCGCCAAACGGGCCAGGAAATATAACCTGGGGTTAACGACTATCACCCAGGACGTTGAAGACTTTATGGCTTCACGCATGGGCCGGGCAATTGTAGCCAATGCCAGCATGCAGATACTGCTTAAACAAAGTCCTAGTGCGGTGGATGTACTAGCCGATGTCTTTAAGTTAACCAGCGAGGAGAAAAAGCGGCTTAGCCAGTTCCCGATCGGCCAAGGCCTTTTCTTCGCCGGCCAAAATCATGTACATATCCAGGTTATTGCCAGCCCGACTGAAACCAGTCTAATTACCAACAACCCGGGAGAAGCGCCGGCTCAGGAAATTGATTTACAAACTTTAGCCCGACCAACAATGGCGGATGTACCAATCCCTGCCGGACTGCCCGTAGAACCAGCGGCTGCACCACCGAGTCCAATTCCTCCGTCGCCCGCAGCCCCGACCCCAGCGCCCCTAGCTAAAACCCAAAATATACCTCAGACGCCGCTGCCAAAGCCTGAGCCCCAGACCACAACTTCAGGCGAAGTACGTCTGAGCCACGAAGGTTAGTAGCTCATGGCCGACCCAATTTATGACGAAGAGAAGAAGCCGGCTGCGCCAGTGCCAGGAGATTTAAAACAACAAGAACAAGCAGCCAATGACGACCCCTATAAAACAGACTACGGTTCCGACGAACAGCGCGATGAAGGTCCGCAAGACCAAGTAGCCCAAGAACATCCCAGCCAAGTTGGCAGAGGTTATAGACCAAACAAAATTAACGGGCAGGGCAGATTTAAATCCCTGTCCAAGAGAAAAGGCTTGCTCCTTGCCGCGGGGGGATCTAGCCTATTACTGGTAGTCGTCGGCTTTTTGGCTTTTTTTCTCCCAGCATTAAAAATCCCCCAGCTGGCTTATCATATTGAACAATACAGGCTCGTAAGATTGACCAGGACGTTCTATAAACAATCCGCGATCTTGATAGCAGACAAGGCAGCCATTGACGCTGCCGGGGGTAAGGCGCAGTCCCTGCTTGAAAAGAATAAAACCGGAGTCAAGATGGCAAGCCTTCGGCCGCAGGCCGTAATCAATAATATGAAGGCCACTGGTATATTAAGTTTTGAAACAACTAAAGGTATCCTAGGTGCTGAAAAAATCACGGCTGTGAAGTTAAATATAAACGGCCAGCAGCGGGTGATTGAAGCACCGAAGCCCCAGTTTGGTAGACCAATTGCCAACTATAAAGATCGGCTAAGGTTTGCCTCCCAACTCAACCAGGGCATGCATGACGTTCTACGCGGCAATAATTATTTTGTCCGGAGCCAAACGTCTAAAAAGCTCCTCAGCGCGTGGGGTATACAGCTGCGGTGGTATGAATTAAAAGGTGCTAAATTTTTCGGTCTAAGCCAGGAAAAGGCAGACCAGTTGGCCTTGCAGGAAACCAGAAAAAAAATATCTACAACGCCAAAAGAAGGGGCAAAAATTAGCGGTGTTAGCACTGCCGCCAAAGAAGCCAACCAGGCTATTGATGATTGCCTCGCAAAAGCTGATTGCAACAGGAAGTTCCGAGCTACCGGTGAGCTACCGCCAGAAGTAACGGGTAAAATCGATGGCATAGTCAAGACCTTAACTGGTAAAACTGCATATAGCGGGCTACTTAGCGCGCTAAATACTATATACGCGATCGGTTTGCCGGTCTGCATTGTTTATGATGGCTCAGTCCAAGCTTCGAAAGCGTTTGTTAACAGCCAGAACGAAGCGGCTATTAAAACCTTCCTGGCTATAGCTTCAGCCGATAGCCAGCAAAAAAAGGGCGACGTTACTGCCCAGGCGGTTGGTGCCTTCAACCGGCGCATCGGCGATATTACTGATTCGATTCCAGAAAAAACTGCCCGCGGCCAAGCTGTCGACACCTCATTTGAAGTTTCCCCTCAAGCTGCAAGGTCGGGGGAATTCAGTATTTTTGATGTCTTGTTCCCAAAAGGTCCTATCGGCAGCGCAGCCAATTTCCTTGCCGATAATCTTTGCCCAACTATAACAAATACAGGCCTTGTCGCCGGGATTGCCGCCGCGAACTTGGTAGCTACAATTTTTATAGGTCCTGCTGAAAAAAGTGCCGAGATTGCAGCAAAAAGTTTTATTGGCCGCGTTACCGCTAAAATTTCTGAGAAATTTACTACTCCTACGGGACGTGCGGCTATAAAAAACACCTCGAAAAAATTCGCCGCCGGGACAGGTAAGTTCGCGGTAGCTACTGAAGGGGCAACTTACCTTGCCCGAATGTTAGTACTTGCAGAGATGGGCGCTTTTTATAACGGTTTAGGCAATGACACGCTCGCCAACCAAGCCGACGCCGGCGGCGTAGCCTATGCCCAGGAAATGCAGCGCCAGCAACTATATGGCCGACCCCTGACCAATGAAGAAGTTAATCTAGCCCGTATAAAAGATAACGCGTTTATCGCTCAGCAAAAGGCTAAGCAAAGCAATTTTGAAAAGTTTTTTGCGCTTAATAACCCCGATTCAGTCGCCGCGAGTTTAGCCATGGAAATCTCCGAACTAAATATGACTAAAATCGCCAGCTTCTTTATGAACATACCAAAAGTACTAGCTACGATCTTTTCACCTCTTACTAACTATCTGCGCCCGGCGGTTGCCGCCGACGCGGCAGATGACAACACTAATTATAAAATTGTGCAGTGGGGTTGGAGTACTGAAGAAGAAAAGCTTATTGATAACGAATCGTTTGGTTCCATAGAAAATGCCCAGATTTTGGCTGACAGCGGCCAAGCTGACGCTATATTGGAGGAATATGGTAAGTGTTTTAGTAGCGATATTGGCGAGCTATTAACTGACGGCAGTGTTAAACGTGACTCTGATGGTAATTTGCAAGACGAAGGACTTTGCTCGCCTAAGAATCTGGGACCGAATAACTCAAAATACGGAGATTTAGTCTTCCGTTGGCGCCTAGATCAAAGCTACCAGAACGTTCTAGACGAACTCCTCGGCATCCAAAACCCAGAAAGTAGTGTTGATCAAAATAGTTCAGAGCCAACTGGTACCCCGGGCGCCGTAGCGAGCGGCACGACCCAGGAACTAGCCCAAAAGGTTCTAAGCTATAAAGGCACGAAATATTCCTGCGACAATTCCGGTGACTGTTACGATCTCGAGCAGGCGGCTGCCGGAAAATCAATCCAGGGAGGAATGCCAGGCAGTTACCAGCAGTGTTTTGTTGATAAATTTGACGAGCGCGTCTTGAAATTAATGCTTTACATTATCGAAAATGGCGGCTTTTCAATAGGCACCTATGCTTTATGCGGCGATCATAGAGTAACGGGCGGTGTTCATAATTACGGGAAAGCCTTTGATATTAGTAGTGTAAATGGTCAAACTTTAGCAGCTCCTCCTACGCCCGAAAAAAGATCAGATAACCTACGCTTAGTCCAGTTTTTGAATAAGTTACCCGCAGAGCTGGTCCCCCAGCAGTTAATAAGTGATGGCTATGGGGATATACACGATCAAGCTTTCACTGACTTAGAGATAAATGGTGGTAAATCTTGCCCGGGGTGCTACCCAGAAAGCACTCACGCAGGCCATAGAAACCATGTACACATCGGATTTTAAAATGAAGTTACATAATTTTAAAGATATACTAAAAAGCCTCTTTGCTTTCTCCTTTGCATCGTCACTTTTAATACTCAACGTTGGCAATGCTATTGCTTTAACTAGCAACGATCTAGAGAGTATTATCAAACAACATCCTTATTATGATGCTGGGTCATCCGGCGCTTGCACTTCTAGCGCCAATCTTGTTGGCTCTGATAACCCCAAAAAGGTCTGGAATAATCTAATAGGAAGGGGATTAACCCCGGTTGCAGTGGCAGCTCTAATGGGAAACTTTGAAGCTGAGACAGCAGGAACATGGGATCCTCGGGTAAATAATGGGGGTGAGTTGAGCGATTCTCCTGTTTCACGGTTTCGTGCATATGGGCTAGTGCAATGGTTAGATATCCAAGGTGACTCTGGCGGGAGGCAAACAAACTTAGTTAATAAAGCTGCCAAAGCAGGTGTCATCCCCGGTGATTTAGGTATTCAGCTGGAGTATATGTGGGACGAACTTTCCGGCGGTTATAAGTCATCCGTCACAGATAAAATTAATGCGCCCAATGCAACCATTGAAGAGGCTACAGAGACTGTCTATAACTACTACGAAGGTCTGTTGGGTAGCGGACAAGGGTCTGTGGCATCTAGAACTCAAGCCGCCATTAACTATAAAGACAAGTTTGGGGCGAGCACCGGAGGAACGAGAGGTACTTCGAGCTGTTCGTGCACAGTTAACTCTGGCACAGGAAACGGAGTTGGCTTAGATATTGCGCCTATTATTAGCAAATACAGCTTACAATCAGTCCTAGTAAAACAGGTGGGAGGCCAAGTAATAGCATCCCATAATTCCGACCAGTCGCCAGATAGGACAGCTTCTGTTTTGAAGCTAATTATCGCCCACGCCTTCTTGGAAACCAATCCTGATTTGTCTAAGTCCTGGATAATTACCCCTCAGGAACTATACGGACCGAATAATGAGGGTCTAGCGGCGGGCCAAAGCATAACCCTCAGTGACGCCCTGAATAGCACACTTAATATTAATTCATCTAATGTTCGGGCAAATGTCCTAATAGATGCAGCTGGTGGCTTATCCGCCATTAACTCAGCGGCACACTCGCTGGGCTATAACTCTACTGATATCGTAGCTTATTACCATGACCCTCCTACATCGATTAATAAGACCGCCGTTTCTGATCTAACCAAGGCGATGGAGGCCATTTATACTTCTTCCGGTAGCGGCTACCTGGCGGCTCAAACTGCATTACATGAAAATTATTTCAACATAAACCCAGGACCGGAAGCGGCCAAGTGGGGCATGAACGGTAACGTAACTGGCAATAGTGGTGTCTTTGACATCAATGGCAACAAAGTTATTATTACTCTTTATATAAATAAAACTGGGCAGCAAAGCGCTGTAAAGGGCGCTACCGAAGATATTATTGCAGCTATAAAAGCAGGTTCGTCCTCCAACCAGACCAATGGCATATCGGGACAGTGTAGTGATACCAGTGAAATATTCAATATAATCAAAGAATACGCCTGGTCTTCGCCGCATACTCCGGGAGTAGAACCAACCCAAGCCTATCTGGATGCCACTAATAAAGCTAAGGCTAATGGCGAGTTTGTAGGTGGTTCCGGAGGAGGTTATCCGGGTATCGACTGCGGAGCTTTTGTAACGCGAGTTATGCTTAATAGCGGAGCCGACCCGGGATACAATTTTGGCGGTAAGTTGAGTAACGGGGCTGGTAATACTATCGCTCAGCAAAAATATTTGGACCAAGCGGTTAGTCAGGGGAAATACATAAAGGTAAATCCTATCACCATTCAAGATCTCCAGCCCGGCGATATTGCTATAAGAAACGGCGAAAGCGCGCACTCATTTATATATGTCGGTAGTTTGGGCGGTTTTAACGGGAATATCGCATCTTCTTCTTTCCCAACCAAAGCGCCAGCTGCCGCCACAGTTGCTATAAGTTATCTAAAAGAGTTTGATTGGTATAGGTTAAAGTAGGTGTAGAAATGGGTAGAAAAACTAAATATTCTTTTCTGGCTTTTAGTCTCCTAGCTATAGTCTTGCTAGGAATAGTCGCATTCAATTTCTTTAGTCATAGAAATAAAAGCCAATTAATTATTCGTGTTTCTCCGAGCGATTCCGCTATTCAAATTAATGATAGGGCCATCAAGCCAGGTAAATATTACTTACCGCCCGGTATTTATAAGATTCAGGCCAGCAGAAGCGGTTTTCTATCGGATACTCAGACTGTTCAAGTCGAGTTAGGAAAGCCGGCTAATGTCTTCCTGCTGCCAGTACCAAATTCCGAAGAAGCGAAGGATTATTTGAAAAATAATCCCAAAGAGCAAAGCCAGCGGGAGGTTGTTGGCGGCGAGAAGTTTAATACGGAACAAGATAATCTGCGGGCTAGCTACCCGATTTTAGCTAAACTACCGTTCGAGCTCCGATATGCATCTATCGGTTATGGGCAATCCGTAAAATATCCTAGCGACACAGCGAAGATCGCGATTACTATTAAAGCCGGTACGGAGGTTGGTCGAAGACAAGGGATCGCCTACATCCGCGATCAGGGCTATGACCCGACAGATTATGAAATAACCTTCATTGGCTTTAACAATCCATTTATTTACGGACTTGGAGAATAGTATGAGACGTAGAATTGTACTTCTCATTCCACTAGTGGCGTTGATGTTAGCAGTTGCTTTTTTATTGATACGCTCGGGTTCTACGGACGTAAAAATTCAAATAAACGCTCCGCTCGAAGCAAAAATCATTAAGGCTGGTGAGCTAGCCAATGACAGTCTTTACGGTCAACCGACTGTAGCCAGCTTTACCTCTAATTACAGTGCAAAGCTTAAAAAGGGTAGTTATGTTCTTTTAGCCGAAGGTGGAAACGATTACGAGGATATAAGCAGTCAATTCGAGGTTGGCTCAAAGCCTATAAATGTTAGTGTTAGTCCTAGTTATTCAAAAGAAAAACTTTCGGTTTTGCTTAAGGAGCAAGAACCAATAATTGAGACCGCAATTAGAGATAAATATGATAGACAGTATTGGCTACCGCCCGGTTATAGCTACAAGCTGGCCAGCGGCACTCTTTTCCAGCGTGGTGATTGGTATGGTGGGCTTATCGTTCCTGCCCATGAAGGCGAAGATACTCTTCGGATAATAATGAAGAAAACTGATGGGCAGTGGAGCGTGGTAACTGATCCTCCAGATATAATTTTAAGTTCCGTTATTTATCCGGACGTACCAAAAGAAATACTTAAATCAGTCAATGCCTTGTAGACACTTAACTTGTTAAGTATTTTTCGTGAGAGGGATAAGTTTTGTATTCCTGGAAAAATATTCCAAGACGGCTTCGGCGTCGGTGGTAGTAATAATCGTCTGGTAACCCTTCAGGTGCGCAACCAACTGCTTGCGGCGCTTGCCATCAAGCTCGGAAAAGACATCGTCTAACAAAAATATAGGCTTCTTGTTTCTAGTTTCCTCTAGTAATTTGAGTTCATATATCTTCAGTGCCAGTAGCAAACTACGTATTTCTCCCCTTGAGGCACTAATATTCGCTGGCTGCTCATCCAGATAAATTATGATGTCTTCTCTGTGCGGGCCATAAGCCGTAAAGCCGCGCTCAAAGTCTTTTTCGGTACTAATTTCTAGCTTAGACAGCAACCTAGAAGAATAGTGTTGGGTATTTATAGGTGTTTCGTAGCCAAGCTTAACAACAAACTTCTTACCCGAAATGTCGCTATAAATATCACTAATCTGAGCATTAATATCCTCAATTAGATCGAGCCGGGCAGCCACTATTTGTGAGCCCAGCTCGCTGAGGCGGACATTCCAAGCGAATAACTGTTTATCTGCCCGCACTCTGTTTTGTTTAAGCAGGGAATTACGCTGGGCTAATGTGCGGCGGTAGCTTACTCTAAGGCTCTTAAAGCCAGTTTTAGTACGCTGTAAGATATCGTCAAAGTATTCACGCCGCTGCTCAGGACCACGTATAACTAGCTGCAGGTGGTTAGGCTCAAACAAAACCGCTGGTACGGTTCGTTCTAAACTTAAGCGTTTGTATGTCTTACCGCCCAGCTCATAAGTCTTCTGAACTTTGCTACCTTCCGCAACCATTTTAAGTATGCGGTTTTGTTTATCAAACAGGCCGTCCAGGCGGGCCCAGGGTGCATTAAACTGCACAAGATCAATGTCCTTGGCCCGGTAAGAACCGCCACTAGCAATTACTAAGATGGCTTCAAGCAGATTAGTCTTACCGCTGCCATTGGGCCCAACAATTATGTTAATCCCCGGCTCAAACTCAAAAGAGTCATCCGTATATGAACGGAAGTGTTGCAGGCGGATAGAGCTAATCACATTTATTAGGTTACAGGACTTTTAGCTACGCAGGGGCATGACCAGGTGCAGGTATTTAGTATCATCTGCACTTCTAAGAATACAAGGCTCAAGTTTACCGTTGAAACAAAAATCAATCTGCTCGCCCCAAAAGGCATTTAGGGCTTCAATCAGATAACGTGAATTTAAGGTAACTTCACCACCGCCTTTAACTTCAGCATCAGCTTCAGCTGTATTCTCCCCCAGCTGTGAAGCAATGGCGTTAATACTAACTCTTTTCTCAGCAGCATTAATGGTAATGCTGCCGGCACTCTCGCGGGCAAACAAGCTGGAGACTTTGGCTATGTTAATAAAATCCTCACGGGCCAGGCGGGCTACGGTTGCGAACTTGGTAGGAATTAGTTTGCGGTAATCCGGATAATTACCCTCAATTAATCTCGCTACTAGGATTACGTCCCCGACTTTGTACATCACCTGCTGGTCGTCGTGGGTAATGGTCACTTCATCACTGCTGTCGCCAATAATGCGTAGCAGGTCAGAGGCGGCCGTAGCCGGTACTAAAAAGTTTAGTTTCCCCCTATGTTTACCCAGTTTATGCTCGGCCAGACGGTAGCTATCGGTAGCGACCATTACGACTTCGCCGGCTAAATCAGTGAAGTATACCCCCGTTAAAACCGGCCGGGCGTCGTCGTTACTGGCTGCAAAAACCACTTTAGATAAACCGTGCTTCAGCTCAAGCGCCGGGATTTTCCAAGTTGAGCCCCCTTTGATGGCCGGCATGACCGGGAAGTCTTCAGAACTAATACCGTTAATGGTGGAGTGGTATTTATCGGTGCTTATACTGAGTTTATTGTCTTTAAGTTCCAGATCCAATACGTTATCAGGCAAGCTGGTAACAAAATCCTGCATCAATCTGGCGGGGACGGTAATGGCTCCGGTTTTAGTAATCTTGCTACCGATCTGGTGGGTTATAGCAATATCTAGGTTGGTAGCCGCCACACTTAAGCGGTTATCAACGGTTTTAATTAAAACATTAGATAAAATTGGCAAGGTGTTTCGGGTACTGGCTACCCGAGCCACGGTGCTTAGAGCCCGGGCTAGGTTTTCCTGGGTTACTTGTAGCTTCATACTAATAACTTTCTATAATTTATTTGCATACATAGGGCCTGTGGGTAGCGGGTATAACTATATTTAACTGATGAAAATAAACTAGGTGCTTGTGTAGAAGCATGAGTTAAACTGTGCTTATGTACAGCCGTCCTGCGTATAAGTTTTCGGGTATTGTAATAGCGGTTTGTGGATTGTGAGTATAAAACCGAACTTTGTGCGCGGCCTTTACTCAACAAGTCCACAAGCTTTACACAACTAGGCATACAATCTTTCCTTCAACTCTAATACATATTGTTTAATAGAACCCTCATAACTGAGTTCTTTTTCAATCTTATCAATTGAATGAATGGCCGTGGTATGGTCCTTGCGGCCCAGCTCATGAGCAATTTTTGGGAAGGACAAATGCAGCTCGCTTCTAAGCATATACATGGCGATTTGGCGCGGTACAACAATGTCTTTGTCGCGCTTGGGTCCCAGTATGTCTTCCATCGAGATATGGAAATGCTTAGCTGTGCGTTCAATAATCTGCCGGGCGCTAATATGCTTGGGGCGGGCCTGATTGCTCTCAAACATGGTCGCTACTACTTGTATGTCTGGCTCAACCCGGCGCACTTCGCACCAGGCCAGCAGTTGGTTAAGAGCGCCTTCCAACTCCCGGACATTGCCGCTGGCTTGGCTGGCCAGCGCTTCGGTTACTGCCTGGTTGAGGCTTACTCCCTGGCCAGCCGCTTTACTCTGTAAGATTGCACAGCGGGTTTCAAAATCCGGTGTCTGCATATCTATAGTCATACCCCAGGCAAAGCGGCTCCTGAGACGCTCTTCCAGGGTTGGGATATCTTTAGGTGGCTTATCGGAGCTGATAATTATCTGCTTATTGGCTTGGTAAAGAGTATTAAAAGTATGGAAAAATTCATCCTGAACCCGCTCTTTGCCGGCCAGAAATTGCACATCATCAACAATTAAAACATCGGCGCTGCGGTAGAAACTGGCAAAGTCGCTGGTGTTCTTTTTAATCCGCAAGCTATCGACAAATTCCTGTACGAACTGTTCGGTTGAAGCATAAACCACCCGGGCACCTGGTTTTTTAGCCATGATCTCATTGCCTACCGCTTGAATCAGGTGGGTTTTGCCGATGCCCACACCACCGTATAAGAAAAGTGGGTTGTACTTGGTGCCGGGCTTTGAGGCAATAGCCTGGCAGGCGGCATAGGCCAGTTCATTGCTGGCGCCGACCACGAAGTTTTCAAAGCTGTAGCGTTCATTCAGGCCCTGGCGGTAGCTATGGGTAACGCCGCCAATAGTAGCTTTTGGCCGGGCCGTATCTCTAACGGCCGCCGGGGCTGCCTGGTTTTTTAAGATCTCAGAGTCACGGTGTTTAATCTGCGGCGAGATACCAGTATGTATCTTATATTCAACCTTAAGAGGCCTGATACCGTTTTTACCCAAAGTCTCAACCACCAAGGTGTTAAACTTTTTTTCCAGTTGGTTTTTGACAAAGATGTTAGCCACGCCGACCACAGCGACATCGTCTTTATAACGGATCAGCTGGGTGTTTTTAAACCACGTTACAAAGTTACCTCGGCTCACACTAAGCTCAATTTCGCCTAGTACTGCCTGCCAGAGAGTGCTCTCCTGCATGTGGTTGTAATGTCCCCCTTTAACCTGCACTTAGTACATATGAATATACGCTTAGCGCAGTGGTTTTTCCACAGCCTTGTCAGAAATTACTACAGTCTGCATCTATGCAGCAGCTTTAAGAGATAAGTTATGCACACCTAGAGAACACCCCAGTTAAAATGTGGATAAAACTGGAGTGGTAGTGGATAACTGCCGTTTTTTTGTGGCTTAATGTAGTCAATTTCACGCCAGGTAAGCTTTGATGCTAAAGTAGGGGCATGCCCAAAAGAACTTATCAGCCTAAGAAGAAACAACGCAGCCGTGAACACGGTTTTATGAAGCGTATGGCTACTAAAGCTGGTCGTAATGTATTAAGGCGCCGCCGGGCCAAAGGCCGGACCCGCTTGTCGCACTAGAATTTAAGACTTTCAGCCGGGAGCCAATAGTTTTAAGCTAAGGGCATGATATCCCGCCAGCATCGTTTCCGTGGTTACTCCAGCCTGAAGTATGTCTATAAGAACGGTACCATCGTCCGTGGACCGTTATTTGCTGTTAAAGCCATAGAAAACCCTAAACGCGGCAGCTATCGCTTAGCAGTGGTTGTCAGCCGCAAGGTCAATAAATCAGCGGTAGCTAGAAACCGCATCCGACGGCGCCTGTATGAGGCTGTGCGACAATTAGAGGCCGATATCTTACGCCCCTATGACATAGTTCTAACAGTTTTTCACAGCTCAGTCCTGGAAGAACCAGCCCAATCTTTGGCTGCTCAAGTTAAAAAGCAGTTATCTGAGGCTGGGGTGTTAGCTAAAAGGGTCAGATAACACTCAGGCAGGTGCTGGCGCAGCTCTCGTCGCTGATGTTATAGTAAGTTCAAACATAAAGAGGTTGTTTTACGGATGTTTACGACTGTTATTGTCCAGCCAATTTTTAATTTACTGGTCTTTATTTACAACATAATCCCAGGTCATAACTTTGGCCTGGCTATTATTATCTTCACCATTATTATCCGCCTTTTGATGTGGCCGTTAGTTAAAAAGCAACTGCACCACGCCAAAGCTATCCGGGACCTGGCGCCCCAGATGAAAAGGATCAAGCAAGCGGCCAAAGGCAACCGCCAGGAACAATCCCGCCTGACTATGGAGCTTTACAAAGAGCGCCAGATCAACCCCTTTGCCAGCATCGGTATTGTGCTGGTGCAGGCGCCAATTCTAATTGGCCTATATTTTGCTATCCAAAGGCTTATTAAAAACCCGCAGGAGATTATAGATTTCTCCTACTCCTTTATCCATTTTGGCTGGCTGGATCACCTGGCCCAGAACATCCACCTGTTTGATAGCAGCCTGTTTGGTGTAGTTGATCTCACCAGAACGGCCATTGGGTCAAAAGGTACTTACTGGCCGGCCTTGGTGATTGTGGCCTTATCGGCCATCGTGCAGTTTGTCCAAAGCAAACAGCTGATGCCCCAGGCCAAAGATGCCAGAAGTCTCCGCACAATTATGTCCGAAGCCGGCCAGGGCAAGCAGGCCGACCAAAGTGAAGTTACCGCAGCCGTTGGCCGCGGTACTTTATTTATCATCCCGTTCTTCGTTTTCGTGATCGG
>Ga0209343_10003383_pt1 | contig 20115 bp, 17 predicted proteins | sample RifCSPlowO2_02_FD_184026 | JGI IMG/M metagenome (GOLD analysis project Ga0209343, IMG submission 184026) | Groundwater microbial communities from Rifle, Colorado - Rifle CSP2_plank lowO2_0.2 (SPAdes) (version 2) | ecosystem: Environmental > Aquatic > Deep subsurface > Groundwater | place... | reverse complement strand
GGCCTCGCCGCAGAGCTCGTCGACGCGTCGCAAGCCGAGCGCGCCATCCCGCACCTGATCGCCGTCGTCGCGATCCGGCCGGCCGCGCCGTACGCCGCGCACGCCCTCGCGCAACTCCTGCTCGGCGAGGCCTACGACCGGGTGGGCCGGCGCGACCTGGCGGTCGCCGCCTATCAGGCGGCGCTCGCGCTGGTCCCGGATCGCGATCCCGGTCACCTCGGCGCTCGCGCACGCGCGGGACTGCGCCGCGCGCCGCGCGTGAAATGATCTTTTTTTTGACAACTTGATCGCTTTTGTGCTTGACATCCGGTGTCGTCGACCATAATCTACATCTGGTATGAGGGTGGTGAACTCAGGCCATCCCTAGTGAGGTTGCAAAATGGTCAAAAGCCTCAACCTCACCCTTCCGCTAAAGTCCGCCGATGCGGACTCCGATACGGTGGAGGGTGCCTCGACGCGACGAGCGCCGACTCCGGGTGAGCGTGCCAGGCGGCAGCCACTGAATCGAAGTCGTGAGCGTTCTCGCACGTAAACCCAGATGAAGGGGGGGATAACAGACAATGGCGAAGAAAGCCAAGGGCGGGAAGAAGAAGGCCGGCAAGAAACGGTAAGCTGACCTCGCCCGTCAAAAAAAAGGGGGCGGCCGTCGCCCCCTTTTCGACGCTCTGCCTTCCTACTTCAGATTCTCTCCATCCCACACCAGAACGCGGCGAATCACGTCCCCCTGCTGGATTTGATCGATGACCTCCATGCCTTTGACCACGCGGCCGAAAGCCGTGTAGCGCGCGTCGAGGTGCGGCTGCGGTGTGTGCGTGATGAAAAACTGGCTGCCGCCCGTGTCGGCCCAGTCGAGCGCCATCCCCAGAGTTCCGCGCAAGTAGGGGCGCTGGTTCAGCTCATCACGAATCGTGAAGCCCGGGCCGCCCTCGCCGTCGCCGCGCGGATCCCCGGCCTGGATGGCGAAGTCCGGGACGACGCGATGGACCGTCAACCCGTTGAAGAACCCCTGCCGCGAGAGGGTGACGAAGTTGTCGGCCGTCAACGGTGCGTCGAGCACGGCGAGCTCGACCTGAATCAGGCCGCGATCGGTCTCGATGTATACCTGCGGCGAGATCGGGGGAGTGACGAGACGCGGCGCCTCGTACTCGGCAGCCGGATGGGATGAGGGGGCGGGCCGGATACGCGCCGGCGCGTCGCTGGCGGGATCCTGCTGGACGAGCAGGGCGACGGCGCGGACCCGCACGGCCCAATCCTTGTCGGCCAGGGCCTCGGTGAGCACCGGTCCGGCCTCGGCCGCACCGTACGCCGCGAGTGCGCCAATCGCCGCAGCGCGCGCGACATACGTGAGATCGCGCTGGCCGAGGCGGTACGCCTCTGCCAAAGCGGCCGCGCCGCCCGGGGGCTTCAGATCGGCCAGGGCGTTGGCGGCCGCCGCCCGGACCACGGGATCGTTGTCCTTCAGTCGACCCAGCACAATGCTCACGGCATCGCCGGCGCGGAGTTTCGCGAGCGATGTGATGACGGCGGGGATGACGCGTTCGTCGGCGTCGCCGAGCATCGCGCGAAGGCGAGGCAGCCCCGCCTCCGCCGGCAGCGTTCCGAGAGTTGAGGCGAGGGCCGCCCGCACGCTCCAATGCGGATCGGGATCGAGCCCCGAGAGCACCGTCAGGAATCCTTCGCGATCGCGCTCGGCGAGGCCGCGCAGCGCGGCGGCTCGGATCAGTGGGCTGGGGTCGACCAGGATATCCAGTAACCCTTCGTAAACCCCCTCGCCGGCAGTCACGGCGACCGCCGACACCGCTTCCAGGCGCAGCTGCGGATCGGGCTTGGGCGACTGAATGAGCCTGAGCAGCGCCGGCGCGGCCGCAGGATCTCCGAGTCGTCCCAGCGAGCGAATGGCCTCGATGGCGACATTCCGATCGGCACCAGCCGCCAGGGTGATCAGCACCGGCACGGCGGAGCGATCCTTCAGCGACCCGAGGCCCTTCGCCGCGAACGCGCGGGTATAGGGATGAGGGTCTTCGGCGAGCGTCATCAGGGCGGCGAACGCCCGCGGATCTTCGAGACGCTGGAGCGCATAGGCCACGGGCCACCAGCGCACTAGGGGCTGGACGCCGTCGAGCACCACGCCGGACAGCGGCGCGTACGCTTTCAGGCGGACCAGCGCGTACAAGGCCGCTTTGAACGCCGCCGCCGGAGAATCGCGCACGGCGTCGGCCTCCTCGTCTGGCGGCTCGGCGAGCGCGCCCGATGCGACGATGCCGGACGCCATGCGGGCGACGGGGTCCGCCGCGGCCGGGTCGCCAATCAGGCCGAGTGCCTCTGCGGCGCTGCCCTTCACGAGCGGCGACCAGTCGGCGAGCGCCGCGACCAGCGGATCGCGAGCGCTGCGGTCGCCGATCAGGCCGAGCGCGAACGCCGCCATCTGCCGGACTTCCGGCTCCGAGTCCGCGAGCAGCGCGACCAGCGGCTGCACGCCCTCGCGAAGGCCGACGCGGCCGACGCCCAGCGCGGCGCGGCGGCGCGTGCGCGCCTCTGCATCAGTCAGCAACCGGATCAGATCGGGTGGAGGCGGCGGGGGCACGACGATCGGCGTCCGCTCTCCGCGGCCGACCACCGGCACGGGCGGCACCACCGGCGCGGGATCGCGCAGCACGCGGTGATCCTCCAGACGAAGGATCCACGACATCTTCTGTTCGAATGTCGCGGAAACGGGGACCGTTACCGGCGCCGGCGGCGCGCTGGCGCAGGCCGATGCGACCATCGCGAGGGCCAGTGCGGGACTCGTACCTCTCACGCCGCGATGATATCATCGGGTCGCCGTGCACTTCCGCTACCTCGCGGTTGAAGGTCCGATCGGCGCCGGCAAAACGTCTTTGGCCGAGCGGCTCGGAACGCGACTCGACGCCACGCTCGTGCTCGAGGAAGCCGAAAACCCGTTCCTCGCCGACTTCTACGCGGATCGCCCGGGAGCGGCGCTTCAGGCGCAGCTCTTCTATCTCCTGAATCGTCACCGCCAGCAGACCTCGCTTCGCCAGGCGGATCTGTTCAGCCAGGTCACGATCAGCGACTACCTGTTCGACAAGGACAAGATCTTCGCGTACCTGAACCTCGACGACAACGAGCTGTTCATCTATCAGCGCCTCTACGACTTGCTCGCGCGCGACGTGCCGCCACCCGATCTGGTGGTCTATCTGCAGGCGCCGACCGATGTGCTGCTCGGGCGCCTCCGCGGCCGCCAGGCCGACGCCGAGCCCGCCGGGTTTGATCCGGATCCCGAGTACCTCAGAGAGCTGAACGAGGCGTACCATCATTTCTTCTTTCACTACACCGCGACGCCGCTGCTCGTCGTCGAAACCTCGCAGTGCGATTGGGACGCGAGCGACGAGGGGCTCGACGATCTGGTGAAGCAGATCAAGACCATGGGGCCTGGCACCCGGTATTACGTGCCGAGGACCCGGTAAACGCGAGGGCCGGGGGCCCCGGCCTTCGCCCTTTGCCCTGAGCCCTGATAAGCTGGCACGTTATGGCCTGGTTCAAGAAGGCCCGCAAGCCGATCGCCTCTTCGAGTGCGAAGGCCAGCCGGGTGCCGGAAGGCCTGTGGGTCAAGTGCCCCGGGTGTTCGCAGGCTATCTACAACAAAGATCTCGCCGTCAACCTCAACGTCTGCCCGAAGTGTGCGCACCACTTCCGGCTCACGGCCACGGAACGGCTGCGGATGCTCTTCGACGGGGACTGGACCGAGCACGACCGGAGCCTCGTGTCGACCGATCCGCTGAAGTTCACGGACACCAAACCCTACAAGGCGCGGCTCGAGGCCAGCGCCGCCGCGACGGGGTTGAAGGACGCGGTCATCGTCGCATCGGGAGCCATCGAGCGGATTGAGACGGTCGTGGTCGCGATGGAGTACGAGTTCATCGGCGGCAGCATGGGCGTGGTCGTCGGGGAAAAGATCGCGCGCGGGATCGAGCGCGCCAGCGAGAGGCGCACGCCGATCGTGATTGTCTGTTGCTCGGGTGGCGCCCGGATGATGGAAGGCGCGCTCTCGCTGATGCAGATGGCGAAGATCTGCGGTGCGCTCGCGCGGCTCGACCGCGCGCGCGTCCCGTACATCTCCGTTCTGACCGACCCGACGACCGGAGGCGTGACGGCCAGCTTCGCGATGCTCGGCGATCTGAACGTGGCCGAGCCGAAAGCCCTCATCGGGTTCGCCGGTCCGCGCGTGATCGAACAGACGATCCGGCAGAAACTGCCGGCAGGCTTCCAGCGATCCGAGTTCCTGCTCGAAAAAGGGATGCTCGACCTGATCGTCGATCGCCGCGAACTGAAGGCGGCCCTCGCCGGCGCCCTGCGGTTCATGGGCGCGAGGCCCGCCACCGTCGCCCCGGAGGTGCCGGCAGCGGCCGGAGAGCCGCTCGCCGTGGAGCCGGCGCCCCGGACGTAGGGGGATCTGGTCAGTTGGATCCGCTGAGGTGGCTCTTCGGGCTCGAGCAGTTCGGCATCAAGTTCGGCCTCGATAACATCAGCCGCATCGTCGAGGCGCTTGGCCATCCCGAACGCTCGTTCGCCTCGGTGCAGGTGGCCGGGACCAACGGCAAGGGCTCCGTGACGGCCATGGTCGACGCCGCTGTTCGCGCCGCCGGCCACCGATCCGCGCGTTACACCTCTCCCCACCTCGTCGACCTCGCCGAACGCTTCGTCATCGACGGGCAGCCGATCGAGGGCGACGCCCTCCGTGCCGCTGTCGCCGACATCCGGCGTGTGATCGACCGGCTCCGCGCCGGCGGCCAGCTGCAGGTGCACCCCACGTTCTTCGAGGTGACGACGGCCGCTGCCTTCGAGCTGTTTCGGCGGACCGGAGTGGACATCGCGGTGTGCGAAGTCGGCCTCGGCGGGCGGCTGGACGCCACCAACGTGCTCGAACCGCTGGTGACGGCGGTCACCTCGATCGGGCTCGACCATCAGCGCTACCTCGGACAGACGCTGCGCGAGATCGCGATCGAGAAGGCGGGTATCCTCAAGCCCGGCACTCCCGTCGTCGTTGGCAGGATGGACGAGGTGCCGTTCGCCGCGATCGCCGCGGCGGCGCGTACCCGTGGGTGCGAACTGATCGACGCGTGGGCCGGCGTCCGGGTAGAGGCGCTCCCCTCGACGCCGGGGGCGGACCACCGCGTGCGCCTGCGCACCGCCGCGTGCGACTACGGCGAGATCCAAATCGGCTTGCGGGGCGCGCACCAGGTCGACAACGCGGTCGTGGCCATCCGGGTGCTCGAAGCCCTCGACCGGCTGCGGGTTGCGGTGACGCCGGCGGCAGTCGCCGCGGGCATCTCGGGCGTCGAGTGGCCGGGACGGCTGGACCTGCGGCGTCTCCCTGACGGCCGCGAGGTGCTGCTCGACGGCGCGCACAATCCGGACGGCGCGGCGGCGCTCGCGGCCTTCCTCCGGACCTCGTACGGCGAGAAGCCTCCTCTTGTGTTCGCCGCGATGCGCGACAAGGCCATCGACGGCATGCTGAACGAGATCGCCCCAACGGTCGCTGCGTTCGTGTTCACGTGTGCGTCACATCCCCGATCGGCCGATCCAGAGGACCTGGCTGCCCGCGGCCGGGCCATCGCCCCAGGCGTCAGGATTGAAGTGGCATCGTCGCCGGCGCTCGCGGTGTCGGCCGCGTGGCGCATCGCTCCTCGCATTGTCGTGGCGGGATCGCTCTTCCTCGTTGGCGACGTGCTGAAGGAGATCAGTCGGTCGTGATACGTTAGTCGTGAGTCCCGATGTTTCGAACCATCTGCGTCCTGATCACCTGTGCGGTCGCGGTGCCGGCCGCCGCTCAGCAGGCCGGGTCGAACTACAAGGTCGCGGCAGCGGTGCAGGAGCGGATCAGCGAGACCCATCTCACATTTACCGGTCGTGTCGAGTTCGAGCAAGGCGACACGACGCTCTTCGCGGATGAGGTCGAGCTCTTCACCGACCAGGACCGGGCCCTGGCGCGCGGCAATGTCGTCGTGTCGCAGGGCCGCAACCGGATCGCGGCCGACAGGGCCGATTTCAACACGAAGACCCGGCTCGGAACCTTCTACAACGCGAGCGGCATCGCGACCATCCAGCAGCCGCGGCAGACGGCCCCGACCGGCGGCTTCGTCGCGCCTCAGACGGCCGGCCAGGAGCACGACGTGTATTTCTTCGGCGAGCGGGTGGAGAAGATCGGCCCCAAGAAATACCGGATCACGAACGGGGGGTTCAGCACCTGCGTGCAGCCGACGCCGCGCTGGGAGCTGTCGGCCGAAACGGTGGTTCTGAACATCGACCATTACACGCTGCTGCGCCAGGCGATCTTCAAGGTCAAGGGCGTGCCGCTGTTCTACACCCCGTTCATCTACTACCCGACCAAGGAAGAGGACCGCGCGACCGGCATCCTCCTGCCCACCTACGGATCGTCGACCATTCGGGGTCAGACCATCCACAACGCCTTTTTCTGGGCCATCAATCGCAGCCATGACGCGACGATTCTGTACGACTGGTTTTCCAGGACCGGCCAGGGACTGGGCGGCGAGTACCGCTACAGCCTGACCCGAGGCGACGCCAATCTGACCGCTTACACGCTGGACCAGCGCCAGTCCTCGTACGCGCTGGACAGCGGCGCCACGACGACGCTGCCGGCCGCGCGCACCTACGAGATTCGCGGAGACGCGAACCAGCTGCTGCCCTTCGGCCTGCGCGCCCGCGGCCGCGTGGACTACTTCTCCAGCATCGAGACCATGCAGACGTTCAACACGAACATCTACGACGCCTCACGCAGTCAGCGGAGTTTCGGCAGCAACGTCGTCGGTGCGTGGCGCGGCTACTCGCTGAACGGCACGTTCGATCGCAACGAGAACTTCTACGATCGAGCGACCTCCGTCGTGAACGGGAGCACCCCCCGAATATCCATCAGCAGAAGTGAACGGCCGATCACCGCGAACTCACCCGCCTATTTTTCCATGAACAGCGAGTTCGTCCGTCTCGTCAGGCAGCGCAACGCCAGCGGCCGGGAGCTCGACTCGGGGCTGAGCCGCGTCGATCTCGCGCCGCAGATCCGGTACCCGTTCAAGCGGTGGCAGTGGTTCACCGTGAGCTCGTCGCTCGGCTGGCGCAACACGTTCTACACACGGAGCCAGGATCCGTCGGTCACCGATCCTGCGACGAGGCATCTGCAGATCGTCGACGATGCGCTGAGGCGCCAGTATTTCCAGCTGCAGGCCCAGCTCGCTGGGCCGACCTTCGTCCGTGTCTGGGACACCCCCGAGAACGGCTACGCGGAGCGATTCAAGCATACGATCGAGCCGTTTCTGAACGTCACCCGCACCTCCGGCATCGACAACTTCTCGCAGATCCTCCAGACCGACGGCGTTGACGGCGTCGTGGGCAAAGCCACGAGCCTGACGTACGGCCTCAACAACCGGTTCTACGCGAAACGCAAGCTCGGATCGGCAGGCCAGAGCCAGTCGCAGGAAGTCATCAACGTCGCCATCACCCAGTCCTATTATTCGGACGCGCGGCAGGCGCTGTACGACCGGCAGTACACCACCACGACGGGGACCGGCGCGCCGCCGAACCATTTCTCGCCGATCTCGCTCAGCGTGCGGGCCACGCCCTCGACCAACTTCAACGCGACGCTCCGAGCCGAGTTCGACAGCCGCTATCACGAGATGCGGACGATCAACGTGCAGGGGGGCCACAACTGGACCGGGCGCATCCAAAGCAGCGTCGGCTGGAGCCAGCGATATTTCATCAAGGACCTGGCCGGCTTCAACAATCCGAACTCGCTGGATCATTACTTGAACGGTTCGACGAACGCGCACACGCTGGACAATCGCGTCGGGGGCACGTACTCGTTCAACTACAACATCCTGCGATCCGCCATGCTGCAGCAGCGTGTCCAGGCCTACTACAACGCGCAGTGCTGCGGCATCGCGTTCGAACTTCAGCGCTTCAACTTCGGCGCCAACTCCGTCCTCCCCTCCGACCATCGCTTTTTCCTGTCGTTCACGCTGGCGGGCCTCGGAAACTTCGCGCCCTTCAGCGGCGGGATGAGCGGCGTGCCGCGATAATTTCATGCCGCCTCACGCGATGCCGGGTCCGATCCTCGTCACTGGCGCCGGGGGCTTCGCCGGCAGCTACGTCCTCGAGTTGCTCGCGCGCGACCGCCTCGATCCCGTCGCCTGGTACCGCCCCGGCATCGAGCCGCCAGCCGACCGCCCGGCCGCAACCTGGAAGGCCGTGGATATGCTCGACCGGACGGCCGTTCGGGAGGCGCTCGCGCGCCTTCGTCCCGCGGCCGTCTATCACTGCGCGGGCGCCGCGCATGTCGGCCGTTCATGGGACTCGGTGGAATCCACCTTCGCCGTCAACGTTCGCGGGACCCACCATCTGATTGAGGGCCTTCGCGACACCGGCATCGGTGCTCGTGTCTTGATTCCCAGCTCGTCGATGGTCTACGCGGCGTCAGACGGGCCCATACCGGAAGACCATCCGACCGTGCCGGCAAGCCCCTATGGGCTCAGCAAGCTCGCCCAGGAGCTTGTCGGCCTCGGGAACCCCGGCGGGCCCGAGGTCTTCATCGCACGCGCGTTCAACCACGTCGGGCCACGACAGGATCCCGCCTTTGCCGCGTCGGGCTTTGCCCGCCAGATCACCGACATCGAGGCCGGTCGTCGGCCACCGGAGATGGCTGTCGGCAATCTCGACGCGCGACGCGATCTGACCGACGTCCGCGATACGGTCCGCGCCTACAGAGAGATCCTGGAACGCGGGACGCCTGGGCGTCCGTACAACGTGTGCACGGGCCGCGCCGTCGCGATTCGAGACCTGCTGGACACGCTGCTGGCGCGAGCGCGAGTGGCCATCACGATCAAAGTGGATCCGTTGCGGTATCGGCCGAGCGATCTCCCCATCGTCGTCGGCGACCGGCGACGGATTCACGACGAACTGGGCTGGATGCCCGTTATTCCCCTCGAGCAGACGCTGGAAGATTTGCTCGCCTTTTGGCGCCGTCAGCCCTGAATCGGGCGCCTGTCCCCAATCTCTCAATCCCGCAATCCCCTCGTGAGTGTCGCCGGCGTCACGGCTTCTCCAGGAAGCACGCCGCTTGACAGCCGAAGGGCGCTGCGGCGATCATGGCGAACAAACGGCGAATGAGAGTGGCCATCTACCCCCTGCTCCTGGATCTTGGCGCAAAGAGACCGACGACGCGGGAGATCGCCAGCCTGGTCAGGGAAGGCGGAACCGCGGCGCTGACGGAAGCCGAGCGTCGCGCCGACGAGGCCCGCTATCAGGAGGTCGCGTGCCGGTCGGCCCTGAATCGCGTCCGGGGCATGCCGTTCAACTGGACCCTCAATCCCTATCGCGGCTGCACGCACGGCTGTCATTACTGCTTCGCGCGGCGCTATCACGCCCAGTTCGAGATGGACGCTGACGACGAATTCGCTTCGCTCATTCTGGTGAAGCAGAACTTCGTCGAGGTCCTCCAGCGCGAGCTGGATCGGCCCTCCTGGAACCGGGAACACGTGGCTTTCGGCACCGCGACCGACCCGTACCAGCCGATTGAGGGTCACTATCGGCTCACGCGGCGATCGATCGAGGCGCTGGCACGGGCGCGCACGCCCATCGGGCTGATTACGAAAGGTCCCATGGTCGTCCGCGATCGGGACGTGCTCCTGGATCTGACGCGGGCGGCCGGCTGCACGGTCTATATGAGCGTTCCCACGGTGGATGACGAAGCGTGGCGGACGCTCGAGCCCGGCACGGCGCATCCGCTGCAGCGCCTCCGGGCGGTCCGCGAGCTCGTCGATGCAGGCGTGAATGCGGGGGTGCTCATGGCCCCGATCGTTCCAGGCTTCTCCTCGTCGCGGGCCAAGCTGGAACGCACCGTCAAGGCCATCGCGGATCACGGCGCGCGCTTCGTCGGCTGCAACGTCATGTACTTACAGGACGGCACGCGCACGCACTTCATGAAGTTCATCGAGCGCGACTTCCCAGCCATGCTGCCTCGCTTCGAACGCCTGTATCTGAAGAAATATCCGCCGGAAGGCTACCGTCAGGAGGTGACAGCGATGATGCGGGTGCTTCAGGATCGCTACGGCCTGAGGAAGCCGGAACAATCGGCCGGGAGACACGAAACGCCTGGCTCCGCGGAACCGGCGCAGGTCGGCTTTGCCTGGTAGCGGAGCTGGCGCCTTAGCCCTTCCGCGCAACCCTCGCCCGCTCCCGGCAGGCCACTTACGGCTGCATGAGAGGCGGCCGGCCGTGTATGCTAGGCGACCGGAACGGGGTCGGGCCTGTCGCCGACAGTCCTGGTACTCTTTCACCAAAAAGGAGCAGCACGATGCGAAAGGTAATGGCCGGCATTGTCGGATCCATGTTGATGATGGCGCCCGTCTCGGCGCAGGAACCCACGTGCAAGATGTGTCCGGGCACCTACATCCCGAACGGCGAACTGCAGGCCTACGTCAAGCGCGCCATGGAGTTCGGTCTCGTCGATCAGCAGATTCGCGCGGTCGACATCGGCAAGATCAACCTTGACGTCGGCGTCGTGTATCGCGGCAAGCTCGACAAGCCCGCCCAGGCGTCGGTGGCGGAGCACGATTTGGTCAGCGAGCTGTACCACATCATCGAGGGCACGGCGACCCTCATGCTCGGCCCGGACATCGTCGGGATGAAGCGGCGGCCGGCCAACCTGGAGACCGTCCGACTGTTCAACGGTCCCGGCAATAACGGCCTCTCCATCCGCAACGGAGTGTCCTACGACCTCAAGGCCGGCGACGTCGTCATCATTCCGGCCGGCACGGGACACTGGTTTACGAAAATCGACGATCACATTGTCTATCTCATGGTGCGGATCGACCCCGACAAAGTCACGCCAAACAAAAGCGAGGCCGAGTCAAAGGCGTACTTGAGCACCAAGCCGTCCCCGAAAAAGCCTGAGTGACGGCGCTCGTGGCACCGTGTCCGGCATGTACGGGTCGAGAGCCGCGAGGCAGGCGCCGAGGCGGGGCGCCTGCAGCTGCTTCAGGCTCTCGATCTGCGGCGCCAGAAGTCCGCGGCGGCGATCCGCGCTTCTGGCTGTCCTGCCGGCGCGGCGCCGGGCGAGGCTACTTCGGCTCAGGAAACGGCAGGGGCGCACCGGCGGGCAACGGATAGCGGTCGACGTTGAGCATCATCGATACCAGGCTGTAATAACCCATCACTGCGATCAGGTCTACCACGCCTCTCTCCCCCAGCAGGTCGACCGCCGCCCTGAACGAGGCGTCGCTTACACGGCGGCGCTCCCGCAATTCGGCGCAGAAGTCATAGATCACGGTCTCGTCCGGCTGCATGCCGTGCGGGCGCCGGCCGGCCTGAATGTCGTCGATCACGGCGGCCCGCAGTCCGGCCTCCAGGGCGAAGGTCTTGTGCAGGTGCCATTCGTATTGGGAGGACCACCACTGCGCCGTGAGCAGGATCGCCATCTCGTTGAGGCGCCGGGGGAGCGCCGTCCGGAACCGCGCATACTCGCCGAGCTTCTGGGACAGATTACCGACCTCGGGGCTTCGCAAGAGGGCATTGAACGGGCCTTCGAGCGAGGTCCGCATACCCGCGAGCAGGTCGTTCACCATCGTCTTCTGTTCCGGCGTCAGCTGCTCCCAGGTGAGTGGCTTGAAGCGGTCGCCGCGGAGGTCGAGCTCTCGCGTCTGCTGCGCGAGCGCGATCGCCGCGCCGGCAAGCAGGGTGACCGCCAGAATTGGATCGAACACGAGGCGTGCCTTCCCTGCAACCGTCAGGGCAGACCCAGCAGGCGCGCCGGATTCTGTTTCGCCATCCGGTCCACTTCCTGTTCGGTGAATCCCCTGGCGCGCAGCGCAACCAGAAAGGCCCCGAAGCCGTCCGGCGGCAGTGCATTGGCCGGCTGGCCGAGGTCCGACGCGAGGATGAAGAATTCCGGCCCGACCTTCCGGATGCCTTCCGCAAAGAGACTCAGCCGCGCGTCGGCATCGGCGGCCACCACGGAGCCGCCAACCACTTCGATGAACGCGCCGAGCTTCGCCGCCTCCTGCATCTGAAGCACAGTCATGCCGACCACGGGATTCATCGCGTGCGTCACCACCATGTGTTGAGCGCCCTGGCGGCGGCCCTCGCGAAGCAGCATGAGGGCTTCCTGCGGCGAGGTATGGCCCGTCGCGAGCACGAGATTGTGCTTCGCGATGAGCGCGACCACCTGTTTCGCCGCGGGCAACAGGTCGCCGCCGCGCGCGACGCTGACGAAGGGGCGATTCTCTTTGGAGAAACGCACCTGGTTCTCGGCGTCAAAGGTCGACATCCAGACGACTCGTCCCCATCCTCCCGACACACGGGTCATGTGCTCCACCGCCGCCGGGTTCATGCCGCCGACCGTGAGGTTCAAGTCGATCCCGCCGAAGACGTCCAGGCCAGGAACCAGCGTGCGCACGAGGTAGGCGAGGCCGGCCGTCGACTCGTAGTGGTTCTTGAGCACGATCGCGCGCATGCCCCGCGACCGCGCCAGTTTCGCGACGTCCACCGCGTTGATCGACCGTGGACGGTCGTCGGGCAGGCTGTGGACGTGGATGTCAATCGATCCGGCGAGCTCTCGAGCGGGGTCGGTGCGGCCGCTCTGGCTGGCGCCCGTTCTTGCAACGGTCGTCCACACGGTGCCCAGCGCCGTCATCACCACGAGCGCCCACGAGAGCACCTGTGAATGGTCGTGACGTATCTTCATCGCGCCTCCCCGCTGCCCGAGCCTCACGCCTCCAGGAGCACCCGGCAGGCTTCAAACCGCGCCGCCACGGTGCCCATCTCGGTCGTCCGTACGACCCGGCCCGCGCAGACGTACGGGCCGGCGGCCCTCGAACCGACCGGCACAGGGGAGGAAATGATCACCTCCACGACTGTGCCTGGCCCGAGCCCTGTCGGCCCGAACAGGACACCCGACTCACTGATGTTCACGACCCGGCTCAGCAGCCAGTCCTCATCACCCTGCGCTCGATAGGAGAGCGGCGTCTGCAGGCGGAGTCGGTCAGCCCGAGGGACGAATTGATGCATCGAACCCATGCTCCCTAGCCTCCGGCGCATGCCCGGCACGTCAACATGCCGCCGCGCCGAATCCGAAGACACCGTTGCGCCCCGGACGGACGGGCAGGACTGGCGTGAGAATACAACAGAACACCGCCCGGTCCTCTCAGCTTTCGACGGAGACCGAGATCAGGGGCGGCTGCCGAAGCGTCTGAAGGACCACGCAAACGCCGCCTGTCGCCGGATGTAGCCCGCCCGGCTTCGGCGAGCGCCCGTCCTGTCTCCACCTTGCAGGAAAGGCCGCTGGTTGCGCGCCCTTTCGCACGCAGCGTGATCAAGGCCGAGGTGGAGTCGGCTCTGTACTGCTCTTTGAGTGGAGCCTGGATCGCCTTCAGTTGTTCCGCATTCATACGCTCACCGGCCTGCCTCCCTTGGACGGCTGCGCGCCAACCGGCACACAGGCAATCCGCAGCGGTCATCGAGTCCACCACACCCGTCCGGTGCGGCGCCTTGCCGGCGTCCTACGCCGCCGGCAGCCGCAGCAGTCGGACGGCATTGCCCCAGTAGATTCGGTCGCGCTCTTCGGTCGTGATCGGCAACCGGTCGATGACGCCGATCGTCTCGCGGATGTACATCGGCCCCTGTTCGGGATCGAACGGCGCGTCGGAAGCGAACAGCACGCGGTCGGCGCCAAAGAACCGCAGCCCGCACATCGTCGCCTCGTACGCGCCAAACAGCGCGGTGTCGGCATAAAACATCCGGAAGTAATCGAGCGGGCGCTTCTGCAGCCCTTTCAGGACCAGCGAGTAGTCCGCGTCCGACGTGCGGGCGCCCAACTGGTCCCATCCCGGGCCGAGGCGGCCCTCGAAGTACGGCGCCATCGCGCCCATGTGATGCGTGATGATCTTGAGATCCGGAAAGCGGTCGAACAGTCCCGCGAACACGATGCGCGCCATGGCCGCGCTCGTGTCGTACGGCCACCCGAAGGTCCACCAGATTTCGTACAGCGAGCGATCTTCGCTCGAATAATCGGAAACGGCCGCGCTCCGATACGGATGCAACCAGATCGGCAAATCGTAGCCGGCCATGGCCTCGAACAGCGGCAGGAATTCGGAGGCGACGATCGGTTTGCCACACACGTTCGTGAACAGCTGGATGCCGCACGCTCCGAGGTCGCGGATGGCACGATCGAGCTCACCCCGTGCCGCGTCGGGGTCGTTCAGCGGCAGGGAGGCCACGAAGCCGGGAAAGCGATCGCGGTAGCGACCCACCAGTTCCGCCATGCCGTCGTTGGCGCGCTCGGCGAGATCGACCGCCTCGACAGGACTCGCGTACGTTTCGATGGGCGGCGTGGCAATCGACAGAATCTGCTGATAGCCGTCGAACGCGTCCATCACACGGAAGCGCACGTCGAGATCGACGAGCATCGGGACGCCACGCACGCGCTTCCCCGCGTCCTTGCAGTCGGGCGCGACCTCTCTCATCCTCGCCACGTAGCGTTCCGGGAAGATGTGATTGAAAACGTCGATCCTGCGCATCGAGCGGCGTGCCCTGCGCTATTTCCCGGGTCGGTCCGGTCCGCGCGCGACCACGCCAGGGATGCCGGGCACCGACGGCGGCGCCTGCGCAGCGGCGTTGACGGAGAGGAGCAGCAACAGCACGAAGAGTCGCATCAAGACGAACATGGCTGCTCCCGGGTCGAGGACGTACGGTGCTGTCTCTAGCGCACGGCGATCGGCGCAACGGTCGAACCCGTGCCGCCCTGGATTTTGAGCGGCTGCACCACCAGGGCAAATTCGTACGCCTGCTTCGCCGCCAGCTCGTCGAGCTTCATGTTTTCCAGGAGGTGAATGCCGTGGATGACCAGCATGATTTGATGGATCGGATTCGACACGGTCGGATCGGGATTGGGATTGACGTTCACTCCGACGTTGTCCGCTCCGACCAGCATCGGGTCCTGACGGGCCAGCCACTCGCCCGCGGCGCTGCCCAGTCCGGGACTGGTCTTCGAGTAGCGGGCGTTATCCTTGCCCCAGAGCCGACCCCAACCGGTGTGGACGATCACCGCGTCGCCAGCCTGGAGCGTGAGGCTCTGGCGCCGCAGGGCCTGCTGCAGGTCCGCTGCGGTGATCTCGTAGGTATCGGGCAGCATTTCCACTCCCTTCAAGGCCGCGATGTCAATCAGGACACCGCGCGTCATCAGCGCGCCCACCTGCTGGATTCCCAGCTTGGAGAAGCCCGTCCGCGTCGCGGTCTCGCCCACCTTGAAACAGTTGTACATGCTGTCGCCGATCGTCTGGTGGCTGAAGCCGTCGAACTGCGTCCCGACCTGACCAATCTCGGAGATCACGATCTCCTCGTTGCTGCCGCGGCGGTTCGACTCGGGACTCATGACGGTGCGCTTCGTCAGCAACTCGAACCGGCGGCCGGGGCTGAGCGGGATCGACCCGGTCAGCACGCGCCCGAGCTCGACAACCTCACCGGTGCGTATCAGGCGGGCGGCGCGCAACACGGCTTCCGGCTTCATGTGGTTGGCCGAGCCGCGCTCATCGCCGGCGCCCCATTTCGAAGGACAGCGCTGGCCATCCGCGGGCGGCTGCCAGGACTGGGCCTCGACAGTACCGCTTCCGGCGCCGAGAACGGCTGCAACCGCGATGACGATGACGGCACGCATGGCACACTCCCTTCCGCTCACATGACCACGTGTGGCGCCTGGACGCGGCGCCCTGCTACCCTCGACGCCGCCGGCCGCGCGCCGGTCGACCGCGGCGCGGCGTGCCGGTCACAACACGCGCGCCTGACGCATGACCGGTTCCGCTTTCTGGCGGATTTCGCGGGCGACTTCGAACGGATCCCCTTTCTGGAACTTCGGCAGGAAGAGCTCGACCGACAACGGACCCGCGTAGCCTTTGTCCGAGAGCTTGCGCAGAATCGCGTTCAGCGGCGCGATGCCGTCGCCCGGGATGAACCGCGTCGTGCTATCCAGCAGCTCCCGCGGTATGTCGGGCACATCCTGGAAATGCACGTGCCCGATTTCGCCGGGGCGGAGCACATCGAGATCCTCAAGCTTATTGAGCCCGGACCAGAAGTGATAGAAGTCGAACAAGACGGCGACGTTGGGATGCGACGCCGCGCGCGTCATCTTCAGCAGCGTGGGCAGCGTCGAGATGAACGACGACGTGCGCACGAATTCGGCCATGAAGGTCAGGCTGAACTGCTTCGCCACATCCCCCACGTGGCGCATGTTGTCCACCGCGGTCTTGTAGTCGTCCTCGGTGAACTTTTGCGTTGTCGTAGTCGGAGAATAGATGCGGTTCAGTCCCAGGGCCGCGAACATCTCGCAGCGTCTCTTCAGATCCTCGAGCGATGCGGCATGATTCGGATTGGGCTCCCAGAGGCCCTGCACCCCCGACGCGGCGCAGACCGGCGTCAGTCCCAGGTCCGTGAGGACCCGCCGGGCGGCCGGCACGGTGTCGGTCTTCAGAAACTCGTCCAGGAGCGCCGCGGTGATTTCAACGTGCTTGATGCCCGCGCGAGACCAGCCTTCGAGCGACCCGCGAAAGCCGGCGCCGGAGGACGTGTTCTGGTGAATGGCGAGCGTCATCTTGCCGGCGGCAGAGGCGACCCGCGTCGCGAGGAGAGCCAGGGGGGTCAGGAGCACTACTCTTCGTGAAAGCATGGAAACCTACTCTTCCTGAATGTCGCGCAGGTTATTTCGCTTTTCCCGAGTACTGGGCGTCGGACACCGCGTCCATCCACTTCGTCGCGCCGCCGGGGAAACCGATGTTCACGTGAGTCATCGACTGCTGGGGCGTGGCGCCGTGCCAGTGTGGCACGTTCGGTCCCGTGAACACGCTCTCGCCGGGCGCGAGCGCCCGAACCGGCTTCCCCTGTTCCTGCACGAGCGCGCGCCCTTCTTCAATCAGCAGCAGTTGGCCGCCCGGATGGCTGTGCCAGTACGTCCGCGCGGTCGGCTCGAAACGCCGGCGGCCGACAGTAACACCCGCGGTGTCGAGCGCTGATGTCTTCCCCGTGAACTGCGCGGTCGCCGGCGCGGGCTGCTGGGGACTTGATTGCTGTGCGTGGCTGGTCCGGAACACGAAGAGCAGCAACACGAGGACGAGCCAGAGGAATACGCCGACAACCTGCCGAATCCTGCCTGCCATCCTGCACCTCCCTGTCGGGTCTGTTTTGTCCGTTTCCGTCCACGCTGCCGCCGCTTGCACGACGCGCCACGCGGACGGCTCCAGGCGCCTTGTGGCGACACGTGGCTCGAGATGTCAATGTACCTCACGATCACGGTCGAGCACGAAGCACCGGGGTCGAGGCCGGCGGTCTGCGGTGGCGGGTCGCCTGCTCGTACGCGTACCCCAGCCTGAACAGCGTCGCTTCGGCGAACGGCCTTGCCATGAACTCAACCCCGACCGGCATGCCGTCGGTCGTAAACCCGGCGGGCACGGTCATCGCCGGAAAACCCAGGAGCGGACTCAGGCGCCGATTGTTGCCCAGGCCGGTCACATCCTCCACCACCGGTTTGGTCATGACATCCGGCGCAATCGGCTGGGGCTGGTAGTCGAACGTCGCGTACACGAGCGCGTCCAGCACGCGGTCCGCCATCAAACTGAGCACAACTTGCCGCGCCTCTCTTTCAACACCCAGGACCTGCAGATACGCCGCATCGTCGGTCGACTTTCCGACGCTGTTCATCAAGGCTCTCACGCGCGACGGCACAACTTTGCCAGACAGGAGAATGTCGCGCAAGGTCTTCACCGGCGCGTTCGCGTGTTGCGAGAGGTATGTGTTGATGGCCGGTTCGGTCTCGAACTGGTTGCCATCGTACCCTTTGTTCAGGCGATCGATCACCCCGGGGATCGTCACGGGATCGACGACTTCAGCGCCACGCGCTTTCAGCTCGCCGATCGCGCCGTCGACGACGCGTCTGACCTTCGCGTAATCGTCGGATGTGACGTCGGTTCTGGCGTCCATCGGCTGCCGAATCACGCCGATGCGGGCGCCCCGCAGCCCGTCCGGATCGAGGAACGACGTGTACGAGGGCGGAATCCGTCCGACGGCGTACGCCGTCACCGGATCGTTCGGATCGTACCCGGCGATCGCGTCGAGGACGATGGCCGCGTCTCTCACGGTGCGGGTGATGGGGCCCACGGTGTCGGTGCTCGGCCGTGCGGGAAACAGACCGTGTCGACTCACCAGCGGGACACTCGGCCTCAAGCCCACCAGGCTGCTGACGGCCGCAGGACCGCGGATGGACCCGCCCGTGTCCTCGCCGATCCCGATCGTGGCGAAGTTTGCTGCGACGCCTGAGCCGGTCCCCCCCGAGGAGCCGCTCGCATTGCGCGTCGGATCATAGGCGTTCAGGATCGGCCCTGACGCGGAGCCGAAATACCCGGAAGCGAATTCGCCCATGGTCGCCTTCCCGACCACGACGGCACCTGCCTTCCTCAGCTTCGTCACGACCGTCGCGTCCCTCTGCGGCACAAAATCCTTGAACACGGCCGATCCGTAGGTCGTCGGCATGTCGCTGGTCTCGAGCTGATCCTTGACGAGAACGGGAATGCAGTGCAGGGCGCCGACGAAGCCGGTGGACTTGAAAGCCGCGTCCAGCCGGTCGGCGTCCTGCAGCGCCTGCGGGTTGATGGATTGCACGGCGTTCAGGCGCGGCCCCGCCTTGTCGTAGGCGTCGATGCGTGCGAGGTACTGCTGCACCAGCTGCCGACAGGTTGTCCGGCCAGATCGAAGAGCGGCTGTGACATCGTCGACCGTGGCCTCCAACACCGCAAAGGCGGCCGGTTGCGCGGAAAGGGCCGGCCCTTGCGTCTCGGCGTTGCCCACGCCGACCAGGGGACCTCCGGTCGCGATGACGAGTGCTATCGATTGGCGGAGACCCATGCGCTTTCCTCGGTGGTCCATTCGTTTCTGGGGTCCTTGGGCCTAGACGGGAACTCTTCGGTTGACCAGGACGTTCTGCACGTGCACCGCAGCGCGAATCACTCTCGCATCCTCGCCGTGATCGGCCGTGAGCTGCAACCCGAGCGGCAACCCGTTCGGCACCACCATGGGAATGGAAATGGCCGGTGTGCCCAGGGCGGTCCACGGTGAGTTCATGCTCGGGTCGCCGGTCGATGCCGTGCCGAATGGAGCCGGTCCGGTGGCGGCAGGCACGAGGATCACCGGCGTGATCTTGTACAGCTCGGTGATCCTGGCTTTGCACGCGGCGATGAAGCGCCTGGCCTCGTCGTACTGCGCCGCTGAAATCTGAAGGCCCTCCCGGACCAGATCGGCCAGATCCGCGAGCCGGGATCCGTACTCCTTGTAGCGCTGGTGATGGAATCGAGCACCCTCGTAGAACATGACCGTGTTGCTCGCCGCATCGAGCCTGCCCAGCATTCCAGCGATATCGACAGCCCGGATGGACACGCCGGCGGCTCGCAACTGTGAGAGCGCGTTCTGAAAAGCCGCCGCCATCGCGGGCTCGACCTCGGGCATGGGATCGGGCGCTCCCAGCGCGAACGCTTCTGCCTTCCCGCTGGAGCGCCCGAGGGATTCCCAGAGCGCCAGCATATCGGCGGGCGTATGCGTGAAGAATCCGAGTGTGTCCAGGCTCTTCGCGAAAGGCAGCACGCCTTCCATCGGGAGCAGCCCGTAGCTGGCCTTGAAGCCGGTCACACCACAGTAGGAAGCGGGCCGCAGCACCGAACCCTTGGTCTGGGTTCCCAGCGCGAAGGGCACCATCCCCGCCGCGACGGCGGCTGCCGATCCGCTGGAGCTGCCGCCCGGCGTGTGCTCCACGTCGCGCGGATTGCGGGTCGGCGCGGGCGTCCGGTAAGCAAACGCAGTACTCTGAGTCTTGCCGAGCAGGATCGCACCACGCTGGCGCAGCTCGCGAACAATTGCGGCGTCAGCGGTGCCGATTCTTCCTCTGTAGATGGGCGAGCCGTACTCGGTGGACAGGCCCCGCGTCTCGATGATGTCTTTGGCGCCGAAGGGGATGGCTGACAGCACGCCGTCCCCTTGCGGCTGCTGCGGCAGCACCTGGACCCACGCCCGGATGGACCC
>Ga0209343_10003379_pt1 | contig 20121 bp, 17 predicted proteins | sample RifCSPlowO2_02_FD_184026 | JGI IMG/M metagenome (GOLD analysis project Ga0209343, IMG submission 184026) | Groundwater microbial communities from Rifle, Colorado - Rifle CSP2_plank lowO2_0.2 (SPAdes) (version 2) | ecosystem: Environmental > Aquatic > Deep subsurface > Groundwater | place... | reverse complement strand
CGGCTCGATCGGTTTTCGCTGGGGACAGGCCGACGGCAAATGGAACCTGGAGGAAAAGGAGGCCGGGGGCGAGGAGATCAGACTGCGCCTTTCGCTGCTCGATGTCCGCGACGATGCGGTAGCGGTCGCATTCCCGTACTTTGGCGGCATCGTCACCGAGAACTTCGAGCACAACGACCAGGGCAGGGACGTGCTGGTGCGCAACGTCCCGGCAAAAAAGCTGCAGACCCAGGCCGGCGAGATCCTCGTGGCCAGCGTATTCGACCTGATGGTGGCCAATTACGGCATCGACCGTGGCCTGGGTGGCGACAACGTAGCCGCCGACTACGATCAGAACGCTCCCTACACGCCGGCATGGCAGGAATGCATCACCGGTGTCAAAGCGGCCGATGTCGTCACGGTGGCGCGGCAGTTTGCCGACAACGCCGACAAGACGCACGGCAAGTCGATGGTGATCATCGGCGCCTCCATGAACCACTGGTACCACTCGGATATGAACTACCGCGGAATCATCAACATGCTGATGATGTGCGGCTGCGTCGGTCAATCGGGCGGCGGTTGGGCGCATTATGTGGGGCAGGAGAAACTGCGGCCGCAGACCGGATGGACGGCGCTTGCTTTCGCGCTGGACTGGTCGCGCCCGCCGCGTCAGCAGAATTCGACGTCGTTCTTCTACGCGCATACGGACCAGTGGCGCTACGAGAAGCTCGATATCAATGAAATCCTGTCGCCGCTCGCCGATCCGAAGGACTTCCCGGGTTCGCTGATCGATTACAACGTTCGCGCCGAGCGCATGGGATGGCTTCCGTCGGCGCCGCAGTTGCGGACCAATCCGATTCAGGTGGTCAAGGATGCGCGGATCGCGGGCGTGGACCCCAAGGACTATGCGGTCAAGGCCCTGAAGGAAGGGACGCTGCGCATGTCCTGCGAGGACCCGGACAACCCGGCCAATTTCCCGAGGAACCTGTTCGTCTGGCGTTCGAACCTGCTCGGATCGTCTGCCAAGGGCCACGAGTATTTTCTCAAGCACCTGCTCGGCACCTGCCACGGATTGCAGGGCAGGGACCTCGGGAGCATCGGCGGAGCGAAGCCGCAAGAAGTCACCTGGCATGACGAGGTCCCGGAAGGCAAGCTTGACCTGCTGGTCACCATCGACTTTCGCATGTCGACCACCTGTCTTTACTCGGACATCGTTCTGCCGACTGCAACCTGGTACGAGAAGAACGACCTCAATACCTCGGACATGCACCCGTTCATCCACCCGCTGTCGGCGGCTGTGGATCCGGCCTGGGAAGCGCGCAGCGACTGGGAGATCTACAAAGGCTTTGCGAAGAAATTTTCCGAAGTGTGCGTCGGGCATCTAGGCGTCGAGAAGGAACTGGTGCTGACCCCGCTGATGCACGATTCACCGGGCGAGCTGGCACAGGCGACGGACGTCAGCGAATGGAAGAAGGGGCAATGTGACCTGATACCCGGAAAGACCGCGCCCGCGATGACGGTCATCGAGCGCGATTATCCGAACACCTACAAGAAGTTCACCGCGCTCGGGCCGCTCATGGCAAAGGTCGGCAACGGCGGCAAGGGCATCGCGTGGAACACCGAGCACGAAGTGAAGCAGCTCGGCGATCTCAACCGCTTGGTGACCGAGGCGGGCATAACCCTGGGAATGCCGAGGATCGAAAGCGACATCGACGCCGCCGAGGTCATACTGATGCTCGCGCCGGAGACAAATGGCGAGGTTGCGGTCAAGGCCTGGCAGGCGCTCTCCAAGGTGACCGGGCGCGAACATGCGCACCTTGCGCACACGAAGGAAGATGAAAAGTTACGCTTCCGCGACCTGCAGGCGCAGCCGCGCAAGATCATCTCCAGCCCCACCTGGAGCGGAATCGAGTCGGAAAAGGTGAGTTACAACGCCGGCTGGACCAACGTCAACGAACTGATCCCCTGGCGCACGCTCACCGGACGCCAGCAGTTCTACCAGGATCACAAGTGGATGCTCGGCTTTGGCGAGGCACTGTGCGTGTACCGGCCGCCGGTCGACCTGAAGACCGTGCATCCGCTTCAGGGGAAGAAGGGCAACGGCAACCCCGAGGTGGTGCTCAATTTCATCACGCCGCACCAGAAATGGGGCATCCACTCGACCTACACCGACAATCTGATGATGCTGACGCTGTCGCGCGGCGGGCCGATCGTGTGGCTTTCAGAACACGACGCACGAAGCGTTGGCATCGCGGACAACGACTGGATCGAGCTCTACAATGTAAATGGCGCGATCGCCACGCGCGCGGTGGTCAGCCAGCGTGTCAAGCCCGGCATGTGCATGATGTACCACGCGCAGGAGAAGATCATCAACACGCCGGGATCCGAAATCACCGGCACGCGCGGCGGTATACACAACTCGGTGACCCGCATCGTCACCAAACCCACACACATGATCGGCGGCTACGCGCAGTTATCCTACGGATTCAACTACTACGGCACGATCGGGACCAACCGGGACGAGTTCGTGCTGGTGCGCAAGATGAACAAGGTGGACTGGATGGACGAGCCTGCAGCGGTGCCGACAGAGAGGAGCCCAGCATGAAGATCCGCGCTCAAATCGGCATGGTGCTCAACCTGGACAAGTGCATCGGCTGTCACACCTGCTCGGTCACGTGCAAGAACGTCTGGACCAATCGTGAAGGCATGGAATACGCGTGGTTCAACAACGTCGAGACCAAGCCCGGCATCGGTTATCCAAAGCAGTGGGAGGACCAGCAGAAGTGGAACGGCGGCTGGAGTCGCAGGGAATCGGGCAGGATCGTGCCCAAGCAGGGTGGCAAACTGGAAACGCTGCTGAAGATATTTGCCAATCCGAACCTGCCGCAGATCGACGACTACTACGAGCCGTTCACCTTTGACTACGAGCACCTGCACACGGCGCCCGAGATGAAGGCACCACCGACGGCGCGCCCGCGCTCGCTGCTCACCGGGGAGCGTATGGAGAAAATCGAGTGGGGCCCGAACTGGGAAGAGATTCTCGGCGGCGAGTTCGCCAAGCGGTCCAAGGATTCCAATTTCGATTCCATGCAGAAGGAGATGTACGGCCAGTTCGAAAACACCTTCATGATGTACCTGCCTCGCCTGTGCGAACACTGCCTGAATCCGACATGTGTGGCCTCCTGCCCGTCCGGATCGATATACAAGCGCGAGGAGGACGGCATCGTCCTGATCGACCAGGACAAGTGCCGGGGCTGGCGCATGTGTGTTTCCGGCTGCCCTTACAAGAAGATCTACTACAACTGGTCCACGGGCAAGGCGGAGAAGTGCATATTCTGTTATCCGCGCATCGAATCCGGGCAGCCTACGGTTTGCTCCGAAACCTGTGTGGGACGTATCCGCTACCTCGGTGTGCTGCTCTACGACGCCGACCGCATCGCGCAATCGGCAAGCGTTGCCAGCGAAAAGGACCTGTACAAGGCGCAACTTGACCTGTTTCTCGACCCGCGCGAGCCGAAGGTGCAAGAGCGGGCCCGCATGGACGGTGTACCCGAAGCGTGGCTGCAGGCGGCGCAGAATTCGCCAGTCTACAAGATGGCAGTGGACTGGAAGGTGGCTTTGCCGCTGCACCCGGAGTACCGGACGCTGCCGATGGTCTGGTACGTGCCGCCACTGTCGCCGATCACTGCGGCGGCGAACGCCGGCGAACTCGGTTCCTTCGGCCAGCTTCCCGATGTGCGCAGCTTGCGCATTCCGGTGCAGTACCTGGCGAATATGCTCGCCGCGGGCGACGTAGCGCCGGTGATATCGGCACTGGAACGCATGTTGGCTATGCGCGCCTATATGCGCGACCGGCACGTCGAACGCCGCGAAAACCGCGCGGTGCTCGATCAAACCGGGCTCACCGTGCAGCAGGTCGAAGACTTGTACCGAATCATGGCGATCGCCGATTATGAGGAGCGATTCGTGATTCCGACCACGCACCGGGAATATGCGGAGAATGCATATGATCTACGTGGCGGCTGCGGATTCACGTTCGGAAACGGCTGCTCCGACGGCCAATCCGGAGCCAGCCTGTTCGGCGGCAAGAAGGGCAAGCTCATCCCGATCAAGGTCGCCTCATGATGCAAGGCCCGAGGAGATGACACTGTGAATACGCTGAAACTGCTGTCCGTACTGCTCGGCTATCCGTCGGCGGAACTCGTCGCCGCGATTCCCGAACTGGCGCGCCGGCTCGGCGAGGACGAGGCGCTACAGCCCGATACCCGGGACGCACTCGCCGGCCTGCTCGTCGAATTGGAGCGCGAGGACCTCCTGGATCTTCAGGAGCGCTATGTCGCGCAGTTCGATACCGGCCGCGCGACCTCGCTGCACCTGTTCGAGCATGTCCACGGCGATTCGCGCGACCGCGGCCAGGCGATGGTGGGCCTGATGTCGTTGTATCACCGCGCCGGATTCGTGCTGGCGACCAGCGAGCTGCCCGATTTTCTGCCGGCGGTGTTGGAGTACCTGTCGACACGACCGACGCAGGAGGCGCGCGATGTGCTTGACGACTGCGCGCATATTCTGCGTGCAGTAGGCGAGCGCCTGCTCGACCACCGGAGTCCGTATGCGGCCGTGTTTTCGGCGTTGCTGGACCTGCAAGGCGAGCCGCCGCTGATCGCAGGTAGAAGCGATGCCGACGACTGTCACTCCCTCGGTTTCTCCGACAATGACTGGCAGGAGACGCCAGTGGAATTTGGTCCCGACGCAGCGATGCACGGCGCGCAGCAGTCCAGGGGAGAGTTCATCCGCTTCGTGCCCCGGCAGCACATTTCACGTTCATGATTTCGGAGTTCCGCATGGACCTCAACAGCGATCTAAACCAGTTCTTGTTTGGCTACTATCCGTACATTTGCCTGGCCGTATTCTTCGTCGGCAGCCTGATCCGCTTCGACCGCGAGCAATACACGTGGAAAAGCGATTCGTCTCAGCTGTTGCGCCGCGGACAACTGTGGTGGGGCTCGAATCTGTTCCACGTCGGCGTTCTGGGGATACTCGCCGGCCACTTCACCGGGTTTTTGACTCCGATCGGCGTATGGCATGCCATCGGTATTTCGATGCCGCAAAAGCAGATGACGGCGATGGTTGCGGGGGGCCTGTTCGGCGCGATGTGCACCGTGGGCCTCGGGATGTTGTTGGCGCGTCGCCTGATCGACCCGCGCATTCGGGCCGTAAGCAGTCCGATGGACGTGCTCATCCTGTTTTTGTTGCTGGCGCAAGTGGTGCTCGGCCTGGGAGGGATCCCGATCTCGGCGCAACATCCGGACGGATCGGAAATGCTGAAGTTCATGAGATGGGCTCAACGCATCGCCACGTTCCGAGGCGGTGCCGCCGAGCTGGTGGCGAATGTCTCGATCGTGTTCAAGCTGCACATTGTCCTTGGCCTCACGCTGTTTCTCGTCTTTCCGTTTACCCGCCTTGTACACGTTTGGAGCGGATTCGCTTCGGTGTCGTATCTTCTGCGCCCTTATCAACTGATGCGCAGGCGCTGAAGACGAAGGGGTGAGGCGCAATTGACGAGTCCAGAGCCGAATTCGGTCGAGCCGCCTGCGCCTCGCTTCGCACTTTGGAATCTGGGGTTTCGCCCGTTTTACCTTCTGGCGGGGGCGTTTGCCGCCCTGTCGATCCTGTTCTGGACCGCGCAGTTTGCGCGTTGGACGGGTACATCCGTATACCTGGGCGATCCGCGCTGGCACGCACACGAAATGATCTTCGGTTACGCTTTCGCGGTCATCGTCGGTTTCCTGTTTACGGCCGGGCGCAACTGGACCAACCGCCCGACGCCGACAGGCTTGGCGCTTGCGGCCGTCGCCGCCCTTTGGCTCGCGGCGCGCGTGCTGGTGCTGACGCCCTGGCATGATTTCGCGGCGATAGCGGATACCGCTTTTGCGATCGCGGCGAGCGTCGGGATGGCCGTGCCGCTCCTTGCAAGCCGCAACCGCCGCAATTACTTCTTCGTGCCGTTGCTGCTGGCATTCGGAGCAGCAAATCTCGCCTTCTATCTTTCCATGGCTGGCGTAATCGACTTTTCGATGCAACGCGCGCTGCAAGTTGCCCTGGACCTGATCCTGTTCGTAGTTGCGGTGATGGCTGGACGGGTTGTCCCGATGTTCACCAATAACGCGATTCCGGGCGCCCGTGCGTCGCGCCGATCGTGGCTTGAGCACGTCGTTCTGGGAAGCACGCTGTGCGTGTTTGCGGCCGACGCGTTGAATCTGCCTGCGGCGGTGATTGCCGCGATCGCGGTGATCGCGGCACTCGCACATGCCGCGCGGCTCGGACTTTGGAAGTCATGGGTCACCGCACGATATCCGATCGTGTGGATCCTGCACCTGTCCTATGCCTGGATCGCGATTCATCTGTTGCTGCGCGCACTGGCAGCGCTGGGACTCGTACCGGAAACCCTCGCGACCCACGCGCTCACCGTCGGCGCGATAGGCGGCATCACCATCGGCATGATGACCCGCACCTCGCGGGGGCATACGGGGCGGCCGCTCCGGGCGTCGGCCATGGAGACGGCGTCGTACGTCCTCGTGCACGTCGGCGCCGCGGTGCGCGTCTTCCTGCCGCTCGCGGTTCCGGAAATGCAACTGGGCGCAATCGTCGCTTCGGGCGTCCTGTGGTCGGCCGCTTTCGCGCTGTTCACGATTGCCTTCTGGCCGATACTCACGCGAGCACGCCTGGACGGAAAACCCGGGTAAGGGGCGGGTCAACATTGAATGTTGGAAATACCCGTGCTACGGTCGGGACATATCTTGCGAATGTCTCGTAGAGGAAACATGGCGACGCAGCCCACGATGCCGACCGAAGACGACGTTCGAGAGGCATTGCGCTCGGTGGACGATCCGGAAGTCGGCATCAATATCGTCGATCTGGGTCTGGTCTATCACGTCGATCTGGGCGAGAAGCATGTACGCATCGAATTGACCATGACGACACCGGCTTGCCCGATGGGCGACTACATCACCGATAACGTCCGGCGCTCGGTCGGCGCGCTGTTGCCGGACGGCGTGGCCGTCGATGTGGAACTGGTCTGGGATCCGATATGGACACCCGACCGGATGTCCGAGAGCGCCAAGCAGGCCTTCGGCTGGCCCCACTGAACGTGACCGGGGACTTCAGCGTTCGCTGGAGGGCGCCGCTGCTGCTCCTTGCCTTCATATCCCTGTTCGCCGGTGTGGCGGCTGGGCTCGCGCGGCTGGGCTGGTTGTTTGCCGGGCCCGCGCAAAGTCTTTCGGCGATGCACGGGCCCTTGATGGTGTCCGGATTTTTCGGCACCGTCATCGCTCTGGAACGCGCGGTAGCGCTGTCGCGCCGCTGGGCGTACCTCGCGCCGCTGCTCGCAGGGCTGGGTGGCGCGTTCGCGATGCTGGGCGGATCCGAGCAGCTCGCCGCGCTGCTGTTCGCAGCGGGCGGCGCAGTCCTGTCGGCCGCCTCGTTCGTAATATATCGGCAACAGCGCGAACTGTTTACGCTGACACTCGTGCTCGGAGCCGCGTGCTGGCTTCTCGGCAACCTCGCATGGCTCGCAGGGGCTCCGGTGAGCGCCACAGTACCTTGGTCGATTGCGTTTTTCGTGCTGACCATCGCCGGCGAACGTCTGGAGCTGTCGCGGCTGTTGCCGCCTTCCCCGGTTGCCAAGCGCGTGTTTGCCGCGCTGATGCTCGGAATGTTGGTTGCCGTTACAGCATCGACGTTCGCGTGGAGCGAAGGCACGCTGGTGCTTGGCGCGTGTCTGCTCGGCGTGGCGCTTTGGCTCGCGCGGCAGGACGTCGCGCGCCGCACGGTGAGGGGCAAGGGACTCACGCGTTTCATTGCTGTGTGCCTCCTGTCGGGCTACCTTTGGCTTGCCGCGTCGGGGTTGACCATCCTGGCTTCGGGCGGGCTGGGCTACGGCGGTGCCGCCTACGACGCGGCGTTGCATGCCGTGCTGCTGGGGTTCGTGTTCTCGATGGTATTCGGTCACGCACCCATCATCTTTCCCGCCGTCCTGCGTGTGGCGGTGCCGTATTCTCCCTATTTCTACGCACCGCTCGTGCTGCTGCACGCCTCATTGATCATGCGGTTGGTCGGCGACTGGATGCTCGCGTCGGAATGGCGCGCATGGGGAGGTGTCCTGAACGGTCTGGCGCTGCTCGCCTTCGTGCTGGGGACCATCACTGCCGTGATTCGCGGCCGCGCTGGGCGCGCTCCGACGCCAGCGCGCGGCGTCTGAAGCTCCTGCATGACCTGCCTGCTACCGCGTCACTTGATTGAACTATTCGTGATCGAATGCCCGTATGTCAGGCACGACGAATCGGCCCTGCAGCGACAGCAACTCGGCGCGGTGCAACCTGGCCAGTTCATCGAGTACTTTCTCGGCCTTACGCAGCAGCCGGATTTCGATCCGCCGCCGATCCTCGGAGGAACGGCGACGCACGACATAACCCTGCTTTTCGCAGCGCGAAATCAGCGCGACAACACCGTGATGCTTGGCCTGCAAGCGCTCCGCAAGTTCTCCGACGGTAGCCCAGTCGCGACCGGGATAACCCTTCACTTGCAGCAGCAATTGGTACTGCAGCGGATTGATTCCGCGCCGCCGGGCGGCCTGCTCGCTGAATCTCACGAACTTCCGGAGTTGATAGCGAAAATCCGCGAGCGTCTCAAAGTCGTGCTTGCTTAGAGGCCGGGCGTCGAGTTTTGACACGAAGTATCCGTCTGGCGATAGAAGGTGTTGGAAGAACCCCCTCGTATCGTGAGCCAATACGCCGGCGCTGACAAGGCAAGCGCGGGCGGCGCACAGCGGCCTGCGCGTCAGTGCAATAGCACGATCTGCATCAGCACCAGCCAGGCGAGGAGGCCGGCGCCGGTAACGACCGTCGCCATCTGGAGTGCGCGGAGGTCTTCATGCATATGAAACAGCGTGTAAGCACCGCGGTAGGTCAGCGCCAGCGAGCATGCCAGTGCCAGTGCGCCGACGACGGCGCCGACGGCGAGGTTCGGAATGAACAGCACGAGGGAGGAAACCCACATCGGGATCGGCGCGATCGCCGCGACGGTGAAACAATCATGATAGTCGGCCGCGACGTCATTGGCGCGCGAGGCGAGGTGCATTAGCCACGCCATCACCGGAACAGTCAGCAATTCGGCGAGCAGGAATATGCCGGCAGCGGTATGCCAGTGGTCGGGGGAGACGCCCTGCACGAACACGTCGCCGTACCGCTCTCCGGCGTAATAGATCATTGCCGGCGGCAACAGCGAAAACGGCAGAACCACCAGCGCGAAGATTCGGGAAATTGACGGATGAATCCGGATCAATTCGTCCCACTCTCCACGAAACGAGAAGATCATATTCGGTATTTGTAGTGGGTTCATGGCTGCCTCCTTGGCTTGAGTTGGGCCGCATCAGGCCCGGACGTCATATATGCGAGTACCGCATTGTCGGGCGCGTCGCAAGGGCCGCGCTGCAACGCCAATATATCACAGCATGATGTAATGTCAAGAAGAATGCAAAATAGACGAAGAAAACCACGACGTTCATGCTGACCAATTCAAACGACTATCAGATCGGCGCTGACAACCTCCATCCAATATCGCAAAGCCGACGTACACGCGACCGGGAGGCGCACATGCCGCAGGGGACTGGCCGCGAGTTCGTTCGCGTACGACGCGAGACGCGCCTGGGCTTGAAGATGTATATCACAACATGATATAAGTCTGCCTGTTGTGGTATCTACACTCAGCGTGCCGGTGTTACGTATTGACCATTTCATATCCTTGGAGGAACCCACCATGAAATCGCGCGTCGAATACGCCAAGGCCTCACCTGGCGCCGTGAAGGCAATGCGAGCGCTTGAATTGCATGTTCACGAGTGTGGGCTCGAGCGCCCGCTGCTTGAACTCGTCAAGACCCGGGCCTCCCAGATCAACGGCTGTGGCTACTGCCTCGACATGCATACGAAAGACGCCCGCGCCATCGGCGAAACCGAACAGCGGCTGTACGCACTCGACGCTTGGCACGAAACGCCGTTCTTCTCGGACCGCGAACGCGCAGCGCTCGCATGGACAGAGGCGGTGACCCGCGTTCCCGACGGACACGTGCCGGATGACGTGTACCAGTTCGCGCGCGAGCACTTCAACGAAACGGAACTGGTCGATCTCACCCTCGCAATCGTTGCCATCAACGGCTGGAACCGCCTCGCCATCGCGTTCAGGACGGTCCCCGGCAGCTATCACCCGCCGCAGCCGAAAAACGCCGGCGAGACGAAAGACGGTGTCCTGCCGGCCGCGTAATGTCTCTTGCTGGGTTAACTTCTTATCGCTTCGACGCCGCGTAGCAGAGAATCCGCGGGGCCATGGAAACACCGGCTTGATTATCGTGAAAGGAGGTCATCGTGATCCATACACCGTTTTGCGAACTTCTGGGCATCGCGCATCCGCTTGCGCTTGGCGGGATGGGTTCGATCTTTTCACCTCCCATGGTGGCCGCAGTGTCCCAGGCGGGCGGTCTCGGGGCGCTCGGCTGCCATCGCTTAGGCGCAGACGAGATCCGCTCGGCAGTGCAAGCCATACGGGAACGCACCGACAGGCCGTTCGCGCTCAATTTCCTTCTATTCGCGGTGACCGAGGAGCCCTTCGCCGCGGCGCTGGCCGCGCGGCCCAAGGTGGTCGCCTTCGCCTGGCCGCGGGGCGGACAGGAACTCAAGCCCTTTATCGAACGCGCGCATGACATCGGCGCCAAGGTGACGTTCATGGTGAGCGACGTGGCCGGAGCGAAGCGCGCCGTCGATGCCGGCGCCGACGTGATCGTCGCGCAGGGGACCGAGGGCGGCGGGCATGTGGGCTGGATGGCGAGCCTGACGCTGACGCCGATGGTGGCCGATGCGGTCGCGCCGGTTCCGGTGCTCTCGGCCGGCGGTATCGCCGACGGACGCGGTCTTGCCGCGGCGCTCGCCCTGGGCGCGAGCGGGGCGTTACTGGGCACGCGGTTTCTCGCAAGCGTGGAGTCCCCGCTGCACGAAAATTTCAAACGGGCGATCGTGCACAGTGACGGCCACGACACGATGCTCACCGAGATACCCGACATCGCTGCCGGCATCGTCTGGCCCGGCGCGATGTCCCGCAGCCGCCGCAACCGGTTCATCGAGCGCTGGGCCGGGCGGGAATGGCTGCTGCGGCAGCGGCAGACGGAAGCGCTGGCGGAAGTGCAATCGGCCCGTCAAGCGGGTGATCCCGAAGAAGCGCCGTTGTCCTACGGGCAGGATGCGGGACTTATCCACGAGATCCTGCCTGCCGCCGAAATCGTTCGCCGTATCGTTTCGGATGCGGAGACAATTCTCAAAGAAACCCTACCCAGGCTTGTTCGATGATTAACGAAGAGCAAAAAAGACTTGCCGAAGCATTCCGCAGCATGCACCGGGGACCGCAAATTCTTCTGCTTCCTAACGCGTGGGACGCGGTGAGCGCCCGCATCTTCGAAGCCGCCGGCTTTGGCGCGATCGGAACGACCAGCGGAGGTCTGGCATGGGCGCTTGGCTACCCGGATGGCGAACAGGCGCCGTGGAACGAGGTAGTGGCAGCCACGCAGCGCATTACGCGGACGGTACGCGTACCGGTGACAGCCGACATCGAAGGCGGCTACGGGGAAACGCCCGTCGAGGTAGCGAGGCGCGTGGCCGATATCATTCGGGCCGGCGCGGTGGGAATCAATCTGGAGGATGGCACACACGCCCAGACGCCGATCCGCAGTATCGAGGATGCGGTCGCACGCATCCGCGCCGCGCGAGAAGCCGCGGCGCAAGAGGGGGTGCCGCTGGTCATTAATGCGCGGATCGATCTCTATCTGAAGCACATCGGCGACGACGAGACCCGCTTTGCCGGGACTGTGCAGCGGAGCAAGGCCTATCTGGCGGCTGGGGCCGATTGTATTTATCCGTTCGGGCAAGGGTCATTGCCGACCTCGTGAACGCACTGAAGGCGCCGGTCAACATCGTGGGACGACCCGGTGTGCCCGATGCCTCGCGGCTCCAACGACTGGGCGTCGCCCGCGTCAGCACAGCGTCGGGACCGTCGCTCGTAGCCATGTCGGCGACGCGGCAAGTCGCAGCGGAATTGCGCGCGAAAGGCCAATTCAACGTACTCGAATGCTCAATGACGCGCGCCGATGCGCAGCAATTATTCGCCGTCAGGCCGGATTGAGGCCAAATTCAACAGGACACCGTCGTGAAAGCGCGCATGGATTTCAAGAAAGCCTCACCGCCAGGGTCCAAGAGTTCGAGCATGCCAAATCGGAGAAGTGAGACCGGGAGACGACAATGTTCAAACGCATCGATCACATGGCACTGCACGTCCGGGACCTCGATCGGTCGGTGGTGTTTTACGAAAGCCACTTCGGTTTCAAGAATTATTTCCGGCACGCGGTTGCCGGAGGCATGCGGATTGCCTACCTGAAGCTGGGGGATACAGTTCTGGAATTGACGCATCGTTCCGACGGTTCGATGAGTGGGTTCCATTTCTGCCTCGAAACCGACGGGTTTGACGAGGCTGTCGGCGAGCTCCAAAAAAGCGGGGTCGAGATGGTGCAAGCGCCTCATGACACTGCTGCAAGGGAGCCGAGAGAGACAGGCTGGCGCCGCGTCGTCTTCCGCGGACCCGATGGCGAGCAGATCGAACTGCGCGGTTGAGTCGCGCGTCCTCGATCCTGCCCGGCGAACGCGGTAATCCGCGGGGGCGATGGCGATCGATGGTCCCGGGCGACGCGTAACCTGGGTCACAGACCGCGCCACTTCGTCACGCAATACTCCGAGTACACTGCGTTTGCCGGGGATATCCTCGGCGCAGCCTTGCCTGGCGGTCGCCACATCATTGGAGCATAGATAGTGAAGATTCTTGGCGCGAAGCGGCCGGATGCTGATTCGAGGAGGACGAATCGGTTCCGCGTTGCACTCCTCGCGCTGGCCGCGCTAGCCGCCGCAGTGTTCGGCGTTTATCGCGTATTCCTGCACGCCACGCCTTTGCGAACGGTCGCGGCCGCTGAAGGCGCCGTGCCAGTGCGGATCACCGGTCCGGGGACGGTCCAGGCGAGGGCGCCGGTAACCCTGAGCGCCCGCGTCACAGCCACGGTGATTCAACTGCACGCGGATCAGGGAGACGTGGTCCGACGCGGCCAGGTTCTCGCATCGCTCGATGACCGGGACCTCGTGGCAAAGCGCGGGTCGGTGGCCGGGCAGCAGGAGACGACGCTGCGCAACGTCAGAGCCGCCAAGGCGAACGTCGCCAAGGCGCAGGCAGACCTGGTGCTCGCGCGCAGTAGGCATCGGCGCGACTCGGATTTGTTCGCCAAAGGATTTCTGTCGCAGGCTGCGCTCGATTCATCGGTTGCCGCGCTTCGTTCCGCCGAGGCGGGGCTCGAGAACGCGAGCGCAACCCTCGCGGCCCGTGAGTCCGAGAGCGGCACCCTCGCCCAGGAGGCGCGTTACGCCGACGCAGTGATTTCGTTTACTCGCATCGTTGCGCCGAGGGACGGAGTGATCGTTCAGCGCTTGGCCGAAATCGGGAATACGGTCGTTCCTGGAAGCCCGATTTTCCGCATGGTGGATCCGGGCGATCTTTGGGTGGCGACCCGCGTCGACGAGTCGGTTCTGGCTCGCGTGCGCTTGGGCCTTCCCGCGCGCATCCGCCTGCGCACCGGCGAGACGCTGCAGGGCAAGGTCGCGCGCATTGCCCGGCAATCCGATGCCGCGACGCGCGAGTTGGAGGTGAATGTCGCGTTCGACGCGCCGCCCGAGCGCTTCGCGATCGATCAGGAGGCCGAGGTTACGATCAGCGCGGGCGACGAGAAGGGGATCGTCGTGCCGGTTGAGGCGCTGGTGCGAAACAACGGCCGGCAGGGGGTGTTTGTCGTGCGCGGTGATCGGGTTGAGTTCCAGGAAGTTCAGACCGGGGCGGCGGATGCGGCGACGGTGATCATACGCAGAGGCCTCGTTGCAGGTCAGCCGGTCATTGCGACGCCGAAGGGGGTGAAGCCGGGAACCCGCGTGCGCGACACCGCCGCGGCGGGCTGACGCCGGCGGGCGCGATGGACCTCGCGGTCAAGGACATACGGCGCCACCTGGGCAAATTCATTGCCACGATTGCCGGTGTCGGCCTGCTGCTTACCATCGTGCTGGTGATGAACGGCATATATCAGGGCAACATTGCCGACGGCGTGTGGCTGATCGAGAACACCGCGACCGATATGTGGGTCGTCGAGCGCGGCCGCGGCGGACCGTTCAACGAGTCCTCGCGCATTCCGCTGGATGCCTACAAGAGCGTTGCGGCAACGCCGGGCATCGCGCGCGCGTCGCCGTTCATCGTCTACGCGGCGCAAAGGGACGTGGGCGGTGCGAACCAGCAGTTCACCATCATAGGTTACGACGTGTTCGGCGTACTTGGCGGTCCGGGGCGCATCGTGCGCGGGCGCGCGATCAGCGCGGCGCATTACGAAATGGTCGCCGACGCAAAGCTCGGGCTTGAACTCGGCGACCAGGTGCGGCTCGGTCAGCACGAGTACCGCGTCGTGGGCGTGACCGGCGAGGCGGTCGATCCCAGCGGCAATCCGCTGGTATATCTCTCGCTTCCCGATGCGCAGGAGATCCAGTACCAACAGGATACTCAAGCGCTTGTGGCCGCACGCGCCGCCAACCTGAAGCGTCTGGAGCGCGCCGGCTACACGTCCGAGCAGGCTTCCAAGCTGCTGCCTCTGCTGGCCGGCTCGACCGATACCATAAACGCGGTGCTGTTGAGACTGGCGCCCGGCGCCGATGCCGAGGCGGTGCGCAAGCATATTCGCGACTGGCTGTATTTCGATGCGTATACGTCGGCGGAAGAGCGCGAGTTGATGCTCGAGGGCCGGCTGCGCCGCATGTCGGCGGTGCTCGGGCTGTTCCGTTCGCTGCTGGTTGTCGTCTCGATCGTGATCATCGCTCTGATCGTCTATGTCCTCACCATCGAGAAGATCCGCTCGATCGCCACGCTGAAGCTGATTGGCGCGCCGAACTGGGTGATCGTGCGTCTGATCATGGAGCAGTCCCTCGCGATCACGCTCGCCAGTTTCGCATTCGCCTGGTTCGCCTCCGGTCTCATCGAGCCGCGCTTTCCGCGCACTCTGATCTTCCTGCCGCAGGAGACGCTGGCGACCTTTCTGGTCATGCTGGCCGGCGGCGTCGCGGCGAGCCTGATGGCGATCTGGCATGCGCTGAGGACGCCGCCGCAGGTCGCACTCGGCGGCTGAGATGGCGATCGTCGAGGTGAGCGGCCTCAACAAGACCTTCGGCAGCGGAGAGTTGGCGGTGCATGCGCTGCGCGATATCAGCTTCAGCGCCAACGCCGGCGAGTTGGTGGCGCTGATCGGGCCCAGCGGTTCGGGCAAGAGCACGCTGCTGCTGTGCATGAGCCTCATCCTCGTTCCCAGCAGCGGGCGCATCGTCATGAACGGACACACGGTCTACGACGCCGGCGCGACGGACCTCGACGTGCGCCGTTTCCGGCGCGAGAATATCGGCTTCATCTTTCAGGCGCACAACCTGATCCCGTTTCTCAACGCGCGCGAGAATATCTCGCTGGTGCTGCACCTGAACGGCGCGGGCAAGCGGGAAGCGGCGCGCCGCGCACAGGAACTGCTGGAGTACCTGGAAATCGGCCATCGTGCGGATTCGATGCCAGCCAATCTGTCCGGCGGCGAGCAGCAGCGGGTTGCGATCGGGCGGGCGCTTGCCAACCAGCCGCCGCTGATTTTCGCCGACGAACCGACCGCCGCGCTGGATACCGACCGCGGCATACGGGTGATGGGGCTGTTGAGGAAGATCGCGCGCGAGCGCAATTCGGCGGTAATTACCGTGACGCACGACCACCGCATGATCGAGGGTTTCGACAGCGTGTACCACATGATGGACGGGCGCTTCGTCGATCGCACCGAGGCTACGCACTGAGCGACGATCCGCGGCGCCGAGGCTGCCCACATGAAAGGCGGCGATGTTTTTGCTCCGCTGCGCGCCATCGACTAAAATTGCGGCATCGAGGCATGCAGCAACGGGATTCCGCGGGAGGCCCTGCGCTGCAGGCCGTGCGCGCCCAAACTCCCGCATGAGGAGATCATTCATGCAAACCCCCTATCGTATTCTGGTGCTCGGCGCATCCTACGGTTCGCTGCTGGCGACCAAGCTGCTGCTCGCCGGGCACACGGTCAAGCTGGTCTGCCTTCCGTCGGAAGCGGCGGTGATCAATGCCGAAGGCACCCGGGTGCGACTGCCGGTCAAGGGGAGGGAGGGGCTGCTGGAGATCGATTCGCGAAAGCTGCCGGGCAAACTTTCCGCTGACGCACCGGCCGCGGTGGATCCGGCCGGTTACGACCTGGTCGCATTGGCGATGCAGGAGCCACAGTATCGCGCTCCAGAGGTGAAAGCGCTCATCGGTTCCGTCGCCAAGTCGCGCGTTCCGTGTATGTCGATCATGAACATGCCGCCGTTGGCTTATCTGGCGCGCATTCCGGGTCTTTCAACGGACGCATGCAGGCGCTGCTTCACCGACCCTAGCGTCTGGGACAGCTTTGATCCTGCACTGATGACACTATGCAGTCCGGATCCGCAGGCCTTCCGTCCTCCCGAGGAAAAGGTGAATGTGCTGCAGGTGGGCCTGCCGACCAACTTCAAGGTGGCGCGGTTCGATTCGGACGCGCACACGGCTGTGCTCCGCAATCTCGAGGCGGGCATCGAGGCCATACGCTTTGAAACCGGCGGCGGCGTGATCGAACTTCCGGTAAAGCTCAAGGTGCACGATTCCATTTTCGTTCCGCTGGCGAAATGGAGCATGCTCATGGCGGGAAACTACCGCTGCATACGGAAGGACGAAATGCGCTCGATCAAGGAAACCGTGCATGCCGATCTGGAACTGTCGCGCTCGGTCTACAACTGGGTGAGCGATTTGTGCAAGTCGCTGGGCGCGAACGCGGAAGATCTGGTTCCGTTCGAAAAGTACGCGAGCGCCGCGCAGGGCCTCGGGAAACCGTCTTCAGCGGCCCGTACGCTGTTCGGCGGAGCGCCGTATATCGAACGGGTTGACTGCCTCGTGAAGACCGTCGCGGCGGAAAAGGGCATGCGATCCGATGTCATCGACCACATCGTGGAACTGGTCGATGCACGGCTGGAGGCGAATCGAAGGGCGGCTTGACGCCCCCGAGCAACGCGGACCACCCGCCCGCGGAACTTTATCGGCGCTTTTCACTGCTCAAATAACCGCCTGCGAGCAACAGTGCCGCATTCGCCCAGAATACCGGGTGCACGCCGGCGGCGGTGCCCAGCGAGCCAAAGACTAGCGGTACGGCGATCTGGGTAAACTTGTTGACCGTCACGCGCAATCCGAGCGCCTCACCGGCCCGGCCCGCAGGCGAGGCGTTGTAGGTCAGGATGATCGACAGTGGCTGTCCGCAGCCTAATCCCAGGCCGAGAACAAATGAAATCAGGCCGAGCGTGTACGGGTTTTCGAAGGCGGGAAAGGCGAGGTAGGTGATGCCCGCGACGAGCAATGACGCGGTGAGCACACTGCGTTCGCCATAGCGTCCTGCCAGCTTGGGCATGTACAGCCTTACTACGAACGCGGCAGCCGCTTGCATGCCCAGGATGGTGCCTATGACCGAGGCCGTCAGGTGGATCGATCGCCCGTAGATGGGCATGTAGAAGTTGAACAGGTCGATGCCAGAGACGATCAGCCCGCTGGTGACGAAGGTGCGACGCAGCGACGAACTGCCGAGCAGATCCTTGACGCTGCCGAGACGCTTTTCCTTTAGCGCCTTGACGCGTGCGGGGATGAAGTCCGAATAGCATGCCAGGACCACGCCCGGTACGCATGCGACGGCCGCAAGCAGAACGTATGTCGGAATATAGCCGGCATGGTCTATCGAGAATCCCACCGCCAGTGGTCCGATCAGTCCGGACGCGGACGCGCCGAGGCTGTAGGTCGCGAAGTTCGACGTTCGCGCGGAACCTTCGCCGAGAGAACCGACAAGGTTGTGAGTGGCGATATGAAACAGCAGCGCCGAGGTTCCTATGACGGCCGAGGAGAGGAACAACGTGGTCAGAACCGGGACCACCGTCGGCAGGACCAATCCGGTTGCCATACCGAGGGAACCCAGAATCATTGGAGCACGCACGCCGCGCCGGTCGGTGAGCCGTCCGGCGTGTACCGCCAGCAGCAGCGGAAACACCGCGTAGCTCGATATGAGGGCACCAATTGCAAGCGGACTCGCGCCCAGTTCGATCGCATAGAGCGCAACCAGCATCTTGCTGCCCTTTACGGCAACTTGGTTCAGGATCGCTAGCATCGTTGTCAGATAGATCGACATAAGCCATTTATCCGCTAGGCGTACGAATCGCGCGACCTGCCCGCACTCGCCATTCGCGAATGACCACGGTCAACTTCCCCGGAAGGCTGCCGATACCAGAGATCGACGGGCCCCGGCATGCTTGATTGTGCGTGGCGACGCTCCGCTAAAGGTTCTGCTGGCCCGACGAAAACAGCAACGACTTGATTACGACCGGAACGGTGTTGCTGGGCTGCATGACTTCACCAATATCCACGTAGTCGAAGGCTCGCAACTGAACGCCGTCGATCGAGATGATCTTTTGCGGAAAATGAAGCTCGTGTTCGATGATGTGACCGAGCGTTCGGCCAATATCGCTGTCGACGACGAGAATGAGCGCCGACTCGGAACCGGGCCCCGAGACCAGCGCCAGTGCGATGCCCTCGGCAAGATTGCGCAGCCGCGAATAATGCGGATCGCCGCGCCATCGAACCGCCAATGCAATCGGCTGCCCGCTGGTAACTTGCGCTCGGGAGAGAGCGAAACCGATTTCCTCCGCCACCGATTGAACCGAGAAACTCTCGCCCATCGGAAGCGACGGTGAAAGCACGGGAACGTTGTGCAAGGGCAGCGCCGTTCCGTCCGAAATATGAATCGTCCTGCCGCTCACTTCAACCGTGAATTGCGAGGCGCCTATGACGGTGGCGCGGATTCCCTGGCCCGGATCCCACATCGGAATTTGAATGCGGCCGTCGAGGAATGCGCGGCGGATATTTTCCGCAAGCGGTCGGGCTATATCGCCGAAAAGGCCCTGTTCGCGCCGGTAGATGTATTCGGAAACTCCCCCGGAAAATGTCACCACATCGGCTTTCAATTGTTCCTGGAACGGAGAAGTCAGGTAGAGCTGTTCAGCTGCGCCGGCCACGGCCTCCTGGCGTATCAGCGCGATGAGGCCGTTCGACAATGCTTCGACCACTTTTTCGACATCGTCAGTCCCGGGTTGCTCCCCGGAACGCAGCTCGATTCCCTGCGCTTTCGCCATCAAATCTGCCGAATCATCGATGCGTACGAGCCGCCCATCGGCATCCTGCGCGATAAGGCGACCTCCGACCGCTATGGCGCATGTGCCGAGTATTTCGCCGTTCTTGATCAAGGCCAGCTTCGTTGTGCCGCCACCGATATCCACATGAAGAATGGTCCGAGACGTTTCGCGTGCAAGCGCGACCGCGCCCGAGCCGTTGGCGGCGAGCATGGCTTCGAGATGGTGACCTGCCGAGGCGCAGACGAATTTGCCGGAGTCGGCAGCGAACAGTTCGGCAATCGCCAACGCGTTTGTTCTCTTGACCGCTTCCCCGGTAAGGATTACCGCGCCGCTGTCAATATCCGAGGCACTGAATCCTGATTGACGGTAGGCATCCTCAATGAAGGCGCGAAGGCGGTCAGCGTCTATCGTGTTATCGGGCAGGAAGGGTGTGAGCAGAATCGGCGAGCGCCAGACGATTTCCCTGTTGACAACGACAAACTGGCTCGACAGCTGCTGAGTCTTGCGCTGAAGATGGACCTTGGCGAACATCAAATGAGATGTTGAGCTGCCAATGTCGATCCCCACGGTCGTCAGCTTGATGTTATCTATCTTCCAGATGAACTCGGCGACAGCTCCCTGTTCGTCAGTGGACATTTCATGAATATGATCATCGCCATCGCCGTCATGCAATCGCGAGCCCATCGGCCCATGGTGCGCACCCGCCGCGACAATCACGCCGCCGCCCGCGGCCGGGTCCGTCGCC
>Ga0209343_10003378_pt1 | contig 20135 bp, 19 predicted proteins | sample RifCSPlowO2_02_FD_184026 | JGI IMG/M metagenome (GOLD analysis project Ga0209343, IMG submission 184026) | Groundwater microbial communities from Rifle, Colorado - Rifle CSP2_plank lowO2_0.2 (SPAdes) (version 2) | ecosystem: Environmental > Aquatic > Deep subsurface > Groundwater | place... | reverse complement strand
TGGCACAGACTTAATTGTCGGGTTTTGCGGAGAAACCGACGAACAATTTAATAATACTTTGGATTTATATCGCCAGTGCGATTTTGATATCGCGTATCAAGCCAAATACAGCGAACGCGCCGGCACGGTTGCGGCCAAAACATTTAAAGACGATGTTCCGCGCGAAATTAAAAAACAACGCTGGCAGGCGGTGCAAGATTTAATGGAAGAAACCGCTTATCGCAAAAATCAAAAATATGTTGGACGAATTGTGATGGTGTTGGTTGATAAATGCGAAAAAAATATTTGTTCAGGCAATTCTTCGGAAATGAAATTGACGCAATTCCCTGGCGAGTTAGATTTGATTGGACAGATCGTGCCAGTCAAAATAGACTGGGCCGATACGTGGGTTTTACGCGGGAAAGTGGTATAATGTAGTTAGAAAGTCCGTAAAGTCCGTAAAGTCTTTAAAGTCTGTAAAGTCGCGAATGCCGTCAATACTTTATGACTTTATGACTTTTTGACTTTATAGACTTTCAGACTTTTTTAATGAAATTATTCTGCCTGTTTTATGCCCAGGGAAACGAAATCATTATCAAGAGTCATCGTCATTGTCGGCACCACTGCCAGCGGGAAAACCGGTTGGAGTTTGCGTTTGGCGAAAAAATTTAATGGCGAGATTATTTCCGCTGATTCGCGGCAGATTTATAAAAAAATGAATATTGGCACGGCTAAAGAGCCTGGGGAATGGAAGCGGGTCGGTTTGCATAAATTATATTATGTTCAAGACATTCCGCACTGCATGATTGATTTTTTGGATCCCGGCAAGTCTTTTACAGTATCAGAATTTAAAGATAGAGCGAACAAATGCGTTAATTTGATTTTTGAGCGCGGGCATCAGCCGTTTGTGACCGGCGGTACAGGTTTGTATGTTCACGCTTTGGTTGACAATTTGTTAATTCCGCAAATCGCGCCAAACAAAAAATTGCGTCGTAGTTTGGAAGAGAAAGATAATTATGAGTTGATGCAATTGTTAAAACAGTTTGATCCGAAAGGCGCGGAAACAGTTGATTTTAATAACAAACGCCGGATTGTCCGCGCGCTGGAAGTGTGTCTTTTGAGCGGTACGCCATTTTCCGAACAGCAAAAAAAAGGCGAGCCATTATACGAATTTTTGCAGATTGGCATTGAAGTGCCGCGCGACGAGCTTTACGCGCGCATTGACAAGCGGGTTGATGATATGATGAAGTTGGGGTTGTTGAAAGAAGTTGAGGATTTGTTAAAACAAAAATACAGTTGGGATTTGCCGAGTTTGAGCGGTATAGGTTACAGCCAGTTTAAAGGTTATTTTGAAAAACAATTTAGTTTGGATCAGGTGATTGAGTTTTTGAAACGAGACACCCGCCGTTACGCCAAGCGCCAAGTAACATGGTTCAAGCGCGACCCGCGGATTAAATGGCGTAAGACTTATGAAGAGGCGGAGGAGTTGGCGGGGGAATTTTTAGGTGCGGGGTAGTTTATACTAATTAAAGTCATTGCGAGCCTTCGCAGGCGAAGCAATCCATATCGCTTTCGCGTTCTCGCGCGATTGCTGGGTTGCTTCGTCGCGCGAGCTCCTCGCAATGACAGAGTTTTATGCCGCTATCAAACACATTAAATAAACTAATGAGGCCGTCAGCAGGCAAGATTTCAAATTTTCCCGTGCTGAATAAACCACTGCCGACAACTTCCATTAGCAGACTAAATTCTTCCTCAAACGTCAGGACTTCTATTTTTGATAAACCAATGGAAGCTGCCGGCGTGAATCGTTTTGGCGGCAAAAACAGTCAGGAAGCGATGGATACCAAATATTACGTTTATGTAAAGAAACTTATTAAAGAGAGACAGAAGAGAGAAAAGGAGGAGAAGAGAAAAGTATCAGGTTAATTTTTCCCGCAAAAGTTTTTCCACCACTTTCGGATCAGCCGAGCCTTCAGTGGCTTTCATTGCCATGCCGATTAAGAATTTAATTATCGGTTCTTTACCGGTTTTGAAATCAGCAACTTGTTTGGGATAGCTTCTAATTATTTCCACGACAACTTCGTTGATTTTATTTTCATCATCAACTTGCCCCCAGCCTTTTTCTTCCATAATATGCGTCGGGTCTTTGTCAGTTTTAGAACCGGCCATAATTAAAAGAATTTTTTGCGCGTTGGTGGAGTTTACGCGATTATCATAAATTAAAGCGATAAGTTCGGCGAAGTTTTCCGCGGAAAACTTTACTTCGGTAATTTCCATTTTTTTCTCCGCTAAAATTCCCATCAGTTTGGAAGTGATCCACCCGCCCGCCAGCCGCGCGATTTTCTGCGGCACCTTCTCGGCTTTATTTTTAGATTCTGGCAAAGAATCCAGCCATTCCACCACCTCACTCATCACTTTTTCGGTAAAATCCGCCCAATCTTTATCTTCACTTAAAATTTTCGCGTCAGCGTAAGACAAGCCATATTCTTCATGAAAGCGATTTCGTTTTTGCAAAGGCAATTCCGGCAAAGAAATTTTTCCGGCAATTTTTTCCGGATGAAACGGCGGGATGTCCGGCTCGGGAAAATAGCGATAATCGGCCGCGTTTTCTTTAATTCGCTGTAACACGGTTTCACTTTTATTTTCATCCCAGCCGCGAGTTTGTTGCGGCCAAGTTTCGCCTTTCTCCAATAATTCTGTTTGCCGTTTAATTTCAAACTCCAGCGCTTTTTCCACGGCGCGGAAAGAATTGATATTTTTCACCTCCACCTTATTATTCAGTTTGTAATTGCCCAAAGGTTTTACTTTGCCGTCAACAATTTCAAATTTATCGGCTTCTTGAACAGAAATATTCGCTTCACAGCGCATATGGCCTTTTTCCATGTCAGCATCGCTTACTTCCAAGTATCTGAAAATACCGCGCAATTCTTGGCAATAAGTTTTTGCTTCTAACGCTGTCTTGAAGTCAGGGTCGCTTACGATTTCTACAAGCGGGGTTCCAGCTCGATTAAAATCAACCAGCGTGTTGCCTTTAGTGTCATGAGTTAATTTTGCTGTATCTTCTTCCAAATGTACGCGAGTGATGTTGATTTTTGCGGTTTCTCGGATATTATCATTAAGAGGAAAATCAAGAGTTATCGCGCCGCGTTCGGCAATCGGTTCATCGTATTGGGAAATTTGATAACCCTTTGGCAGGTCTGGGTAAAAATAATGCTTGCGGTCAAATTTTGAAAGCTCGCGGATTTCGCATCCGAGCGCATTACCGATTAAAACCGTCCAAGCGATTGCTTGTTTGTTTGGCACTGGCAGGGTTCCCGGTTGGGCAGTGCAAATCGGACAGATGTTTGTGTTTGGCTCCTTAATGTCCGGATCATTTTTACAACCGCAAAACATCTTGCTTTTGGTTTTAAGCTCAATATGAACTTCCATGCCGATGATGGCGGTATATTTGGACATGTTTATGTTTTTTGTTCAATTCGCGCCGGGCCGAGTTTTTTTAATTCTTCGTAGAGGATAATGGCGGTGGCAAAGGCGACTGGAGTTACTAAGAGAGAAAGCGCTTGCATCAAAATGTTATAAATCAGAATAGTGCCTCCACCGACTATTCCGAAAATTTTGAGCAGGGAATCCAATACCAACGATAATATAAGCGATAACACCAAATAGACAAACCATACAGCGGCGGCGGTTAGTAAGAGCCTTCCTAAGATTAACCACCAACGATTTTGTGTTAGAGCGAAGGCTGATTTAATTGATTCATGGGTTGGTTTTTCGGCGAGAACAGTTTCATATGTTGCCGGGAATAATTTTAGAGAAAAGATTATAGCGTGGATACTGCCGTATACTGCCAAAATACCACCTAAAGCAAGCACTACTGCCGACGACATTGGCGTTAAAATACCAAAAGGAAGGATAACGGCAAGTCGGTTGAGAATCAAAAGTATCGCTCCAACCACAAATGGCGCCACTGTATATACTCCAACCAATAAGCTGGTGCCAATACCTTTCCAAACCACCTTTTCCGTTTCTTTGGTGGTTATCAAGAGCGGAGACAGAGTTTCTCCATGATAGAGTTTTTTTATTACTCGCATGAGAGTGAAACTGAACCAGAGTCCGAGCAGAGCGACCAGTAAGAAAGTAAAAATTCCCATTGCGGTGAATAACCACCAAAATTTTATTAGTATTGAAGAGAAAGTATCACCAAAAATTGTCGGTATCCACATTACCAAGACAGCGATGAGGGTGGGGATTAGTGTGAGTAAAAGGTACTTTAAGATGACGACGAAGTTGTTGGTATATAAGTTTACGGATTTCTTGAGAAGTTCTACGGCTGAGATGAGCATATAGTTAAGAATTAGGAATTATGAATTTTGAATTAAGGACGATTTGGCGATTGTTTGCCAGATTTTTTCGTGGATGATTTGGGGTGGGAGGATTTTGTTATTTTCAACGCATTCAATGATTTTGAATTTCGGATATTTTTTGCTTATTTCCAAATAAGTCTGTTCAGCGTCGCGGAGATGATTCAAGTCGTCTTCGTGGATATCGCGCTTTTTGCCTTTGAGATATTTTCGTTCGCCTTTTTTGTCCACCAGCTGTTGAGAAATTTTTGGTGTAACATGTAAAATCAAATTAACGTCCGGTTTCGGAATACCGAGTATATTATACTCCAAATCATACACCCAGTCCAAATATTGCCGGCGTTTTTTCGCGTTTTTTATTTTTCCGCCCTGATGCCCCATGTTGGACGCGACATAGCGATTGGCAATAACAATTTTGCTTTGTTTTAGCCATTTTTTTATCTGTTCAGACGCGGCAAAACGGTCTATCGCGTAAAATATGGAAGCGCGGTATGGTCCGACTTCTCGCGCGCTGCCAAACTCGCCGTTCAGATATTTTTCCACCAAAACAGCGCTCGGTTGGCCGTATTGCGGAAAACTGATCTGTTCCACTTTTTTTCCGAGTTTTTTCAGCCGTTTAATCAAAAGACTGGTCTGCAGGGTTTTGCCCGAGCCGTCGGTGCCTTCTAGAAGAATGAATAGTCCGCGGTGATTGGCCATAAGATTCACCAAGTTTGGTTACAATTATCTCTTATCTCATATCTCTTATCACTTTTTTCTTTCATATTTTACAAAAGCAAACCCATCATGTTTTTTTTCTTCAGCAACTTTCCACACATTCGGGTCAATCACCGGGAAAAACGCGTGGCAATTTTCAATATTTTGGTCAACCAAAGTCAAATCCAAAACATCCGCGATGCCAATCATCTCTTCAAAAATTCTCTGTCCGCCAAAACCAACGATTTCTTCATTTTTGTGTGCGGCAATGGCTTCTGTCACCGAATCAAACCGTTCCGCGCCGGCAGGCAATGGATAATTTTTATCGCCGGTGATGACAACATTGGTTCTTTGCGGCAAAGGCCGGCGGTTTTCAGGTATTGATTCCCATGTTTTGCGTCCCATAATCAAAACTTTCCCCTTGGTTATTTCCCGCATCCGTTTCATATCTTCCGGAATATCCCAAGGAATAGCATTATCTTTGCCAATGCAATTGTTTTTGGAGATTGCCGCTACTAAAGTAATCATAGCGAAGTCTGTAGGTGCGTAAGTGCGTAGGTGTGTAGGTTACTTATTTACTTACACACTTATACACTTATACACTTATGCACTATTATATTATACAGCAATCGGAAGAGGTATGCGCGGGTAAGATTCGTAATCTAAAAGTTCGGTGTCAGTGTATTGCCATTTAAAAATTGAAAAATTATTGGCTTGCCCTGAGCCATGCCGAAGGGTTTGGATATGAGGCAGAGGATATTTGTTTGGGTCGCGGGAGAGTTGTTCTTTGGCGCCGTCAAGGTGGTTTAAATAAATGTGCGTGTCGGCCAGAAAGCCGACGAGTTTGCCCTCTTTTAATCCGGTTTCTTTGGCTAATAAGTGTAAGAGGAGAGCATAACTGGAAATGTTAAATGGCAGGCCGAGCATGGCATCAACCGAGCGCTGGTTCCAAAGCAGATTTAACTTTCCATCAATTACGGTTATTTGAAAAAGATAATGGCAGGGCGGCAAGGCCATTTTATCCAGCGCGCAGGGATTCCACGCTGAAACAATCAGGCGGCGGCTGGAAGGATCGGTTTTGATAGCCGAAATTAAATTTTTTAATTGGTCAACTCCTTTGCCAATATAATCAGTATCATAATTTTCATAAGGCGCGTTAAAGTGGCGCCACTGGAAACCGTAGATGGCGCCCAAATCGCGTTCGTTTTTCATTTTTAATTTTGTTTCTTCATCATGAGCGTATGGCACTTTTTTCGGATTGCACCACTCGTCCCAAATGTGGCAATTACGGTCTAAAAGCCACTGTTTGTCAGTGATGCCTTTGATAAAAAATTCCAGTTCCGTGGCCATGATTTTGAACGGCATTTTTTTGGTGGTCAAAAGCGGGTAGCCTTTGCCCATGTCGTGCTCAAACATCGCGCCGGCGATCGCAAGCGTGCCTGTGCCTGTGCGGTCGGTTTTTTCCACTCCCTCATTGAGAATTTTTTGGACGATGTTGAGATAGGTTTGCATAATTTTATTTTCCCGTGCTCCCAAATTGTCCCATGCCGCGCGAGCTGTCAGACAGCTCTTGAGTCTCTTCCAGTTCAGCGATGGCCACAGGATAAATAATTAGTTGAGCGATTTTTTGTTTTTTTTCAATTTTTACAGGTTCTGAACCCAAATTTATGAGATTTATATTATATTCGCCTCTGAAACCGGCGTCAAAAACACCACCCATAGTATGCAGACCGTGGTAGTGTGGAAGACTGCCTTTATCTTTGATAATTGCGGCGTAGCCATTTGGAAATTCTAAGGCAAACCCAAGCAAAAAAATTTTTCTTTCATTGATTTTTAATTCATAATCTTCAAGCGAATACAAATCCATACCAACATCACCCGGGTGAGCGTAGGTCGGGAGTATGGCGTCTGGTTTAAGGCGTTTGATTTTTACTCTCATGAATATTTTTTAACTAATTCATCTACCTGCGCGTACAACTGCTCAGAATTCCCGTCATTATTTATATGCTCGGTTGCGTGTTTAGCAAGGTCAAAGATGGATAGTTCAGTCGGGCGTTGATGCTCGGCAACAAACTGTTCAAATGTCTGCGCATCAGAAGTTTTTTCGCCGCGTTTGGAAATCCGTTCAAATCTTGTTTTCATGTCAGCCGCAATTTCTATTAAAACAAACCCAGGCAGTTGAGAAAGATATTTGATATCAGCCAAACGACGGGCGTTGTCAATCGCGATCATATTTGATGAGGCGTTTTCTACATCTTTAGCCATTGTTTTGGCCAGTAGGTCCTCACCAAAAATGGCGCGAACGGCCTCGGACAATTTAATTAAATTATCACGGTTGAATTCCAGATAAAAACGAGAAATTACATCTTTAAGCATTGTCGTGAAGCTGAAAATGTCAGCAGCGTATTTGGTGTGTAAATAATTTGTGCAGGTGTTTTTACCGCTTCCTGCCATACCAACGAACACAAATATATGTTTTTTATTGTTTGTCATATTTTTATTATCCCAAATCAGAAATATATTGCCGGCATTTTATGCCGGCCGCGTCCAGCATGCGGCGCGAGGCGACCCAGACCGGCTGGTCATGGTACTTGTCGCTTTCAAAAATGATTTCGTTGATTCCGTTTTGGATGATGGTCTTGGCGCATTCATTACATGGAAATAGCGTGCAATAGATTTTGCAATCTTTTGTCTGGACATTAGCGTTATAAATAGCATTTTCTTCCGCGTGGCAAACATAAGCGTATTTTGTATCCACAAAATTACCCTCGCGTTCCCATGGAAATATCTCGCTATCCACGCCGCGCGGAAAACCGTTGTAGCCCATGCCAACGGCTACATTATTGGCGGTTACTATTACCGCGCCGGCTTGGGTGGACGGATCTTTTGAACGTTCGGCGATGATATGGGAAATACGCATAAAACACTCATCCCAAGAAATTGCCCCTTCGCGTGGTTTGATAGACATAGTTTGTGATTAAAAATCTGGAGTTATTCTAACAAAAAGCCCCTTGGGAGGCAAGAGGAACCACTAATTAGCGACCACGAATATACACTAATTTCCAACTATTTTTACGATTCCATTGTTGGCATCAAGTTCAACTTCCTGTCCGTCTTTTAATAATTTCATCGCGTTTTTTACTCCAACTAAACATGGTTTTTTTAATTCACGGCTGATAATTGCCGCGTGGGATAAAATATTGCCTTGTTCGGTGATAATTCCCGCGGCCTTTCGCATCAGCGGCAGGTAATTAATGGTTGTCATTGGGCAGACGAGAATTTCGTTTTGTTCAATATCTTGATTGTTTGGGTTTGTTATAATTTTTATTTTACCCACGGCTTGTCCCGGGCTAGCGCAGAGGCCGGACAAATCACCATCTTTTGTTTGGTTAAAATTTAACTCACTGAATAAATCCGGGATAAGACGATTGTAGTCAACCAGGAAAATTTCTTGATTTGGCCAAACGACTGACTCAAAATAACCGATCAGTCGGTTTGCGCTGTCAAACTCCGCGTTGATTTGTTGATGTAATATTTCGCGTCTGCCACTGTCATCCATTTGCAACAAATTGACGGCTTTTGCTATGATCTGCCTCATTGCTTCATCAATATTTTCTATTTTTAATACACCTGAGCTGAAGATGAATGGAATTGAGTTTTTTTCATGCAAGCCGGTTGATAAATCCCAAAGAGGGCCGGCGTAGGCTTCTCCAAAAATATCATTTTTGGTAATTACAAAAATCAGAGAGTATAAAGTTTGATCATTATGTGGCACCACCTCCACCTTATAATCATCAGGATTTATTTTAAGTTCGCGAAACCAACCGGCCAGATATTCATTTAGAGTCAGACCGCGCTGGCGGAGTTTTGGGAGTTCCGGTTTTGTCGGCACTAGGCGCAGGGCGCAAAGTTGGTCGCCTTTTCGACGCACCACGTCTTGAAAGGCAGGTGTATTATCCACGATGTCGCGTACTGTCAACCGTTCGGGCCGGTCGTAAGGCAGTCCGGCGATTTGATATAAAATTTCCAAGCGGTCGCGCTTGGTATTGTCCTCCAGACGAAATTTTTCCGTATCTTGATAACCGATTTTATCAAACCATTCCGTGAAAGACGGCATTTGGTTATTGGTGACTTCTTTAATAATAGACATATTGGTCCTGTGGTGCCGTTGTTATTCCGCTTTCTGTTTGTATTTTTCTACCGCCTGAATGATCCGTTTGGCGACGGAGATAGTGTAGGCAGGTCTAAGCCCAAGACCGGTTTCGCGGCAGAACATTATCCCGTCCGCCCCATCTAAAATTATATTAGTAAGATCTAAGATATCGGAACGTTTCGGTATGTAATTGTTCATGGTGCTTTCAAGTATTTGGGTGGAAATTATTACAGGTTTGCGGTATTGGCGCGCCTGATGGATAATATTTTTTTGGATCACGCCCAATTCTTCGTATGGCAGATTGACGCCCAGTTCACCGCGATCAACAAGGATCATGTCATAGTTGGTATCTTGGCAAAGCGTTTCCATCCTGTTGAGACCTTCCTGGTTCTCGATTTTGATAATCGTCTTATAGCGATTTTTTTGTGGTATCTCAGCAATAATTTGTTGGTTGATTGAGTCATTGATGAAAGGGACGGCAATATAATGCGGCTGGATTTCGTCCATGTGTTGGAATATTTGTTTATAATATTCAAGCAACTTTTGTTCGTTGACAACCGTGTTAATGTGTAGAACTTTCATTGCCTGAAGTACGCCGTTGTTGAGCATGCGTACCTTTATAGTATCTGTATCTATAATTTCCATCACTTGTATGCTGATATCGCCGTCTCCCACGGCGATCATTTTATCCACATAAGTTTTTTCGCCCAACTTTACCGTTTGCACCGGAACAAATTGGTTGCAATCAGGCGAATAGTCGGCTGATCGAAAAATTATTTCCTCCCCTTCTTTTACAGTATGAGTTTTAAGGTCAAAGTTGCCGAGGCGGATTTTTTCCGATGGGAGGTCAATTAACAATTTGATGGACGAATTTAATTCCCACCGCGTTTCTTGGGCTATTTTTATCCATTGGATGGTCTCGGCAATAGTGCGGTATGAAAAATTAAAGCGTAGCATGTCGGCACCGGCGAGAATGATTTTTCTGACCTGTTTGTCCGCGAATGAGTTTATGGCGATTGCGCTTATAATCAACATAACCTATTTAATTTGTTTGGTACGTCCGCAGATCCACGCCTCCCACTTACTCTTGCATCGCTCCATATTTTTTTTGAAAGGGAAAAAATGCCAATCGAATTCTTGCTTGTTTCGATCCGCGGCTAACAAACGACGCATGTATTGGCTTATGATTGATGGTTTATCCCAATAGACAGCATGTTTCTCGTCTTTGTACAGCAGATAAGCCGATAGTTGTCCTGCCTGGTATAATGTTTGTAGGTCGTTTATATCTTTGATATCGTTGCCGCGTCCTATCTGCATTGTTATGGTTGGAAGGACGTCTTTTTTGGTGGCCATTAGAGCGATATGGCAGTGTTCAACACAGCCGCCCGCCCTCTCATTGCCTGTTGGGCCGGCGCCATGTTCATACTCAATGACAGGTAATTTATATGAGTTCAGTAAAAATTTGCATGCTGTTTGTTCCAACGCGCGGAATTCCCTGATCCATGGCGTTGGCAAAACGCTTAGATTTGTGTAGTGTTGTTTGCTGGCAATCATTACATAACTTTCGGTGAAGGCGCCAAGGGGCGGAAATAAATAAAAATGTTCTGTTTCGGTTAACAGCCTGTACTTTATCTCTACATCGAAATTACAAAATGGGCACCCCATGTTGTTTGGAAACACCACCCAAAAGGTGGTGTTTAATGTTTAATTTATAATCTCCACTTTAATCCCCGGTCCCATCGTGCTTGACAAGTAAACCGCTTGAATATAGGTTCCTTTGGCCGAGGAGGGTTTCGCTTTTTTCAGCGCTTCCATAAAGGCGATAAAATTTTCTTTCAATTGCGCTTCGGCGAAACTCGCCTTGCCGATCGATTGATGGATATTTCCAGTGTCATCATTTTTGAAAGTGAATTTGCCTTTTTTTAGTTCGCCAATCATTTTTTTAAGATCAGCGCCGACAGTTTCGGTTTTCGGACTCGGCATCAAGCCTTTCGGGCCCAAGACTTTGGCCGCGCTCGCCAATTTCGGCATCATTTCCGGAGTGGCGACCGCGATTTCAAAATCAAATTTGCCGGTGGCTTTTATTTTTTTAATGTCTTCTTCGGTCAGGACTAAATCCGCGCCAGCTTCTTTGGCCGCCTTCTCATCATTCGGTCCGACAAAAGCCGCGAGTTTTTTTGTTTTGCCGGTGCCGTGCGGCAAGGCGACAGTCGCTCGGATTTGTTGTTCGCTCTTTTTCGGGTCAACTCCTAAACGGACATGCGCTTCAATTGAAGCGTCAAATTTTGTGTTGCTGGTTTTTTTTGCCAGCGCCACGGCCTCGTCAACAGTGTAGATTTTGTTTTTGTCTACCAGTTCGTTTAATGTCCTCATTCTTTTATTCATACTCTTGAAAGGCTTACGAGGCGTGCAATGCTTACAAGGCTTCGTAAGATTGGTGGTTCTAACCCCCTGGATGGCAGAGGTCCCACCGGTTACTAAAAGTACCCTTGTTATATAATATATGGTCAATGTTGTCAAGAGACCTTGTGGGCTTTGTAAGCCTTGTCGGCCTCGTAAGCCTTATCTTTCGTCCTTCCACACCTTGGAGCAATAGTTTGAGCGATAAGCGCCGGTGAAATACGCGGGACAAGTGTTATCCAGATCATTGCTCGGGTAGCAGACTATTTTACCGTTCTTATCATATAAAGTTGTAACGCATCCATCGCAGCCTGGCGAGAAATAGTATGAATCAATGCCGGAATAAGCGCATTTTTCAATAAATGCCGGCGGGTTTGATTTTGGCGCGGAGAGCGCGAAATCTTTAACTATCCCAAGCCATCCTGAAGGGTCGTTGGCGCTTTGGCTAACAGCGGCCGTTGGTTTTTTTGTTTGGGCGCTGTTACTTACTATCGCGCTATTTTTGTTTTCAGTCGCTGTTTGCTTTTGTTCTGCCGGAGCGCAGACGCCGGTATGGGTGATAATTATTCCTTGAACTTGCGCCAGGCAGGTATTGGTGTAAGTTGTGCCGTTTGCGCCGCAAACCGGTTCGTATTCGTTGGTGCAAGTGGCAAAATTGTCCATTTTTTCTTGCGGGCTGTATTGCTCGGCGCTTTGTCCGGGCGCGCAGGTTTGTCTAAAATATTTTTCCACCTCGCATTCGGTCATGTCGGCAAAACGGCAGTAGGCGATTGAGCTTGAAGCGGTTTCATCAAAGCGAATAATCAACTCATTGCCGGTTTTTTCACAATAGTTTTGAGCCGGATTAGCCGAAGTGTCAATTTTTGGTTTCTTTTTTATAATTTCAACTGTCGTGGTTGCTGTTTCAGTTGTTGTTTTTGGAGTTTTGGTAAAACAACCAGCGCCCACGATTATCAAAACAATGGTAAGTAAGAGGATTAATTTTATTTGTTGGTTCATAGAGAACACAATGCTTTGGTAATTTTTAATTTTCAATTTGTAATTTTTAAACAATTTTCAATTCTACAATTTAGCAATTTAACAATGAAGCGTCGGCACAATTATTTTGAAAACTGCTCAAAAATCTTCGCAGAATTTTGTAATCTCTTTTTTTCTGTCGCGTTCAGCGGCAATGGCCAAATTTTTTCCACTCCGCCTCTGCCAAGCACTGCCGGCATGCCGAGACAAACACCGCTGACGTCGTGGCATTCCAGCAACAAACTGGAGACCGGCATAATTTTGTGTTGATTATACAAAATTGCTTCAATAATATCAGACAATACTAAAGCGATGCCGTAAAAAGTCGCGCCTTTGCGATTAATGATTTCATACGCTTCTTTTTTGACTTTCTTTTCAATCTCTTGTTTATCTTTCGCGGTTATTTCTTTTATTTTATCAATCGGCACGCCGCCGACAGTTACCGTGCTCCAGGCTACAAATTCGCTGTCGCCATGTTCGCCCAGAACATAACCGTGCACGCTTTGCGGGCTTACTTCAAGTTTTTTCGCGAGCGTTGCTTTAAACCGCATCGTGTCTAATGTCGTGCCGCTGCCGAAAACCTGCTGGCGCGGCAGGCCGCTGATTTTTTGCGCCGCGAGAGTCAAGACATCCACCGGATTCGCAACCATGATAACAATCGCGGTTGATTTTAGTTTGCCGATTTGTTTGAAAATTGATTTTTGAATTTCCGTGTTTTTTTTCACCAAATCCAAACGAGTTTCCCCCGGCTTTTGCGGCGCGCCGGCGGTAATGACAATAATATCCGCGTCGCGCGCGTCTTTGAAATCCGCGCCTTTGACGCATCCGGTTTCCACCAAACTCAAACCATCGGCAATATCCATTACCTCGCCTTCTTCTTTTGTTTCATTAACATCAATTAATAATATTTCCGCGGCTAAATTTTTTAATGTGGCCACGTAAGCGGTTGTCGCGCCAACCGCGCCGGCGCCGATGATAGCGATTTTTGACTGTTGCATAGGGATGAGGAATAATTAAAAGCAATTATATTATAGCAGAAGATGGTGGAAATTGAAAATTCAAAACCCGCTTTTCAGCGGGTTCGTTGTGTTTTGTTAATTGAGTTTTGTGTTCTGAAAATCACCCTTCCACCAGCACTCCCATCTGTCTGGCCGTACCAGCAAGTGAACGCACGGCCGAATCAAGATTTTCCGTGTTCATGTCTTTCATTTTCACTTCCGCGATTTTCATGAGTTGGGCTTTGGTGATTTTGCCAACCTTATCTTTCAGCGGATTAGCCGCTCCTTTTTCCAAACCGATCGCTTTTTTAATTAGTTCGCTGGCCGGAGCAACTTTGGTTATGAAGCTGAAAGAGCGGTCTTCATAAACATTAATAATCACCGGCACAGTTTCTCCTTTGCGGTCTTGGGTTTTATCATTGAATTCTTTGCAAAAACCCTGGATATTCACGCCATGCTGGCCCAAAGCCGGTCCGACCGGTGGCGCCGGATTAGCCGCTCCGCCGGCAATTTGCAGTTTGATTTGGGTGATTAATTTTTTGACCATAGTGATTGGACTTCAGACTTCGGTCTTCTGACTTCTGCCCGAAAGTGATTATTAACGCGCTGAGAAGCGTCTTTTTAGACCAGCGAGTTGATTACTTTAAACTTTTAATTAACGCATTTATTTTTTTGCCAAGGATATTGCTGGAATTATATATAAAATCGCATCTTTCTTGGCTAATGTATTTTTGATCTAAAGCTATAAATGATGCCGCAAGTACTTCCTCCATGGATGTGTAAGCAATTCTTCAGATTGACAAATTGTCTGGCCAGTTTCCAAACCTCTAGTTGTTCAAATCGGTAACTCATAAGCCGAAGTCTGAAGTCTGATCGCTGAAGTCCGTTTATATTTTCTTCACTTGCAACGCGTCCAACTCCACCGGCGTTTCGCGACCAAACATATTGACCAGCACTTTGACTTTGCCGCGCTCTTCATCAACATTGGAAATTTTGCCTTCAAAATTTTTGAACGGGCCGTCAATAATGCGCACCGGTTCGTTGAGCGACACATCAATCTGGTGGGTAGGTTCATCCACTCCCATTCTTTTTTGTAAAACTTCTATTTCTTTTTGATCAATCGGGGTTGGCGTGGTGCCGGAACCGATGAAGCCGGTAACATTCGGAGTGTTTCTGACCACATACCACGAATCATCGGTAACAATCATTTCCACCAAAACATAACCCGGGAAGACTTTTTCTTCAATCACATTGCGTTTGCCGTTTTTGATTTTAATCTTTTTTTCCTTCGGCACCAATACGCCAAAAATTTTGTCGCGCATGTCAAAAGATTCAATTCTTTGTTCCAAATTGCGTTTGACGTTTTCTTCATAGCCGCTATAGGTGTGGAGCACATACCAGCGGCGTCCTAATTGGAGGTTTTGTTTAGCCATAATGTTGCTGTCAGCTTTCAGACTTCAGCTGTGATTGTCGGCAACTTGTCGGAAGTCTGAAGTCCGAAAGCCGAAGTCTATTTAATAATTTTTTCCAGTCCGAGATTGAAAGCGTAATCCAAGATGCCGAAAAAGATGGCAACGCCGAGACTCAAGCCGATGACGATTAAAGTATATGTCGTGGTCTGTTTTTTCGTCGGCCAGACAACTTTTTTCATTTCCGCGACTGATTCTTTGAAATAGTTTTTGAGCTTGGTGATGGGGTTCATAGATGCTGACTTCGGTTGATCAGACTTCGGACTTCAATCGATTAAGGCTGAAGTTTGAAAGCTGATTGCCGATGTCTACTTAAAAACGGCCTTTGGCCGCTTGATTATTAATATGTTATAATAATGGCGAGGTTTTGTCAAGGGTATTGGCTGTGTATAATTTTTTTGCTTATTTTAGCCAAGCTTTAATATACACCAAAAAACCGTCCCTGTGCAAAACCGAGACGGTTTTTTGTGTTTTGTTAATTGGGTTTTGTGTTTTGTACTAAATGTCCAAATTCTTCACACTTTTCGCGTGCGTCTGTATAAATTTTTTGCGTGGCGCGACTTCGGACCCCATTAGCACATCAAAAATTTCACTCGCGGCTTCGGCGTCTTCAATCACCACTTTTTTCATCAGGCGATTTTCCGGATTCATGGTGGTTTCCCAAAGTTGTTCCGGATTCATTTCGCCCAAACCCTTGTATCTTTGAATATTGAGTTTGGACTTCGGACTTCGGACTTCGGACTTCGGATTTTTTTCCACACTGCCATCTGATTCTTCTCCCGCCTCACTCACGACCAAATCCTCGTCTTTAACATTGTGTTCGGTTTTATATTTTTCCAGCGCTTCTTCATTATATATCCAGGTTACGCTTTTTCCGTCTTTGATGCTGAATAACGGCGGTTGGGCGATATAAATATAACCCTGATAAATTAAATCCGGGAAATAGCGAAAGAAAAGAGTTAGGAGCAAAGTTCGGATGTGCGCGCCGTCAACATCAGCATCAGACATTATAATAACTTTATGGTAGCGGAGTTTGGTAATATCAAATTGCTCGCCAACATTTGTTCCCATGGCGATGATCAAAGATTTTAATTCATTGTTAGTTAAAATTTTATCCAATCGCGCGCGTTCAACATTCAAAACTTTACCGCGGAGCGGCAAAATAGCTTGAGTGTGTCGGTCGCGGCCTTGTTTGGCGCTGTTATGAACGAATACGCCGGAAGCCAAAGCAAAATTATGCGTATTTGGCACTTCTATATCATATACATCAATTCGTCGCGCGATTTTTTCAATACGTACGATTTTGTGGTTAAAATTAACCACTGCTTCGGTCAAGCGGTTTTTGTCTCCGGCAAAAAACCTGTCCAGCAAAGTTTCCAGTTTCAACAAGTTTGGGTTTTTCTTTGGCAGAGATGTTCTCTCTTGGTTATATACGGCAAGATTGCCGAATTTAGCGTAGATATTTTTTGCGAATGCCAGCGACGAGTTCAGGTAGATTTTATTGTAAGCTATTTTTCTGTCTTGTCTGAATTTTTCCGTCCACTGTTTTTTAGTTGTGTTTCTCCTCCACTCTATAAGTTCTTTGTTTGTCCATTCTTGCGTTGCTTTTTGCGCGAGGTATTTTTTTAATTCCGGATGACTGGCAAAAAAGTTTTTAACTCGTTCCGCTTGTATTTTTCTGTTTGCGGCGTTCGCCCAGTATTTGTTTTGCTCTTGATCAAGAAGTTGGCTGTTTTGTGTCCTGTATTCCTCATTGGTTAGGTAGAATTCCATGAATTTCTTTGCCATGAATTTTTTGTATAAAGGATCGGCCCATTGTCTTTTAGCTCTTGCGCTTAGCATGCCGCTGAGTTGCTTCATGGTAGCAGAAATTTTTTGGCGATAAGCAGGCGAGCGTTTTATGGCGTTGCATTTCGCGATTGCTTCCGGCGTGTGCAGTGTCTTGTCGGCGTGTCGGCGATGGATCTCAAGATGTGTCTCTTTGGGGATCCTAAGTACATTCTCCGGATTGTTATTGAGTTTATTGAAATCAATATGATGTTTGTGTTCGCCTGCCGTTAAGCCATAGACCCCGGTCTTTAAATTATACTCGTCGGCCAATAAATGCGTGAATATCCACTTGTGTGTAGCCGGATTTAGCACCATTTCGTATCCTTTAATGGTAATTCTGCCTTCTCTGGCAGAAAGTTTTTTGCGTAAAGGCATTAAGCTCATTTGCGATTGTAAATCTTTGGCTGGAATGAATGACCCGTCGCGCAACATGAATTTATGATCAGGCGTGCAGATCAACTCTTCATTATTATCTAAAATAATTTTTATCACTTCAGCATGGTGTTTAGTAATCCTCGGATTCAGTATTGGCGCGATACCAATATGTCCATTTTTTTGCATAGTATAACAAAAACTTTTCTTTCCTTGTCCGTATTCTCTTGCCAACTCTTTGAACGAAACATTTCTTCCGTCTATCAATGCTATTAAAGTATTACCATCCCAGCAACCCCCGGCACTGTCGCCCTCTACTATATATAGTTCTGACTCACTCGCGTCTTTGCTGGAACAATCAGCCAATTTGCCGGGCAGAGTAAAGCCTTCCAGCGCGCCTTTGCGCAAAACCGTTTCGCGCGCGATGCGTGCCGCGTTTCTGGCCTTGGCCGCTAAAATACATTTGGCGAGGATTCCTTCCGCGTCGCGCGGATTTTCTTCCAAAAAAATGGCAAGCGCGTCAGACAGCACGGTTTCCACCGCCGGTTTGACATCCGGGTTGCCAAGTTTTGATTTTGTCTGGCCTTCAAACTGCGGTTCGGGAATTTTTACGGAAATAATCGTAGTCAGACCCTCGCGCACATCATCGCCGGAAAGATTGTCATCTTTTTCTTTCAGCACACCCTTGTTGCGCGCGTAGTTGTTGAGTGTGCGGGTTAAAGCGGTTCGGAAACCGGCGACGTGCATGCCGCCGTCCGGATTGATGATATTATTGGCGAAAGCGTACAAGTATTCGGAATAACTGTCAGTGTATTGCAAAGCGATTTCAATGTTGATATTGCCAACTTGTTTTTCCACGTAGAAAATATTGTCGTGTTTGATTTCATTATTTTTATTCAAATGTTTTACGTAACTGGCGATGCCGCCTTCAAAATAAAATTGGTATTTGCTGATCGGCAATTGCGCCGCAGTTTTATCTTTGGTTTTTTCTTCAAGAGTCCGTTCATCAATAATCGTGAGATGCACGCCTTTGGTTAAATAAGCTTGCTGGCGCAAGTGATCAATGATTGTCTCCCATTCATAATCCAAGGTTTCAAAAATACTTTTGTCAGCGTGGAAAATAATCGTAGTGCCGGTAGTTTTCGTTTTGCCGACCGGTTGAACTTTTTTCACCGGTTTTCCGCAATGATAAATCTGCATCCAGATTTTTCCGTCGCGATGCACATACGCGCGCATTTCAGTGGAAAGCGCGTTCACGACTGACACGCCAACACCGTGCAAACCGCCGGAAACTTTGTATCCGCCATCGCCGAATTTGCCGCCGGCGTGGAGTTTGGTCAACACGACTTCCAAAGCGCTTTTCTTTTCGGTTGGATGAATATCAACCGGAATGCCGCGGCCGTCATCGGTCACGGAAACCCAGTTTTCCGGCAAAAGTTTGATTTCAACATTTTTGCAATAACCGGCCATGGCTTCATCAAAAGAATTGTCAACCACTTCCCAAATTAGATGATGCAGACCAGTCAGACCGGTGGAACCAATATACATGCCGGGCCGGCGTCGTACTGCTTCCAAACCCTCCAACACGGTGATGTTCTTGGCGCTGTAGCCAGTGTCGGACTTAGGACGTATGACGGAAGACTTAGGACTGCGGACCTCGGCTTGTTTTGGTTTAGTCTCGGTTCGGACTTTGTTGACTTTATGGACTTTTGACTTCGGCTCGATTCTTCCTTTCATTACTCGTTTGATAGGCATAAAATAAAAAGGCTTACAAGGCTTAAGAAGCTTACGAGGCTTGCAACGCTTTGAGTAAAATCATGAAAATATTATAGCATAAGTGGCGGTGGCGTTCAAGTGGTGTAGTGATGGTGTGATGAGGTGATGTAGTGATGTAGCTGCAAAGATGATATAATCAGGTCTGGGTATTTTTAATTTTGCTATAATTATGTCCGATGTGGAACACTATCTTGAAAAATATTTTAATCACGCTTCTTTTCGGCCCGGCCAGAAAGAAATTATTGACGCTTTTATGGCTGGTCGCGATGTGGTGGCTTTGCTCCCGACCGGCGGCGGCAAGTCGCTGTGTTTTCAGTTGCCGGCGGTGTTGAATAATAATTTTACCATTGTCGTTTCACCCTTGATCGCTTTAATGAAAGATCAAGTGGATGGTTTACGCGTTCGTGGTATTGGCGCGGTTTTTTTTAACAGTTCTTTGAGTTGGGATGAAACGGAAAAAGCGTTGGCGGAAATTAAAGCGGGGAAGGTCAGGTTGCTCTATGTCGCGCCGGAAGGATTGTCAAACCAGCGGCTGGCAAGCGCGCTGAAAGATGTTAACGTGAATTTTTTCGCCGTGGATGAAGCTCATTGCGTTTCTCAGTGGGGGCATGATTTTCGGCCGGATTATTTGTCCATTAAAAATTTTATCAATAGTTTTCAAATTCGTCCGACCGTCGGCGCGTTTACCGCGACCGCGACGCCGGAAGTTAAGGACGATATTATCAAAAATTTAGGTTTGCGCGACCCGCAAGTTTTTATCCGCGGATTTGATCGGCCGAATTTAAAATTTTTCGCGCAAAAAGATCTCAAAGGGCGCCAGCGCCAAGAAGAAGTCTCGCGCATTATTAAAACTCAACCCGGCTCGGGCATTGTCTACACTATCAGCCGCAAAGAGACCGAAGAAATGGCAAGTTTTTTATCAGCCAATGGCATCGGTTCGGCCGCTTACCACGCCGGCTTGGAAAAATTCGCGAGAACGCGGATTCAAAATGATTTTATGGAAAATCGCTTCAAAGTTATTGTCGCGACCATCGCGTTTGGCATGGGCGTTGATAAGGCGGACATCCGTTTTGTCATTCACGCC
>Ga0209343_10003377_pt1 | contig 20147 bp, 18 predicted proteins | sample RifCSPlowO2_02_FD_184026 | JGI IMG/M metagenome (GOLD analysis project Ga0209343, IMG submission 184026) | Groundwater microbial communities from Rifle, Colorado - Rifle CSP2_plank lowO2_0.2 (SPAdes) (version 2) | ecosystem: Environmental > Aquatic > Deep subsurface > Groundwater | place... | reverse complement strand
CAGCGCGGACTCGGCACCGCCTAGCGCGGCGAACCCGCTGGTGCGGATAGGAACCCGCAGACCTGCCCCGGACTATATGCCGCCGCGAAGCGTCCGAAGCAGCTTTCTCACCGGCACAGGCACCGCGCCATTCTCGACCTGCTTCAGCGTGAACCAGGCCATCCCCGGCTGTCCGGCACGCGTCTTCACCCGCCGCACATCGCATCGAATGGGCCGGATGTCGAGCGTAAAATGGGTGAAGCTGTGGCGCAGCGGCTCAAGCGCAATCGGCAGATCGACTTCGCAGCCAAGCTGCGCCGCGCAATGTGCCTCGACGTCGCCGTCGACCGGCAATTCCGGAAACGACCATAACCCGCCCCAGATCCCGGCCGGGGGACGCTTTTCGAGCAGCACTTCGCCGTCGCGCAGGAGCACAAGCATGGCCACTGGGCGCACGGGGGACGCTCTGCGGGGCCGGGGCGCCGGAAAGGCCTCCACCCGCCCGCGTTCAAGCGCGACGCAGCTCGGGGCAATCGGACAACGCCCGCAAGCAGGTGATGCCCGCGTGCAGACCGTTGCGCCGAGGTCCATTAGCGCCTGCGTATAGGTTTCGATACGCCGTGCGGGAAGAAGCGACTCGGCAAGCGACCAGAGCCTCCTCTCCACCGCCCGGGTCCCCGCAGATCCGCCCACGGCAAAATGCCGCGCAAGAACGCGCTTCACGTTGCCGTCCAGAATGGCTTCGCGCGCGCCGAACGCAATCGCCGCGATCGCCGCGGCCGTCGAGCGCCCGATACCCGGAAGCGCTTCAAGCGCATTGCGGGTTGTGGGAAACATCCCCCCATGCTCATCGACGATCGTCCTGGCGGTCCGGTGCAGGTTGCGTGCCCTCGAGTAGTAGCCAAGGCCCGCCCACAGGCGCAGCACGTCCTCCAGCGACGCCCGTGCGAGGCCCGCGACGTCGGGAAAACGCGCGAAGAATCGCTCGTAATACGGGATGACCGTGCCCACCTGAGTCTGCTGCAGCATGATTTCCGACAGCCACACCGGGTATGGATCCCGCGTCCGCTGCCAGGGAAGATCGTGGCGGCCGTGACGCCGATGCCAGGCGATGAGTCTCCCGGAGAAATCCTTCATGGACTGGGCCTGCGTAAACGCGTCGCTTTACGCCGGGGCATCACGCCTCGCGAGGCGCCCCGGCTATTCGTTGGCGACACCGAACGGCACATGCCCGGTGGCAACGTGCTGGCTTGCCGATTCGCAGTGGCCGCGCTGGTCGTCGAAGAAAATGTCCGCACCGAAGGCCTTCAGGAACCGGCCCTTGTCGAGCCCGCCAAGGAACAGCGCTTCGTCGATGCGGATGTTCCAGGCGCGCAGTGTCCTCACCACCCGCTCATGCGCCGGCGCGCTGCGCGCGGTGACCAAGCCGGTGCGGATGGGCGAGGCATCGGGCGGGTATTCGGACTGGATCCGATGCAGGGCAGCGAGAAAATTCTTGAACGGGCCGCCCGAGAGGGGCTCCCTGGCCGCGCTCACCTCGGCCGCTGTGAAAGCGTCCAGCCCTTCCTTCTTGTAGACGCGTTCGGCCTCGTCGGAGAACAGCACCGCGTCGCCGTCGAAGGCAATGCGCAACTGGTCGGTCAGCGCCACGTTCTGGCCGATATTCGAGGGCAGGATCGTCGCGGCGGCATGCCCGGCATCCAGCGCCTTTCGCACATCAACCGGATTCGCCGACAGGAACAGGTGCGCGTCGAATGCCGGCACGTACGGATAGGTGCTCTCGCCCCCGGTGAACGCCGCGCGCGAGATATCGAGCTCATAGTGCTCGATGGAGGTCATGATGCGAAGCCCGGTGTCGGCGGTGTTGCGCGAGAGCAGAATGACTTCCACGCGCGGCCGCACCGGAGGCAGGGTATTGAGTGCGAGCAGCTTTTTCACCAGCGCAAAGGCGATGCCCGGCGCAAGCCGCTCGTCCTCGTGCTCGCGCTGGTACTGGTAATAGGCCTCTACGCCGCGTTCCTCGAACACGCGGTTGCTGTCCTCCAGGTCGAACAACGCCCGGGAGGAGATGGCAACGACGAGTTTTCCGTCAAACGAGGTGGACATGATCACTGCCAGGCCGGGATTGCGGCGCAATCCGTGGCGCCATATTACCGCGGCCACGGCCTAATGGAGCGGGTGAAGGGGATCGAACCCTCGTCTAAAGCTTGGGAAGCTTTCGTTCTACCATTGAACTACACCCGCTTAAGGAGCCAATTCTACGGGGAGAACATCGGTGGTTGCAAACGGCTGTTCCGGACATGTTTACCGGCAATGTGACATCGGTGATGCCTGGTAACACCGGCTCGATCATTTCCGCTTGCTGCCATCTGTAAGGAATTCGGTCCGTGATTCAGATCACGGATTATCCAAGTCCTGCAAATCCTCCTGCTTGCCACCAGCAGAAAGTAGTACTTTTCTGGCGTTAGGTATAGTTTGTCAGTCAAGGTGGTATCCCTGTTTCCGATGAGGACATTAGATGATCGACTTCGAGCTGACCGAGGAGCAACTCACCATCCAAGACACGGCACGCAAATTCGCCGAACGAGAGATCCGGCCAATCGCGGAACGGCTCGACCGATCGCAGCATCTGCTCGAGGATTTTCCCTGGTCCCTGGTGCAAAAGGGGTCGGAAGTCGGATTCCGCACCGCCGCCCTTCCGATGGAGTACGACGGACCCGGGTTTGACTTTCGTACCTGGGTGATCCTCATCGACGAACTGGGATATCCGGACGTTTCCTGCGCCAAGATCTTTTCTCAAAACTGGAAACTGTGCCGGGCCATCGTCAGCCGGGGCACCCGGGAGCAAAGGGATAGATTTCTGCCCGCATTCCGGGATGATCATCGGTTCCTGCTCGCCGGCGACGGCGCTGAGGCGCAGGCTGGCGCCGACCGGTCCTCGGGCAAACCCGATGCCGGCGCCATGCTACACGCCACCCGCGCCGGCGATCACTATGTCCTGAATGGACGAAAGCCCTTCGTATCCCTCGGTCCGGAGGCCAAGCTGCTGCTGGTCAACGCGCGCACCGACCAGACCGCAAATCCGGCCGAAGGGACCAGCACCTTTCTCGTCCGCAGGGATACGCCCGGATTCACCCTCGCTCGTATTCATGACAAGGTCGGATGCCGCATGCACCTGCAGGGCGACCTCGAGTTCGACAACGTCAAGGTTCCGGCCGAGAACCTCCTCGGCGGGAAAGAAGGGCATGCGTACGACGAGGCCTGCGCCGGCGCGGGCAGCATCGAAGTCTCGGCCCAGGCCATGGCGCTCGCCCGGGCCGCGCTTGACGCGGCGACGAAGTACGCGACCGAGAGAATCCAGGGCGGAAAGCGCATCATCGAGCATCAGGCCGTCGCGCTTGCGCTGGCCGACATGTACATACACCTTCAAGCCGGCAGAAGTTTTCTCTGGCGGGCCGCCTGGACCATGGACAACGACCGCATGGATAACGCCCTGCTCGTCGCCTGCAAGATGTTTTGCACCGAGTCCGCGGTCAGAATCTGCCGCGATGCCGTCGAGCTGTTTGGAGGCAGCGGCGTCATGCGCGAGCTGCCGTTGCAGAAGTACTTCCGGGATTCGCTGGTGCTGCTGCACATGGAAGGAACCAACCAGAGCAACCGCGTCAAGGTTGGCGCGATCCTTGAATCGCGGGTGGCAGACGGGCGGTTGTCACGATAATCGTTGCGGAACGGTTGCGCCGCTCAGCCGAGACATCCACGGGCGAGGAGGAAGCGCAGTGATCGATTTTGAATTGACCAAGGAACAGCTCGCCTGGCAGAAGATTGCGCGTGATTTCTCGGAACAGGAAATCCGTCCGATCGCCGAGAAGCTCGACCGGTCCGAGAATCTGCTTGCGGACTTTCCGTGGGAGATGGTCAGGAAGGGCTCCAAGCTTGGGCTGCGGACCTTGTCCCTGCCGAGGGAATATGGAGGTCCGGATCTCGACCTGCTCACCTGGCTCGTCATCATCGACGAACTGGGCTACGCCGACATTTCCTGCGCGAAGATCTTCAGCCAATGCTGGAAGCTCGCCCGGGCTATTGCCAGCAGGGGAACGCAGCAGCAGAAGGATCGCTACCTGCCGGCCTTCCGGGACGACGATACCTTCCTCCTGACCGCTGGCCGGACCGAGCCGGAGGCGGGATCCGACAATCATCTTCCCTACGACGCCCCCAACGCCGGCGTGAAGCTTACCGCAGAGCGGATGGGCGACCACTACGTCCTGAACGGCAGGAAGCACTTCATCTCCCACGCACCCGTGTCCAAGTTGCTGATCATCGCCGCCCGCACCGACAAGACGGTCGGCACATCCGTCGGGACGAGTTCCTTCCTGCTCCCGCGGGACACCCCGGGACTGACGTTCGGCACAGTGCATGACAAGGTCGGTTTCAGGATGTATCTCCAGGGGGAAATCAACTGCGACAACGTGAGGGTTCCCATCGAGAATCTGCTCGGGGGGCGGGAGGGTCCTGCCGCCTACGAGGGCGTGGTAAGCAATATCGAACTCGCCATCTATGCCGTTGTTGTCGCCCGCGCTGCGCTGGATGCAACAATGAGGCATGCGCATGGCGACCCGGCGGTCTCGACCATGATCGCCGACATGTACAAGGATCTCCAGGCTGCGCGGACGTTTCTTTGGCGGTCAACCTGGATGGCGGTGCACAAGAAGCCGGACCGCTCACTCACCATGTCGGCGAAGGTGTTCTGTACCGACATTGCTCTCAAGATCTGTGTGGCGGCTCTCGAGATTTTCGGGGAAGGCGGCGTCATGCGAGAACTGCCGATTCAAAAGTACGTGCGCGACGCGCTGGCGTTGCCCCATATGGACGCGACCAATCCCATCAACAGGCTGAAGGTCGCGAAGTTCCTCGAGGCGTGGATCGCCGAGGGGCGCCTTCCTCAGTGGGGTCAATCCACAGCCCAACTGGGCGGCCGGTGATCGCGCCAAGCGCGCCTCTCTCCGAGGGCTACCGACCCTTCGAAATCGCGAATTGAGACGAGATTCATGACGACGCGGCGCGAGTTCATCACGCAGACTCTGGCGGCCTCGGCCGCGCTGAGCGTGCGCGCCGGCGGCGCATTCTCCCAGGCCTGGCCGAGCCGCCCGATCCGGATCGTCGTGCCGCTGCCGCCGGGGGGCGGGTCCGATTACTTCGCGCGCGCGCTTGCGGACCCGCTGCGCTCGGCCCTCGGCCAGGCGATCCTGATCGAGAACCGTGTCGGCGCAGACGGCCGCATTGGCACCGAGTACGTGTCCAGACAGCCCGCAGACGGCTACACCTTGCTGATCATCACGACCGCCAACGTGGCCCACCCGAGCCTGTTCAGAAATATGAGCTACGACATCTTCAAGGATTTCGCGCCGGTGAGCATGCTCGCCCGTATGCCATGGGCGCTGCTGGTGGGACCCGGGGTGCCCGCCAACTCCCCGCAGGAATTCGTCGCGCTGGCGCGCTCCAGGCCCGGGGAAATCACTTTCGGCAGTTCCGGCATCGGCTCACCCTTTCATCTCGCCGGCGAGATGCTGAAATCGATGGCGGGCATCGACATGCTGCACGTGCCCTATAGGGGGAGCGGCCCGGTCACCACCGCCCTGCTCTCGGGCGAGGTGATGTCGGCCTTCGCGCCGGTCGGCCCGTTTCTCCAGCATATCCGCTCGGGCAAGCTGCGCGCGCTCGGCATCGTTACCGGCTACCGCACCTCTTTCTTGCCCGGCCTGCCGACCCTCGAGGAGGCGTTGTCGCTGCCCGGCTTTGCGACGCTCAGCTGGTACGGCGTGGTCGCGCCGGCCGCAACACCCAAGACGATCGTCGATCGGCTGAACGGCGAGATAGTGCGTATTGTGCGCGATCCTCAATTCTCGAAGGAACATCTCATGCCGCAGAGTTACGAGCCGCTCGGCACGACTCCGGAGGAGATGAGCGAGATGATGAAGGCGACACTCTCCGTGTACGCCAAGATCGTGCGCGATGCGAAGATGCCGGTCGAATGAGGCTGACTCGGGCTGGTTCAGGTGCCGCAATGAGGAGACATTCACGGGCGAGGAGGAACCGCAGTGATCGATTTTGAATTGACCGAGAAACAGCTGGCCTGGCAGAAGATTGCCCGTGATTTCTCGGAACGGGAAATCCGTCCGATCGCCGAGCGACTCGACCAGTCCGAAAATCTGCTCGCAGACTTTCCTTGGGACCTGGTCAAGAAGGGCTCCAGGCTCGGGCTGCGGACCTTGTCTTTGCCCAAGGAATACGGGGGACCGAATCTCGACATGCTCGACTGGCTCGTCATCATCGACGAACTGGGCTACGCCGACATTTCCTGCGCGAAGATCTTCAGCCAATGCTGGAAGCTCGCCCGAACCATTGCCACGGTGGGAACGCAGCAGCAGAAGGATCGCTTCCTGCCGGCCTTCCGGGACGACGATACTTTCCTCCTGAGCGGCGCCCAAACCGAGCCGGAGTCGGGATCCGACAGCCATCTCCCCTATGACGCCCCCAATGCCGGCGTCAGGCTTACCGCGGAACGGGTCGGCGACCACTATGTCCTGAACGGCAGAAAGCACTTCATCTCCCACGCACCCGTGGCGAAATTGCTCAATATCACCGCGCGCACCGACAAGACGGTCGGCACATCTGTCGGGACGAGTTCCTTCCTGGTTCCACGTGATACCCCCGGATTGACGTTCGGCGCGGTGCATGACAAGGTCGGCTTCAGGATCTATCTCCAGGGGGAGATCAACTGCGACAACGTGAGGCTTCCCGTCGAGAACCTGCTCGGAGGTCGAGAGGGGCAGACATCGTATAGAGGTGTGGCAAGCAATGTCGAACTTGCCATATACGCGGTTGTTGTCGCCCGCGCTGCACTGGATGCATCGATCAAGCATGCGCACGGCGACCCGGCGGTGTCGACCATGATCGCCGACATGTACAAGGACCTCCAGGCTGCGCGCACGCTGCTCTGGCGGTCAACCTGGATGGCGGTGCACAAGAAACCTGACCGCTCCCTCACCATGTCGGCGAAAGTGTTCTGTACCGAAGTGGCGGCCAAGATCTGCGTGGCGGCCCTGGAGATTTTCGGGGAAAGCGGCGTCATGCGGGAACTCCCGATCCAGAAGTACGTGCGCGACGCGCTGGCGATGCCGCATATGGACGCGACCAATCCCATCAACAAGATTAAGATCGCCAAGTTCCTCGAGGCGTGGATCAGCGAGGGGCCGCTGCCTCAATGGGGTCGATCCACAGCCCAACCAGGTGGCCGGTGATTCCGTGACGCGATCAGGCGAATGCCTCCCTCGGGGTCGCCGACTCCCTTCCAATGACGATATCAAAGAAGGATTCATGACGACGCGGCGCGCGTTCATCGCAAAGGCCCTGGCGGCGGTGCTGAGCGTGCGCGCCGGCGGCGCATACGCCCAGGCCTGGCCGAGCCGCCCGATCCGGGTCGTCGTGCCGCTGCCACCGGGCGGTGGAGCCGATTACCTCGCGCGCGTCCTCGCCGAGCCGCTGCGCTCGGCGCTTGGCCAGCCGATCGTGGTCGAAAACCGTGTCGGCGCCGACGGCCGGATGGGCGCCGAGTACGTCTCCAGACAGCCCGCGGACGGCCACACCTTCCTGACCGTCGGGACCACCAACATGGCCCACCCGAGCCTGTTCAGGAATATGAGCTACGACATCCTCAAGGATTTCACCCCAGTGGGATTGATCATCCGTGTGCCTTTCGCCCTTCTCGTGGGGCCGGGGGTGCAGGCTAACTCCCCGAAGGAATTCGTCGCGCTGGCGCGCTCCAACCCCGGGAGGATCACTTTCGGCAGCTCCGGCATCGGCTCGCCCTTCCATCTCGCCGGCGAGATGCTGAAATCTATGGCGGGCATCGACATGCTGCACGTGCCCTATAAGGGCAGCGGCCCTGTCACCACGGCGCTGCTCTCGGGTGAGGTGATGTCGGCCTTTGCACCGGTCGGGCCGTTCCTCCACCATATCCGCTCGGGCAAGCTGCGCGCGCTCGGCATCCTAAATGGCTACCGCACCTCGATCCTGCCCGACTTGCCGACTCTTGAGGAAGCGTTGTCGCTGCCCGGCTTTGCGTTGGACGCCTGGGTGGGCTTGCTCGCGCCGGCCGGAACGCGCAAGGCGATCGTTGATCGGCTGAACGGCGAGATAGCACGCATCGTGCGCGATCCTCAGTTCTCGAAGGAACATCTCATGCAGCAGAGTTACGAGCCGCTCGGCTCGACGCCTGAGGAGATGGGTGAGACGATGAAGGCGACACTCGCCATGTACGCCAAGATTGTGCGCGATGCGAAGATTCTGGCGGACTGAGCCGGGGAGGAAACCCGATGATCGACTTTGAATTGACCGAGGAACAGCTGACCTGGCAGAAAATTGCGCGTGATTTCTCGGAACAGGAAATCCGTCCGATCGCCGCGAAACTCGACCGGTCCGAGAATCTGCTCGCGGACTTTCCGTGGGAGCTGGTCAGGAAGGGCTCCAAGCTTGGGCTGCGGACCTTGTCCCTGCCGAAGGAATATGGAGGTCCGGATCTCGATATGCTCGCGTGGCTCGTCATCATTGACGAGCTGGGCTACGCCGACATTTCCTGCGCGAAGATTTTCAGCCAGTGCTGGAAACTATCCCGAGCAATTGCCAACGCGGGAACAAAGGAGCAGAAGGATCGATTCCTGCCGGCCTTTCGGGACGACGACACCTTCCTCCTGACCGGCGCCCAAACCGAGCCGGAGTCGGGATCCGACAGTCATCTTCCCTATGACGCCCCCAACGCCGGCGTCAGGCTTTCCGCGGAGCGGGTGGGCGACCACTACGTCCTGAACGGCAGAAAGCACTTTATCTCCCACGCACCCGTGTCCAAATTGCTGCTCGTCATCGCCCGCACCGACAAGACGGTCGGCACGTCCATCGGAACGAGAGACTTCCTGGTTCCACGCGATACCCCTGGACTGACGTTCGGCGCGGTACATGACAAGGTTGGTTTCAGGATCTATCTCCAGGGAGAGATCAACTTTGACAACGTGAGAATTCCTGTTGAGAACCTTCTCGGGGGGCAAGTCGCCGGCCCGGCGTACGAGCGTGTGTCAAGCAACATCGAACTTGCCGCGTATGCGGTTGTTGTCGCCCGCGCCGCACTGGATGCATCAATCAAGCATGCAAACGAGCATGGCGGCCAACACCTGGCCGTCTCGACGATGATCGCCGACATGTACAAGGATCTCCAGGCTGCGCGGACGCTTCTTTGGCGATCAACCTGGATGGCGGTCCACAAGAAGGCGGATCGCTCCCTCACCATGTCGGCGAAGGTCTTCTGTACCGAGGTTGCGGTCAAGATCTGCGTGGCGGCCCTCGAGATTTTCGGGGAAAGCGGCGTCATGCGGGAACTCCCCATCCAGAAGTATGTGCGGGACGCGCTGGCAATGCCCCATATGGACGCGACCAATCCCATCAACAAGCTGAAGATCGCCAAGATCCTCGAGGCGTGGATCACCGAGGGGCCACTGCCTCCGTGGGGTCGGTCCACATCCCGGAATTGATGCGAACTTTGATCAGGAGCCCCGGCAACCTCACCCGTCGATCGGGCGAGGCGCGATGAGGTTAAAGTCTCGTCCGGGGAATTGCCGACCCGGTCCGGATGATGATTTGAGAGGAGGAGCATTCATGACGACGCGACGCGTGTTCATCGCACAGACTCTAGCGGCCTCGGCCGCGCTGATCGCGCCCTCCGGCGGCGCATTTGCCCAGGCCTGGCCGAGCCGTCCGATCCGGTTCGTCGTGCCGCTGCCGCCGGGCGGTGGCTACGATTACCTCGCGCGCGTCGTCGCCGAGCGGCTGCAGCCGGCGCTCGGCCAGCCGGTCGTGATCGACAACCGCGTCGGCGCCGACGGTCGGATCGGCGCCGCATTCGTCTCCAAACAGCCTGCGGACGGCCATACCATCCTGATCATCACGGTCACCCACGTGGTCCACGCGAGCCTGTTCAGGAAAATGCCCTACGACATCCTCAACGATTTCACGCCGGTCGGCATGATCGCCGAAGTGCCGTTCGCGCTGTTGGTGACGCCGGACGTGCAGGCGAGATCGCCGAAGGAATACGTCGCCCTGGCGCGCGCCCGGCCCGGTGAGATCACCTTCGGCAGTTCCGGCGTCGGGTCGCCCTACCATCTCGCCGCCGAGCTGCTGAAATCCAGCGCCGGCATCGACATGCTGCACGTGCCCTACAAGGGTACCGGCCCGCTTGTCACGGCGCTGCTCTCCGGCGAGGTGATGTCGGCCTTCGCGCCGATCCACGCTGCATTCCTGCCGCACATCCGCGCGGGCAAGCTGCGCGCGCTCGGCATCGCTACCGGCAGCCGCACCTCGATCCTGCCCGGCGTGCCGACCCTCGAGGAAGAGCTGTCGCTGCCCGGCTTTTCCATGGATGGCTGGCTCGGCGTGGTCGCGCCGGCCGGAACGCCCAAACCGATCGTCGATCGGCTGAACGGCGAGATGGTACGCATTGTCCGCGATCCGCAGTTCGCGAAGGAGAAGCTGCTGGCGCAGAGTTACGAGCCGCTCGGCTCGACGCCGGAGCAGATGGGCGAGACGATGAAGGCGCACTTCACCAAGTATGCCAAGATGGTGCGCGACGCGAAGATTCCGGCAGAGTGAGCCGGACCTCGGCAGGGGCAGTGTTCGACACACATCGCAAGAGCGTCCTCCGGCCGCAGATCGGCCGGCGCTATCCGCTCGCCGAGACGGCGTGCGCCCACGCCGATCTGGAGCCTCGCTGGACCACGGGCTCGTCCCTGTTGCTGCCCTGACCCGCAGACCCGGCATGAGAGCGTTCGAACTGGTCATCGCCAAGGATGCCGCGCATGCCGTTGCGCTGCTCGCGGAGCACGGCCCGTCGGTCAAGGTGCTCGCGGGCGGCACGGACCTTCTGGTCGATCTCAAGTCAGCGTCCAACGTCCCGCAGGTGGTCGTCGACATCTCCCGCGCGGCCGACTTGAAGGGAATCGTCATCACGGAGCAGGGCCTCCGAATCGGTGCGCTGGTCACGCACACGGAGATCATGCGCTCGCCGCTGATACGCGAGCTGTTCCCGGCTCTCGCTGACGCCGCCCATACCATAGGCGCCGTGCAAACCAGGAACCTGGGCACGCTGGGCGGCAACCTGGTGACCTGCGTGCCTTCCATGGACAGCGGTCCGCCGCTGGTGGCGCTGGATGCGCTCGTGACCATCGCGGGAACGGGCGGTCGCCGCCAGGTGCCGCTCACCGGGTTCTTTGCGGGTCTGCGCAAGACCCTGCTCAAGCCCGAAGAACTGCTGGTGGAAATCGTCATTCCCAGTGAGAATCTGGGCAAGCCCGCGGACTTCCAGAAATTCGGCTTGCGCAAAGGGCAGGCGCTGGCCCTGGTCAATGCGGCAGCCAGCCTGTGGGTGGACTGGGAGCGCAACGTGTGCGTCGCGCCGCGTATCGCGCTGGGCGCCGTTGCGCCGACCGTGATCCGCGCCTCGACCGCCGAGGCCCACCTCGACGGCCGCGCGATCACGCCCGAAGCCATGGCCGAAGCCGGACGCATCGCGGCGAGCGAAGCGCACCCGATCACTGACTTTCGCGCCTCCGCGGATTACCGGCGCGACCTGATCGCCGTGCTGACCCGGCGCGCGCTGGCGAACGCCTACGCGCGCGCCAAGGCGATGCGAGAAGGGAAAAACGGTGACTGACGTGACCAACGTAACCATGAGGCTCAATGGCGAGACGCGGACCGCGCCGGCGTCACCGGAGACGACACTGCTTGCGCTGCTGCGCGATCAGTTCAATCTTACGGGGTCCAAGCTGGGTTGCGACGCAGGCGACTGCGGCGCCTGCACCGTCATCGTGGACGGTAAAGCGGTGAACGCGTGCCTGATGCTGGCCGCGCAGGCCGACGGCCGGGACGTGCTGACCATCGAAGGGCTTGCGACGCTGGAGCGGCTGCACCCGATCCAGAAGGCGTTCGAGGACAACGCCTCGTTGCAGTGCGGATTCTGCGGGCCGGGCGTGATCATGTCCGCCAAAGCCCTGCTCGATGAGAATCCCGATCCGACGGCACCGCAGATCCGTGACGCGCTGGCCGGCAACCTGTGCCGCTGCACCGGCTACGCCAAGATGATCGAAGCAGTTCACGACGCTGCGCGCGAGCTGCGCGCGCAGGCGGACGCTTTACCCGGGCACAAGCGCAGGCGGGCTGGAGGCGAGATGGAATCGGCATGATGACGGCCACGGCGCAGCAGGAACATTGGAGGACCGAGTCATGCCAAGAAAAGTAAGGGTCTCGGAGAAATCGCGACGCACGACGGCGCAGGCGCCGGGCAGCGGTGGCGAAATCTCGCGCGTTCCTTCGGTGACGCCGCCAGTGGCGTTTCCGATCGAAACCCTGGTGCCGCAGGTTCGCCTGCAAACCCCGGCCGTGGGCCAGCGCGTAACGCGTCCCGACGGCCGCTCGCATGGCCTTGGCCAGACCCGTTACATCGACGACCTCGCCTTTCCCGGCATGTTGTACGCGAAGATCAAGCGCGCCGGCATCGCTGCAGCGCGTATCCGCAGCATCGATACGCGCGAGGCCGAGGCCATGCCGGGCGTGCTGGCCGTGCTGACGGGCTTCGAGATCCCGGTCAACTCGTTCGGCCCGTCGCTGCAGGATCAGCCGGTGCTTGCGGATCAGCGCGTGTTCCACGCGGGCGACGGCGTCGCGGCGGTGGCGGCGCTCACCGAGCAGATTGCCGCGGAGGCCATCGAAAAGATCAAGGTCGACTACGAACCGTCACCGGCGGTCTTCGATCCGCTGCAGGCGCTGCGGGAGGACGCGCCCAAGGTGCATGCGCCAGCGAGCAATATCTACGAGACCCAGGTCATCCGCAAGGGCGATGTGGATGCGGGATTCGCCAAGGCGGATCATATCTTCGAGGGACAATACCGAACCCAGATGGTCGAGCACGTTCCTCTGGAGCCGCATGCCGCGATCGCCGCGTGGGATCCCAACGGCCGCGTGATCATCCATACCACGCTCGGCCGGATCACGCTCGGGCGCGCCGACGTCGCCCGCACCCTGAAACTGTCGCTCAACCGCGTGCGCATCGTCGCCACCATCGTCGGCGGCAATTTCGGCGGCAAGAACGAGATCACGCAGGAGCCGGTCCTCGCGCTGCTGTCGAAAAAAACCGGCCGGCCCGTCAAGGGCGTGTTCACCCGCGGCGACGAATTCACTGCGTCCACGACGCGGCATCCGTTCATCATGGATTACAAGACCGGCGTGTCCAAAGATGGCAGAATCATCGCGCGCAAGGTGCGGCTGGTGGCTGACGGCGGCGCGTACTGCTCGTGGAGCGAAACCACGCTCGGCAAGGCGTGCATCCTGTCGACAGGGCCGTACCGGATCGACAACCTGCTCGTCGAAGCCTATGTCGTGTACACCAACAAGACGATGACCGGCGCAATGCGCGGGTTCGGCGCGCCGCAGGTCTGCTTCGCCTACGAATCGCAGATGGATGAAATCGCCGCGGCACTCGACATGGATCCGCTCCAGATCAGGCTGCTCAACGCTTTCGACGAAGGGGCGGCGAGCCCGACGGGCCAGGTCCTGCACAGCGTCGTGCTGAAGGACTCGCTGCTCAAGGCGGCGCAGCGCTTCGGCTGGAAGGAGCCGCGGTCGTGAAGCGGCGCGGCCGCGGCATCGCCTGCATGTGGTATCCGGTCGGCTTCACGGTTGCGGCCAATCCGAGCGCGGCAACGGTGAAAATGAACGAGGACGGCACCGCCACGCTGCTCACCGGCACCGTGGAAACCGGCCAGGGTTCGCTGACGGTGCTCGCCCAGATCGCCGCGGAAGAACTCGGCATCGCGACCGACGACGTGCATGTCGTCTCGGCTGACACGGATGCGATGCCGATGGATACGGGCGCAATCGCCAGCCGGACCACTTACGTCACGGGAAACGCCGTCAGGCTCGCAGCCGAAAAGGCCAAACTGATATTGTTCGAAACCGCCGCACCGATGCTGGGCGTGAAGTCGGAGCAACTCGAAGCCCGTGACCGCAAGATTCAGGTCAAGGGATTTCCGCAGCGGAACGTCGCCATCAGCGAAATCGCGCACCGCGCCCAAGTGGTGATGGGTCAGCCGCCCATCGGCAGCGCCTCCTGGAACCCGCCCACCGTCGCCATGGATCCCGAGACCGGCCAGGGCAAACCTTTCAGCACCTATGTCTATGCGACCCAGATCGCCGAAGTCGACGTCGATGACGAGACGGGCGACGTGGAAGTGCTGCGCATCGTGGCGGCGCACGACTGCGGCAAGCCCATCAACCCGATGCTGGTCGAGGGCCAGGTCGAAGGCGGCATTTCGATGGGGATCGGTTTCGCGCTCCAGGAGCAGATACTGTTCGACGACGCCGGCCTGCAGGTCAACCCGAATCTGACCAATTACATCATGCCCACGAGCCTCGACATGCCGGAGATCGAGGTCGATATCGTCGACAGCTACGATCCGACCGGTCCGTTCGGCGCCAAGGGCGTGGGGGAGCCGACTTCGGTACCGACCGCTGCCGCGATTCTCAACGCAATCAACGACGCTGTAGGCGTGCGCATCACCTCGCTGCCTGCAACTGCCGAGAAGGTTCTGGCCGCCATCAAGGCGAAGCAGGCGCAGAACACACCGCGCATTCCGGCGCGTTGATTCGTGATATAAATCAGGCTTGCCCGTGTTCACGGTCCGTTGACTAGGGGTGAAAGCGGCAACGCCACGATGCGTGACTCAGCAGGTGAGTCCGAGCCAATCAGAGAGAGGGAGACAATATATGAACAAGCTATTGACCTTGCTTTCGATTTTCCTGTTTTGCAGCGTTCAGGGCACCGCCGCCGAACCCGCCAAGGTGAAGATCGGCATCCTGCTACCGCTAACCGGAACGTTTGCGGCGGTGGCTGAAACCCAGAGGGATGGCGCGCTGCTGGCGATCGATGTGGTCAACAAGCGGGGCGGGCTCAACATGCCCGGGGGCAAAGTCATGATGGAAGGCGTGGTCGCCGATGACGAAGCCAAGCAGGATGTGGGCGTCCGGCGCTTCCGCTACATGCAGACCGAAGGAGTCAAAGGGCTGGGCGGTCAGACCTGGGCGCCGCTCGCCTATGCCATCAATGCGATGGTGAGCAAGGAACCCTTACCCTATTTCCCGGTCTGCGTAATGGCCAAGGAAGCATTCCAGAAGGGCAAGCTGGCCGATTCAACCTTCGCCACCGCGTACAGTCCCTGGACCGTGGGCTACATGGCGGGCCAGGCGGCCGTCAAGACGCTGGGCAAGAAACGCATCTTCTTCCTGGCCCGCGCTGACAGCTGGGGTTGGGACATGCGGGACGGCGCTACGGCTGCCGCCAAGGAAGGCGGCGCCCAGATCGTCGGCTATGACGAGGTTTCGTTGGGAACCAGCGACTACACGACCGTATTGCAGAAAGTCCGCGCGGCAAAGCCGGATGTTTTCATCGCCGCGCAATTTGCCGCCGATGCGGTTGCGCTCCTGAAGCAGGTCCAGCAGATGGGACTCAACAAGGAAATGACCATTTTCAATGCCTTCATCACGAACGTGGTCGCGAAGGGTCTGCCTCCCGAAGCGCTGGAGGGGGTCTACTCGATGCATTATTTTTACTATGACCTCTCCGGCTTCCCCGACAAGGAAGTGGCCAAGAGCGCCAAGGAGTTCACCGACCTGTATCGCGCCAAATACAACAAACCGCCCGATGCCTATGCCGCCATCGCCTACATTGCCTACACGGAGATGTTCAGGGGCTTCGAAGCCGCCAAATCCTTTGAACCGCAAAAGGTGTCCGCAGCCCTGATGGCGAACAAGGGCCAGTTCAACTCGGTCAAAGGTCCTGCCAGATGGCGCCAGGACCATGCGGCCGAATACAAGTACGCCGCGTTCCTGGTGAAGGGCAAGGGTGCCAAGGAGCAGAAGAACGAGTGGGACCTGTTTACGGTCCTGGGTTCCGTGGGCGGCGAGTCCGTGCTGCCGACGCTGAAGTCGCTCGGTTATTGATTCCCTCCCCGCCCCGGTGGAAGGTTCCATCCTTCACCGGGGCGGAACGTCTGTAAAAGGCCGGCCGTGAGTACGGACCTGCGCACGGAAGTCATCAAAGCCGAAGGCGTTACGAAGCGGTTTGGCGGGCTGGTCGCGGTTGACCGCGTGGATTACTCGCTGCGCGAATACGAAGTGGCCGGTATCATCGGATCGAATGGGGCCGGGAAAACCACGTTCTTCAACCTGCTGACGGGATATTACCTACCCGACGAGGGGAGCATTCTCTACAAGGGCAACGACGTCACCCGGATGACGCCGCAGGAAAGGGTCGCCATCGGAATGATGCGCACCTTCCAGTTGACCTCCACTTTCGACAACCTCAGCGTCATCGACAACCTGGTACTCACCTTTTTCAGGGCGCACAGGAAATCGTCGTTGATGCGCCAGGTCCTCAGCACCTGCAAGAGATACCGGCAGGAAGAGAAAATCGTCACGATCCTGGAAACCTTCGATCTGCTGGACGTGCGCAACAGGCAGGTCAAACACCTCGGCCTGGGTGAAAAAAGACGGCTGGAGATCGCGATGGCGGTCCTGGCCGAGCCCGAGGTGTTGCTGCTGGACGAGCCCCTTGCCGGTCTGGCCGAATCCGAGATCAAAGGCATTCTGGGCGTGCTGCGTAGGCACGTCGGCAGGCAGAGCATCCTGATCGTCGAGCACAAGATTTCGCACGTGGAAGACTTCCTGCAGCGACTCACCGTGATGCACGAGGGCAGGATCATCGCGGACGGCGGATACGAGGAATGCCTTGCGCATCCGGAAGTCCGAAGGAGCTACTGGCAGATCGACGTCGAGATAGATCTAAACGACGCAGGCGAGCAAGCCGGTTCATGACCGAAGCAATACTGAGCGTCAATGGCCTGAACGTCTCCTATGGCGAATCCAAGGTCCTGTTCGACATAGACCTGAGCGTACGACCAAGGCAGGTCGTGGCCTGCGTGGGGCGCAACGGCGCCGGCAAGTCCACACTGCTCAAGAGCATCGCCGGATTTCTCAAACCGCTCGCCGGATCCATCACTTCCGGCCACATCAGTCTGGTCGGCCGCAAGTCCTACGATATCGCGAAGTTGGGGATCAAGTACGTGCCGCAGGACAAGAAAGTATTTTCCGATCTGACCGTCGGGGAAAACCTGGAACTGGGCAGTTACGCCACCAAGGATTACAACTGGGATCGGGTCACCGACTATTTCCCGAAGCTGAAAGCGCTCATGGACCGCAAGGCCGGCTATCTGAGCGGCGGCGAACGCCAGATGCTGATGATCGGCAGGGCCCTGCTGGGCAGCCCGAAAGTGCTCCTGATCGACGAACCCACGGAAGGACTGGCTCCCAGCATCGTTTCCCACCTGAAAAAGGTATTCGGAGAATTGAGCAAGAACGCGGCGCTGGTGATCGTGGAGCAGAACCTGCCACTGGTCTGCGCCATATCCGACAAGGTATACGCCATCAAAGAGGGCCGCATCGTGGCCGAGCTTTCAGACCGGGACTCGATCAGGGCGGATGTTTGTGAGCGCTACCTCTAGCGGGGCAAGAGGCTCGTGAAAGCGTTCCAATGGTGGTGGGGCATACTGCTCGCGTTTTCGCTGTTGGCAGCGTCGAGAGTATTTCTGCCCCTGCCCTTCGTCAATGAGGTCGTGATTTTCTCGATCTACACGATGGGTTGCAGCTTCCTGCTGGGGCGCGTCGGGTTCATATCGTTCGGGCAGCCGGCTTACCTGGCGGTCGGCGCCTATGCGACGGCGTTTTATCTCTTTTACTTCGGCACCAATCCTTACATCGGCATCCTGCTGGGCCTGCTGGCGGGGGTTGTCGTGTCTTTCATCGTCGGCCCTCTGTTCGTCCGATTGCGCAGCGACTATTTCGCACTGGTGAATCTGGCGCTGGCGGTGATCGTGTTCTATCTCATGCAGAAGGTCCTGGCGGACATCACGCACGGCGACAACGGATTGTGGTTCCTGACCAACATAGCCTCGACTCCCCTGCTGGACCTGTCCAGGCCGAACCACTTCTTTGTCTTCGCCTTTCTGGTCGCACTGGCCCTCTGGGCGTTCTACAAGTATCTCGACGATTCGATCTACGGCGCCTGCTGCCTTGCAACCAAGATCAACGAAGACAAGCTCAGGTTTCTCGGCTACAGCAATTACAGCGTCCGGCTGCTCGCTTTCGTCATCGCCAATACGACAACCGCCCTGGCCGGCGCGATGTACGCTGTTTATCTGGGATTCGTGAGCCCGGAAATGAGCAGTCCGTCTCGTGCCGCCGATCCGGTGATAGTCACGATACTCGGGGGTGTAGGCACGCTTTACGGGCCGATCGTCGGCGCGTTCGCTTACACCGGAATGAAAGACGTGATCAGCAAGTACATCGGCAATTGGGAACTCTTCATCGGTTTCCTGCTGGTGTTCATCATGCTCGCCGGTGAAAAGGGCATCTGGGGCACGCTGCAGCCCCGGCTGGAAAAGCTGTTCTTCCGCAAGAGAGCCACAACGGTTGACGGATCGGCTGACAGCGGAGAGGCGCGCCGCTGATGGACACCCAACTGCTAATTTCCGGCGTCATCTTCGGGTTGAGCATCGGGAGCATCTTTTTCCTGATGGCGATCGGCCTGTCGCTGTGCTTCGGCCTGATGCGCATCATCAGCCTCGACCAGATGCTCTATTACTCGATCGGTGGGTACATCACCTATTCCCTCAGTCTTGCCACGGGCAGCGTTTGGCTGGGCGCGCTGGGGGGATTGGTGGTCGCGGGCATCGCCGCCTTCACCGTGGAACGGTTGGTTTTTCGGCGCATCTACGAACGGGAATTGACCTTCAGCATGATCACCTCCTTCGGGATCCTGATCGGCGGGATTGGCATCATCAAATTCTTCTGGGGGGTGGTTCCCCGTCCGGTACCGGTGCCAATCGAGACCCAGATCGGCATCCTCGGCACGGACGTCCCGGCCTACCGCCTGGTCGTCGTCGGCGTCGCCGCCCTCGTCTATATAGGCATCTGGCTGTTTCTGAACCGCACCATTACCGGCAAGGCGATCCGCGCCGGCATCGAGGACGTGGAGCACGTCGAAGGCCTGGGCATCAATGTGTCGCGGCTTTTCACCATCACCTTCATCATCGCCGGATCGTTGTCCGGGCTGGCCGGAGGCCTGCATGCGCCGCTGATCATGGTGGATCCAACGATGGGCCTGGAGGTACTGGCGTTCGTTTTCATGGTCGTCATCATCGGCGGTCTGGGCAGCATCAAGGGAACCCTGGTATCGGCGTTCATTGTCGGGCAGGTCGTCTCCATCGGATCGCTCATTTACGCGCCCCTGGCACAAATGGCGCCGTTTACCATCATGCTTCTGATTCTCCTGATCAAGCCCACCGGGCTTTACGGCAGCGCGCTGTTGAAACGATAGCTCACAGAAAAATCCATCCGTGGTGCCGGCAGCCTATCGGACTTGGGTTGATGATTTCGGCGATGCTGTGCATGAGTCGCGCGCAGAGCGGCGAAATGCACGCGCACCAGGACTCGCCGGCCTGCCGTCTCAGGCGGGCCGCACGCAGTCCACGTAATAGCGCGGCCGCCCGTCGACTTTCTCTTCCACCAGGCCGTGGATGTCGGTTTCGAAACCGGGGAACATTTCGTTGAACGTGCGCGCGAACTGCAGGTACTGCACGATCGTCCGGTTGAAGCGCTCGCCCGGAATCAGCAGCGGAATTCCCGGCGGATAGGGGGTGAGCAGCACGCTGGTGATCCGCCCCCCCAGCTGGTCGATCTCGACACGATCGACCTCGCGGTGAGCCAGCTTGGCGAACGCGTCGGAGGGCTTCATCGCCGGCTCCATGTCCGATAGATACATCTCGGTCGTCACGCGGGCCACATCGTTCGCCTTGTACATGTCGTGGATCTGCTGGCACAGGTCGCGCAGGCCCACGCGCTCGTAGCGCGGGGCCTTGGCACAGAACTCGGGCAGGATGCGCCACATCGGCTGGTTCTTGTCGTAGTCGTCCTTGAACTGCTGCAGCGCGGTCACCAGCGTGTTCCAGCGTCCCTTGGTG
>Ga0209343_10003374_pt1 | contig 20147 bp, 14 predicted proteins | sample RifCSPlowO2_02_FD_184026 | JGI IMG/M metagenome (GOLD analysis project Ga0209343, IMG submission 184026) | Groundwater microbial communities from Rifle, Colorado - Rifle CSP2_plank lowO2_0.2 (SPAdes) (version 2) | ecosystem: Environmental > Aquatic > Deep subsurface > Groundwater | place... | reverse complement strand
CCAAAGTCATCGAGTGAGAAGCGGACGCCGATTTCTTTGAGGGCGTTCATGGTGGCAATGGTGAGGTCAATTTGTTCGAGCAGCATGCTTTCGGTGAGCTCGAGCTTGAGGCGCACGGGGTCGATGCCATGTTGGTGCATGGCGGCTTGCACTTGTGCCACAAAATCAGGTTGGCGGAATTGTTTGGCGCTGACATTGACTGATAATGTGAGATATTGGGTATGGGCGTGTTGTTGCCAGGCTTTGAGTTGGGCGCAGGCGGCGTTGAGTACCCAGTCACCAATGGGGAGGATCAGCCCGGTTTCTTCGGCCAGTGGGATGAAGTTAATGAGGGGGATAAGGCCGCGTTCCAGGTGTAGCCAGCGGATGAGGACTTCAGCCCCTAGAGCTTGGCCTGTGCCATCCACTTGTATTTGATAGTAGAGTTGAAATTGTTGGCGCTCCAGGGCTTTGCGCAGCTCGCTTTCCAGATTGGCGCGGATGTTAATGGTTTCTTGCATTTTAGGGTCAAAAAAGCGCAGGGTATTGCGGCCGGCTTTTTTGGCTTGGTACATGGCAATGTCGGCTTGCTTTAATAGTTCATCAATACCAGACTGATGATCGTTGAATAAAGTAGCGCCAATGCTAGAGGTGCTGTGATGCGCGTGCATGCCAAGCTGATAGGGCTGCGATATGGCTTCGAGAATTTTTTCTCCGATGGCTTCGGTTTGCGCGGCGGCTTCTATCGCTTGCTCACTTAGGTCTTCTAGCATCACCACAAATTCGTCACCACCCAGGCGCGCAACGGTGTCGCCTTCGCGGATCGCGGCAGTTAAGCGCGCAGCCACCTGTTGTAACAGCAAATCACCAACAGCATGGCCTTCTGTATCGTTGAGGGTTTTAAAGTGGTCAAGATCAATAAACAACAATGCGCCTTCCTTGCCACTACGCGCATTAGATGTTAGCGCCTGCGTTAGCCTATCAAGCAATAACCGCCGATTCGGTAACCCAGTGAGTGGGTCATAAAAAGCGAGATGTTTAATTTCGTTTTCTGCAGTTTTGCTCTTGGTGATGTCTGTGAGGGTGCTGACATAGTTGGTGACAATACCCGCTTGATTTTTAACGGCACTGATTGAAACATGCCCTGGGTAAACCTCACCATTCTTGCGTTTGTTTTGAACCTCACCTTGCCAAACACCTTCTTTATTGATGGAATCCCACATCGCAGCATAAAAGCTTTCATCCTGATCACCAGCTCTGAACATGGTTGCTGACTTGCCGATAACCTCTGTCGCTGTGTACCCAGTCATATTCGAAAAAGACTGATTGACCCTTAAAATTAGGTGATTAGCATCCATCACCATCATGCTTTCTTGAGATTCAAAAGCGGTAGCAGCAATTTTAAGTTCTGTTTCAGCTTTTTTACGTTCAGTGATGTCAATAAAAGTAGCGATAACCCCAACGACGATGCCATCAGTAACAATGGGGTGAGACCAGTATTCCACTGGTATTGCCAAGCCGTCTTTACGCCAATAGACCTCATCCACACTGTGCATTTCCTGATTGCGCTGATAGGCTGCATGCATTTGACATTCCGTCGCTGGATAATAGCTGCCGTCCGCATGCGAATGGTGAATGAGCTCATGAATATGCCGACCAATGATCTCACCCTCGCTCTCAAATCCTAGAATGCGCAAGAATGATTTATTTACAAAGGTGCAGTTCCCGTTTGCATCCACACCATAAGCACCTTCTGCCATTGAATTTAGCAACAATTGCATTTCTTCCATTGCGCCTTTGATGAGCTGTGTTCTGCTGGCTACTTCATGCTCTAAATGGCTGTTCTGGGCTGAAAGCTCTTGGTCGCGCTTTTCAACTTCATTCAGCATGATATTAAACTGGTCTGTTAAGTCGCCTAACTCGTCGTCCGCCAGCCGCTCTACTCTTTGTGAATACTGACGCGTTTTAGCAATGTTTGCCGCACTACTGATTAAACGCTCAATGGGCTGCATAATGTCTTTAAGCATGCCGCGTATCAACAGCAGGCTAAAAATTAAAGCCAAAACCATGGCAGCGATAGCGGCGGCGATAGCGGCAATCATCTCTATCCAAACTGTGACCATATCTGATTGTATTTTCACCTTACCCAATACTTTTTTATCCAGGGTAACCGTATGTTCAATCGTTACCAATGCATTTTCACCTAGAACCCACGCCAGCATTTTTCGAACCACACTGGTTGCAGCGTCACGATTACGTCCGCCTCCATCTTGTCCAAACACTCTGCGTGCCAGCACCTCACCTTGTGAGGTCGTAATCTCAGCGTAAACAATATCAACATTAGGTTCGAGCGCATTAAGCGTTTCTTCAGACACGTTTTTGTCGTTAAACAACAAAGCAGACTGGCTATTTAATGCAGTGATTTCTGCAAGTACTTTTAATTCTGCAGTCGCTTCGCTACGCTCTGCAGAAATTTTATAAACCGCACCAAACATAAAAGTGACAATCAGTGCCACCGTGACTGCGGCCATTGCTAAGTATCTAATTTCACCTCGGATGGTTTTTTGCTGTGTCATAACGTTATTGCAGCACTTTGCGTGCAACGCGTAGTAATTTAGAGCTAATGGATAACTTCGCATTTTTTGCCTGCGCATAATTCACATCAAAAGCCAGCTCTGCAAACCAATTTTGCCATTCTAATTTACCAAACAGGTGCCGACTTTGTTGTTCATCCAAATTTCGCGCCACGCCGCCATTACCAGCACTGACCGCTTCCGGAAAATAATGATTTTGACCGTCACTATTAAAACCAGATGCCGACAACAGCACTTCCGCACCATTATCTAAGCGCTTACCATAATTGATTTTGGCCTTGCGTCCACCGTAACTCGCTACCTCACCGATAGCTTGCAGGCCGTTGATATCCTGCCTTTTTTTTGTGATGATATTGATAATGCCAAAAAAAGCATTATTATCGTAGATGGCCGAACCAGGGCCTGAAACATATTCCACACGTTCAATCAGTGAAGGGTCGATAGCGCCAGCATATTCAATGTTGTAACTACTGTAGATACTATTGCTAATCTGCATGCCATCCAGCATCAGCATAGTGCGCCCAGCATAATCTCCTGGTTGGCCAAACCCGCGACCGCCTAAATAAGAATAAGCTCTATCATTGGTAATATAGAGCCCGCGCATACTTTCCAGTATTTCGGCGAGCGTGTGATAGCCGTAGGCTTTAATGCCGTCTACCGTCACTATGCTAACAGCGGAAGGAGCCGCGCTAATTTGACTGGCAATTTTAGATGCACTTTGCACATCCATTTTGACTAATTGCTCTATTGGAATTTGCATGAGATCGCCTTGATTACGAATGTCAGATTCCTCAGCGAACACCTGAGTGGTGCTAGCCAGCATTAGCCAAATATAATAAAAAGCACTGTTAAACCGCAAAATTACCACCCCCTAAATGCAGTCGTTAGGATTACATGGTATTACACCTGCATGTATTATGCTTAAATACTTTACTCAATACAGACAACACTGTCATGCACCCAAGTCAGCTCATTTGGTACTGACTCAACTTATACCAAAGCGAACGCTCGCTAATTTCCAACAGCTTGGCGGCGCGGCTTTTGTTGCCGTTGGTTGCCAGCAAAGCTTCTGTAATTAAACGTCGCTCTAAAATCTCTACTGCATTGGGTAGCGCAAACGTATTAGCTGCACTAGTCTCTGCCTCTGATGTTGGTACTGAAAGTGCATGGTAACTCGTCATTTCAGCAGGCAAATGCTGTGGCATAATGATTTGATTACCGCTAATAATCGCCGCGCGCTCCAATACATTCTCTAACTCGCGCACATTGCCTGGCCAATCGTACTGTATTAAAGTGTTAATTGCAGCAGGGGAAATATCCACGTGGCGTTTGGCCAAAAAGTGGCGCGCTAACGCTTCAATATCTGATTTACGCGCTTTCAGCGCGGGCAAATCAATGCGAAATACATTCAAACGGTAATATAAATCTTCGCGCAATTTTCCTTCTTTAATCGCATCACGCGGGTTGCGATTAGTGGCGGCAATCACACGAATATCCACTGAAATAGGGCGATTGCCACCCACGCGCTCAATGAGATTTTCTTGCAAGGCACGCAATAACTTTGCCTGCAACTGCATTGGCATCTCGGTGATTTCATCCAAAAACAGCGTACCGCCATCTGCCAACTCAAACTTGCCAATACGTTCTTTAATGGCACCAGTAAATGCGCCTTTTTCATGCCCAAATAATTCAGACTCCAGCATTTCATGCGGAATCGCGGCACAATTCACAGCGACAAATAACGCATCGCACCGTGGTGAACCCGCATGAACCGCACGTGCCACCAATTCTTTACCTGTACCCGTTTCACCCACTACTAACACCGTGGCTTTTTCAGGGGCCACTTGTTTAATCGACTGTTGCAATTGCTGCATGGCAGGGCTGCTGCCTACTAAACCAGTATGGGGTGATTTTTCTTCACGCAAAAATTGATTTTCAACCACCAAGCGCGCAAATGACAAGGCACGTTTAATGGCAACTTCCAGCTCTTCTAAATCAAATGGGCGCAAAATATAATCAGATGCGCCGTTTTTCAGCGCTTCAATCGCAGATTTAACCTCACCTTGTGCGGTAACAATAATCACAGGTAACTCTGCATTTTCTTGACGGATTTCTTTGAGCAATTGCAAGCCATCCATGCGCGGCATGTGCAAATCTGTCACCACACAATCAACATCGTGAGTGCGGATAACCTCTAACGCCTCGCGTCCATCTTTTGCGGTCAGCGGCTGATATCCTGCTTGGCGCAAACTGATTTCCAGCAAGCGCAACATGCTGGGCTCATCATCTACTGCTAATATGGTTTTAATACTTTCTGACATAAATTCACTCTAATCTATCGGGCAGTTCTAAAATCTACAGCTCTAAAATCTGTAGAACAGTTCTAAGGTTATCTTATCAATTCACTAGTGCAATTGCCGCTTCGGTAACTTCACTCTAAAATCAGCACCCGTATCAGCCAAGGTGCTTTTCTCTACGGTCAGTGAGCCAAAGTGAGCGGTTACTATCTGCTTTGATACCGCCAAACCTAAGCCGATTCCGCCTGGACGCTGTGTAAAGAATGGATCAAAAATCTGCGCTTTTTGTGCCTCACTGATACCGCTACCATTATCAGCAACACTAATGGTCACGCTGTCTGCTGCTTCGGATAAGGACACGACAACTTTACCACCCGTAGGCAATACCTGAATAGCATTGAGCAATAAATTTAGTATCACCTGCGTGATTTGTTCATTATCGCATTCTACTAACAGCTTGTTAGAGGCCGCATCTTCTGCCAAGCCTTTAATCGCCAGTTCTAAACTAATGTCTTTTTTATTGGCTTGCATACGCAACATGGCGACGGCATGCTCCAGCAAACCAACGATATCATGCATAGCAAACTCCGGCTGGCGTGGGCGCGCGGAGTCAACCAATGTCGAAACCAATTTATTGAGCCTTTCGGTTTCTGTAGTAATAAAGACAACGACTTCCAAACCCTCTGCACTCAGGTTTTTTTCACGTGCAAGCACCTGCGCTGATGAGCGCAATATGCCTAAAGGCGTTCTGATTTCGTGGCTCATCGCAGCGGCCATTTCACCTGCCACCGCCAGCTTGGCAGCGCGCGTTAGGTTTTCTTTTGAAAGTGCGAGGTCTTCCATCATTTTGCCAAATGCACTCGACAAAGCACGCACCTCAGAAGGTCCGTCTGCGGGAGGCAATGCCCCTTGTGATGAGCGCATAAATCGATTAGCGTAATCAGTCAGGCGTGCCAGTGGCTTGGTAATACTGCGCGCTAATGGTGCCGCCAGAATCGTTGCCAATATCGCAGTCACTATCAATAAAAAGATGAAAATATACCCCATGCGATGCACTGGCGCCATGACCACTGAACGGTATTGCGTAATGGCAACGTGCCAGTTAAATATGGGCGGGGTTGCCAAATTATTAGCGATCGAACGCACTGAGATGTCATGTGCGGCTGTGATTTTTTTCCAGTCTTGCGTTTGGGCAAGCTCTTGAAACTCTGTAGCATTTTCATCGAGCAATGCTGCCGCACTGCCTTGGTTTCCGGTGTTGTTAAGAATACTTCCAATGTATTTCCAATCAAACAGCACCCACAACGTACCAATTTTTCTCTGGTTCACGTCCAAAATATCACTTGCGATTGGTAAGCGCCGTTGCGTGAGCTCAGCCAGAAGCACCGGATAGTTTGCAAACCGAATTTGCATCCATGGCACATGCGTACTGGCTGACTTGCCTATCTCAGACGGCTTACTCGAGGCGATCACAATATTTTCATTATTCACCACATAAAGCGCCTGATAAACACCACGGTAGCTCACTTGCAGTTCACTTAAAAAATTAGATAGCCGCTTATCAACATCCCCTATCGCAACCTCATGCATGATTTCCAGGCGGCTCCAGGAAACCACATTTTGTAAGCGCTCAAACATCATGTTATCAATTTCACTTAATGCTGCCGTAGCGCGCGTTTGCATATCGCGCGTAATTTCCTCGCGCAGCACTGTGCGCGCTTGATAAAACGCGAGCACTGTTACAATCAGCATGGGCAACAGCGCCGTGAGTAAAAAACTCACTAACAACAGCTTTTTAACCGACTGCGGCTTGATAAGTAAATGCTTAATCTGCATGGATAGCCATGTGTTTATTCACAATAAATTCCCTTTTGAAAGAATAGAATATAATTCGGGTTGCAGCATCAACTTGATTCCATTCCTATCAAATAAAGCTGTTACTTAATCTAACAAAACAAATGTTAGTTTGGAGCAACCATGCGTTTTAATAAACTAATCTGTAGTGGCAGTGTAGCCTTGCTACTCATGCTGTGCAAGGCTGCGAGTGCAGATGAGGCGGCTCACCTCAATAGTGGCTTTATTGACGGATTCAGATTGGGTGGCTACGCCAGTGCAGGCGTTACGGTGCCAAGAAATGCAGAAACCCGAATTACGCTCAACGAAATCAGCCTGATTTTGACTTGGGAGAATGAAAGTCGCTTCAAGTTTTTTGGCGAACTGGAATTTGAAAAACCACTTTCCTGGGACGACGATAACAAACTCAACACCAAACAAAGTTATGTAGATTTAGAACGCCTATATCTGGATTACAATTTTTCTGAAAAAATCAACTTACGTGCGGGACGCTTTTTAACACCTACAGGCCGCTGGAATCAGCTACATGCGGCGCCGCTGGTATGGACCAGCACGCGGCCGCTCGCCACCAGCCGGCTTTTCCCCATTGCAAGCAACGGGGTGATGGCATTTGGCGCGATTCCTATTGATAACAGCGCGCTTGAGTACTCGCTATTTGTTGAAACGCTCAAAGATCAAATGAATGATGACAACGAAATCAAATTTAGCAACGTTAAAGGCGCGCGTCTTACGTTTGGTCAAGAAGCCAACTATGGTTTAACCTTAATGTCCTTCAATGAAAAAACGGCATTCAAACCCGCATACCGCATGCTGGGTATTGATTTCATTACCCACTACAAAGGCATAGAGTTTTTAGGTGAAGCATTTCAGCGCTGGGATACCCACAATGAAGATGGTGGTAGCGGCGCGTATCTTCAAACCGCTGTGCCATTGCCTTTAGTGCAAAATTGGACGGGCATCGCACGGATTGAAACGTTTCATCGACCAGATGAAGGTCATCATCAACGTTGGTTGATAGGTACGGCTTGGCGCATGAAACCAACACAATTATTAAAGCTTGAATTTACAGGCGGTAGCGGTGATCAGCCAGAATCACCTCGCGGTTTCCTGGCCTCTTTTGCGGTGCTGTTTTAATGCAATTGCCAAGTCTAATTAAAATACCCAGTGTAATACGCTTAACTGTAGCCATCATTGCCCTTATTTGTCTGGCTGCACAAACAGCTAGCTTTGCCGCTGAAAAAACAGTGATTGCCGTGATTGTAGCTAACGAGCATCCAATCAAAACCATTTCATTAGCTGAACTCAAGCTGATTTATTGGCGTAAAAAAACCTACTGGGCCAATGGTCAACGCATGCATCCGGTGAACTTGCCCGCAGATCATCCACTACGGTTGCAATTTTCCACCAGCATATTAGGCAGCCTGCCCAGCGCACAAAATGACTACTGGAACGGCTTATATTTCCATGGCACCTCACCACCACACGTGGTCTATTCTGATGAAGCAGTCATTCGATACATACAAGAAACCACGGGCAGCATCGGGTATATAGATGCCTGCAAAATAGATGCACGTGTAAAGCCGGTTTTTTGGATTATGCCCAATGGCGACATGAGCAGTGATTTGCCAAATTTCAGCTGCGATTAACTAGCGAGCTACTCCGCGCTGACAAACTCTTTCAAGTCGCCATGTTTATAGGCACGTGCCGTGGTTTGATAATAAGCCACGGCTTCATCCACCAAGTTTGCATTCGCATTACCCGAATTAACCTCTAATGTTTTTGGGTCAACCTGATAAGTCTCCACGGATTGCTTGGGAGAAAGCACGACTAGCATATCGTTTTTATAATAACCTAGCGCTTGATAGTTGCTGACAAATGCACGCTCAGGCATTTTTTTTGCCGCAGCCTCAAACATCGATTGTCCATAAAAATGCCGGGCGCCAGATGTGCCCAATACATCTAGCAAGGTAGGCACAATATCAATTTGACTGGCAATACGTGAGTAGTGTCCTGCTGGCAATAAATCAGGTGCGTAGAAAAACAAAGGAATATGATATTTCTCTACTGGCAGCTTGGTTTTTCCTGCTACCGATGCACAATGATCCGCAACAATCACAAACAAAGTATCTTTAAACCATGGCTTGGTTTTAGCATGTTCAATAAATTGCCCAATGGCATAGTCGGTATATTTCACCGCACCTCTACGGCTGCCCTGTGGCAAATCAATTTTGCCTGCTGGAAACGTATAAGGTCGATGGTTGCTCGTCGTCATAATGTGCGCAAAAAACGGCTGGTTTGTTTTAACGTTTTCATCAAATATTTTCAGGGAATTGTTAAATAAACTCTCGTCATCTACACCCCATACGTTTTCACTTTGAATGGTGCTTTTGTCAAAATCCGTACGATCCACTACTTTGTAATCATTGCCCCTAAAGTAAGTGTTCATACTATCAAACATGCCATAACCACCATAAATGAAGAATGTGGAATAATTTTTAGCTTCAAGCAACTCGCCAATGGTAGCTAAATGTTCAGAATTTGGGCGGTGTACAATTGCCTGACCTGGGATCGGTGGAATCGCAATGGAGAGCGCATCCAAGCCACGCACCGTACGCGTACCGGTTGCAAACAGCTTATCAAACACCAAACTCTCGCTCGCCAGCTTATCTAAATACGGTGTTAAATTCTCTTGATTGCCATAAGTCCCCAAGTAAGAAGCAGACAAACTTTCTACTGAAATCAGTACTACGTTTTTGGGGCGCCGTGTAAATGAGCCGAGTGATTGAGCGCTTTGTGAATGGTCGTTGCTTTGTGCAGCGATCACCGCGCTGGTTGTTTTTCTATTTACACCCACTGCCTTTAATATGCTCAATGCTTGCGCTTGCGGTAAGGTTTTATAGAACTTATCGTAATCCAACTCATTGCGTCTTGCAGCGGCCGCAAAACTAAAAACACCATTGCCTGATAACTCATTCGCATAAGTATTTTTACTAAACTCCATTTGATCTACATTGGAAAATTGATAGCTCAACACTGGTAATGCTAGCGCAACCGAAATCAAAGATAGCCTTTTCTTGCCAGACCGTTGTGCAGTTTCAAAACGCACCCATCTGCTAAGCGCAAATAAAGCCGCGAGTACTATTATTGCGATGCCAAGCAAAATCAACGGCACCGGGTAAGATTCACGAATATTGCCGATCACCTCATTGGTGTAAATTAAGTAATCCACCGCAATAAAATTAAAACGCGTGGTGAACTCTTGCCAAAAGATAAACTCGGATACCGCACCAAATAGCAAGCCAAACATCACCAGGAACGCCATCACCCAGCGCGCTTTGTTCACCCAAGCCCTACCACGCAAAGTGTTAGGAATTAGTGCCGAAACTAACAACCAAGGCACAATCAAGTACGCCAAGGCAGCAATATCAAACCACAGCCCGTTGAAAAATACACCCAAAGCTTCACTAAGCGCCATTTGTGAAAAACCGACTTGCAGGCTTAATACCAGACGCAACAGCAGCCAAATAGCCAGTGCTATGCCAGAAATAGCTAATGAGAACGGAACGGTATAAGGTTTTTTTCTAAATGATGTCATTATGTTTTTGTGTGTCTTAAGTTTCTATTTTTAATATTGTTATGAAAATCGAATGTTTTTATACGGAGAAAGCCTTGCTGAGCGGCCAAATCCAATACAAAATTAACATGGCCATCCAAACTACCCAGCAACTCCAAGCCATAACATATTGATAGCTAGATGCGGCTACTGTGCATAAAAGCAAAATACTGGCTTATTAGTTAAGTGACGATAGCAATTAAAAGGCATAGATGCTTATAATTAAAGTATTCAGAACTAGCCTGCAAACACCATGCCAGATAGTTAACCAATTGTTTTGTTATACATTTCTCAAGTCATAAAAAACAATCTATACAATAAATGCAGGGTTATATGAAATACGTTGCTTGAATTGTGCAGATTTTGCATAGTATCTGCACTTGGTTAGCCAGTTAATCAGCACATCAAATGCGCTAATTTTTGCAGATTAAGCAATACCTTGAAAAAGACAGCGATCAATAACATAATGATAATAAACAAATTTTTTATTACAATCATGTTTTAACCGAATTGCAGGCTGGCATTTTTTAACCGATAATTATTGCTAATAAATATTAGGCACACAATTTGCCTAAGGTTAAGCAAGATCAATCAGATGGTGAAATACAAAATGCTTAGTCTAAGTTTTAGTGCAAGCCCCACATTTTTTCATGCCGAAGCTGCTTATAAAAGCCGTCCATTAGTTGCGTCTAAAAGGCATCGCGCTGAAGACGTCACCGTAGCAACGTCTGACATCTACGCTGCTGATCGTGCAGAGATTGAACAATTTATTCACGATGTTTTTGCTAAAACCTATGGCGCCAATGTGCAACATTTTATGCCGCACCTAGTGAGTTTGCGTGATGAAAATGGCGAACTGGTTGCCGCATTTGGTTTACGCAAAGCAGATGATGCACCGCTATTTTTAGAGCAGTATTTAGATGCACCCATTGAAACCGTGCTATCAAATCGTTTTAATAAAACCATCACCCGCAATCAAATTACCGAAATTGGTAACTTAGCTGTTTCCAATCCACGCAATGCAGGCGTATTGATTGCGCATGTGATTCAACATAGTTTAGATATTGGCGTTGAATGGTGTGTGGCAACCGCTCATCACAGCTTGCAAAATGGGTTGATCAAGGGCGGGCGCGATGTATTTGCTTTGCAAGCCGCAGATAAAAATCGACTCAGCCTGGATGAACAAACGGCTTGGGGGCGTTATTACGACAGTGCCACGCAAGTAGTTGCGGTGAGAGGTGTAGCGGAACTATAAGCGTGAGACAAAAGCACTTCATCAATAAAGCTATTGCATATAACGCGCGCCAACGACCTCACCTTGTAGCATTGCAGGGGGGAGAAACCAGCAATACAGGTTCAAGCCTGACTTACACTGAACTACAAGCTGCAATTCAAAATCAAGTACGCACTTGGGGCGCACTTTGCGCCAACAAACACCCCACCATGGCCGTGGCTGTAGAAAACCATCCAGCTTGGGTCATTTTAGACTTAGCTGCGTTGGAATGCCAAATACCGCTCGTGCCGTTACCGTTTTTTTTCTCACCCACCCAATGGCTGCATGCCATGCACGACGCAGGTGCGAGCGTATTGGTTACCGATCATCCAGAGCTATTTGAGCCACTACTAGCGGGAAATATTGCAAATTCATCGCAGTTTACACTGGCTGGAAAAATGCTCACTCAGTTTGAATTCAACGCAAAGAGCACAGTAAATTTACCTGTTGGCACCGCAAAAATCACCTACACTTCTGGCACCACAGGCAACCCCAAAGGCGTTTGTTTAAGTGTGAATAACATGCTCAATGTGGCAAACTCTATTGCCCAAGCCACCCAATTATCATCCAAAGACGTGCATTTAAGCGTGTTACCACTCGCCACTTTGTTAGAAAATGTCGCTGGCGTTTATGCTTCACTGCTCGCAGGGGCCACCTGCGTATTACTGCCAACAAACGAAATAGGTTTAAGTGGCGCCACGGGTTTAGACATTAAAAAACTATTGGCTACGCTTAAACAAACCCAAGCCAGCACTGCGATTTTCACCCCTGAATTACTGCACGCGCTGGTATTATGTGTAGAAGCGGGCGCCTCGCCGCCCAGCGATTTACGCTTTTTAGCCGTGGGTGGCGCGTCAGTCTCACCCGCTTTACTCAAGCGCGCACAACAATTATCTATCCCCGTGTATGAGGGTTACGGACTTTCTGAATGCGCTTCTGTAGTGGCGCTCAATGTGCCGTTTATCAATAAAATCGGCAGCGTCGGCAAAGTATTGCCACACGTTAAAGTTGATTTTACAGATGAGCATGAAATTGTCGTCACGGGCAATGCCTACCTCGGCTATGTTGGTCAACAGCAGACGCAACAAAATAGCATTGCCACTGGCGACATTGGCTACCTGGACGAAGATGATTATTTAATCATTTCAGGGCGCAAAAAAAACATCTTTATTACCTCGTTTGGCCGCAATGTATCGCCAGAATGGGTTGAACGTGAGCTAAAAATATCGCCTTATATTGCGCAAGTCGCTTTATTTGGCGAGGCCAGACCATGGAACGTTGCGGTGATTGTGCCCAGAGCAAACGCAACTGTTGATCAAATTGAACATGCGGTGCAAGCCGTGAATGGCAACTTGCCGGATTACGCCAGAGTTACACGCTGGATTATTGCCAATGCGCCATTTACTTTAAACAACCAGCTACTGACTTCAAACGGCAGAAATCGGCGCGATATGATTTGGCAATGTTACCAAGACAAAATTAACGCACTATATGAAGGACATAACGCATGACTGTTTACCAAACCTTACTCCAAGCTACTGAAAAAGAACGCGCTGAATTGCTCAGCCTACCTATGATTGCACAAGGCGCCAAAGGGCAAATATCGCTAGCCACTTATGTGGGTTTTCTCACACAAGCTTATCACCACGTAAAGCACACCACGCCTCTACTCATGGCTTGCGGTGGACGTTTACCCGCCCACTATGAATGGCTACGCACCGCCATTGGTGAATACATTGAAGAAGAAATTGGGCATCAGGAATGGGTGCTTAACGATATTGCCGAATGTGGTGGCGATAAAGAAGCCGTACGCGCCAGCAAAACAGCAACCACTAGTGCCAGCGTCGCCACCGAGGTCATGGTAGCTTACGCTTACGATATAATTAACCGCGTCAACCCCGTTGGTTTTTTTGGTATGGTACTGGTACTGGAAGGCACCAGTACCGCAGTTGCCACGCAGGCAGGTGAGACCTTAATGCAAAGTTTAAACTTACCTAAAAAGGCCTTTAGCTACCTGCTCTCACATGGCTCACTTGATATCAGCCATGTGTCATTCTACGAAAGTTTAGTGAATCAAATTACCGATGCCAACGACCAAGCCATGCTCATCCATAGCGCAAAAGTTTTTTATAAATTATATGGCGATATTTTCCGTACAATAGAGTCTGAATTTATGCTGAACTAATGAGCAGAACTTATCGGGAATATAGCCATGCAACTTAAAAATAAGCGAATTTTACTCACAGGCGCTACTGGTGGTATTGGTAAGCATTTAGCGCTCATGCTGGCAAGCAAAGGCGCAAAGTTGGCCATTGTTGGACGTGACGCTGACAAGCTCGAAGATTTAGCCAATCAAATCGCCCAGAAAGGCGTTACTGCAGAGCAGATTATTGCTGATTTTGAGGTGATTGGGTCAGCTGAAAATGTCGCAACAGAGGCCATAGCAAAACTTGGCGCAGTGGATATTTTAATCAACAACGCGGCCATTCTTGATTTTATTCAATTTGAAGACCAAAGCCCTGAACGTATCGCACAAATGATACACGTCAATGTCACCGCGCCCATTCAGCTTGCGCGCGCCTTATTACCACAATTTAAAGCAAACAACCAAGGCCATTATGTGATGATAGGTTCTATTCTTGGCTCGCTGGGTTTTCCGCATTATGCTACTTATTGTGCAACTAAATTTGCCGTGCATGGTTTTTCACAAGCATTGCGCCGCGAGTTGGTTGATACCAATATCGGCGTCACCTACATTGCACCACGTGGCGTGAATACGCCAATGAATGATGCAGCCACACTGGCTATGCTCGCCAAAACAGGCGGCAATTTAGATGAGCCTGGAAAAGTAGCCGCTATTGTAGTAAAAGCATTAGAAAATGAAAAACAAGAAGTGTTTATCGGGCAGCCAGAGTCATTTTTCGCATGGCTGAACGGTGTGCTGCCCCAAGCGGTGAATATTGGCTTAAAAAAACAAACCAAACTGGCAAAAGACTATGTCACGAGAAACCTAAAATAGCGAAGCTAAATTAGGTTAATACCAGTTTATGAACCACTCAGGCTAGAAATACAACACCACTGGAAATACAGTTACTGCTAATACTAGTATTAGCCAGTCCATCCCCCAGCGCTCAAGATGCCCTGTGAAATGCAAAGAAAGCGTTGCAATCGCAACCACGTAATAAACCAAGTAAATAGTCAGTGCCATATATCCACCCATACAGTTGTGTTAATTTTTCATCCATCACTAGTTTAGCAAAAATTATTTAATAAAGCTTAATTTTAATCATGCATTAAAGTACTTATTGCAGACTCAACCTAACGACCGCGCTAGTCTTTTTCTTTAAAAATCCTGTTTTAAATCACAAATTGTAAGGTAATAACTTGACTTAACCACTTGGTTTTATTGCCGTTCTAGCGTATATTTCTCCCATTGCTAGGGGTCTGTATTTTAACCAGAATACAGTGAGACACACCCTTTGAACCTGATGCGGATCATACCGCCGTAGGGAAGCACTTAACATGCTTCCCTACCAATTAAACCAATAGGGAAGCGGATTCACTGCTCCCTATGTTATTTTGGAGCCTTACAGTGAACGCCACCGACAAAAACCTCGCAAAATTTTTAACTGCCACCGCAGAAGTTGACCCTGCCACCACACAAGCTTTTGCTAAATCACGCAAAGTCTATATAGAAGGTAGCAGACCCGACATTCGCGTACCGTTTCGTGAAATTTCGTTAAGCGATACACCGTCCATGTTTGGCGCGGAAAAAAATCCACCGGTCATGGTCTATGACACCTCAGGTCCTTACACTGACCCAGATGTAAGCATTGACATCCGTAACGGCTTGCCAGCTTTGCGCGCGGCCTGGATTGCAGAGCGCAATGACACCGAGCAATTGGATGGCCCCAGTTCAGATTTTGGTGTTGCGCGTAAAAATGACCCTGCACTGACGGAAATGCGTTTTAACCTGACGCGCCAGCCATTGCGTGCTAAAGCGGGCATGAACGTGAGCCAAATGCACTATGCACGCAAAGGCATTATCACCCCTGAAATGGAATACATCGCCATCCGCGAAAATCAACGCCGCGAGAACATGAGCGAGCTGCTGCAAACTCAACATGCAGGCCAAAACTTTGGCGCAAGCATCCCCAAAGTGATTACACCTGAATTTGTGCGCGATGAAGTCGCACGTGGTCGCGCCATTATTCCGATGAACATCAACCACCCAGAAATCGAGCCAATGATTATTGGCCGTAATTTCCTGGTAAAAATTAACGCCAACATCGGTAACTCGGCACTTGGTTCCAGCATTAGTGAAGAAGTTGAAAAAATGGTGTGGGGTACGCGCTGGGGCGGCGATACCGTGATGGATTTATCAACAGGTAAAAACATTCACGAAACCCGCGAGTGGATTATTCGTAATTCTTCCGTACCAATCGGCACTGTGCCGATCTACCAAGCCTTGGAAAAAGTCGATGGCAAAGCCGAAGACTTAACTTGGGAAATCTTCCGCGATACGTTAATCGAACAAGCCGAACAAGGCGTGGATTACTTCACCATTCATGCCGGCGTGCGTTTGGCTTACATCCCGATGACGGCAAAACGCATGACCGGCATTGTGTCGCGCGGTGGCTCAATTATGGCTAAATGGTGTTTAGCGCATCATAAAGAATCATTCCTGTATGAGCATTTTGAAGACATCTGCGAAATCATGAAAGCCTATGACGTAAGCTTTAGTTTAGGTGACGGCTTACGCCCAGGCTCAATTTACGACGCCAACGATGAAGCACAATTTGCCGAACTCATCACATTGGGTGAGCTGACACAAATCGCTTGGAAGCACGACGTGCAATGCATGATTGAAGGCCCAGGCCACGTGCCTATGCATTTGATTAAAGAAAATATGGAGCTGCAACTGGAGCATTGCGGTGAAGCCCCATTCTATACATTAGGCCCATTAACCACAGACATTGCACCGGGTTATGACCATATCACTTCGGGTATCGGTGCCGCCATGATAGGCTGGTACGGCTGTGCAATGCTGTGCTATGTCACACCAAAAGAGCATTTAGGTCTGCCTGATAAAGAAGACGTACGCGTTGGTATTATTACTTACAAAATCGCGGCACACGCGGCTGACTTAGCCAAAGGTCACCCCGGCGCGCAAATTCGTGACAATGCATTATCTAAAGCGCGCTTTGAATTTAGATGGGAAGACCAATTTAACCTTGGCCTAGACCCAGAAAAAGCCAAGGAATTTCACGATGAAACCCTACCGCAAGATGGCGCAAAGCAAGCGCATTTCTGCTCAATGTGTGGCCCACATTTCTGCTCAATGAAAATCACGCAAGATGTACGTGACTACGCGGCTAATTTGAATATTTCAGAACAAGAAGCACTTACAAAAGGCATGCAGGAAAAATCGATTGAGTTTGTGAAAAAAGGCAGCGAGGTTTATCAGAAGGTTTAAACAATAAAAGACTCCTGCGTGGCTGAAGTTTTCCGGCTTGCAAGTTCTATTTGTGAAAAAGCAGGATTGGTGCCTGCTTTTTTATTTAGGACATCCGTGGTTTGTAATTGATTTTAGCAAATTAACGCAGAGATTAGACCTCCCGATAACAGACCTGCGTGAAGCGGAACTTTTGCCCCGTTGCAGTCATATGTTCGAGCCTAGAATGCTTCACCAATTCAAACAAAAATGAGAACTGGAATATAGTAATTATACTTTTCTGAACACCTTCATTTATAACATTTTTGTAAGCCTTGCCCAGTCATCAAAATTATAATTTTGTGGACTATTAGTTTCTAATACATTAACTAAATTTAATTTACGAATGCCAAATTCATTAATGCCTGAAGCTTTTTCAAATAATTCAGGGAGATTATTCCAAAGATTTATTATTATAAGTACTTCTGGTACAAACCCTTCATGTACTAATTTATTACGCCTTTGCCTAGCTGATGAAAGTGCAGAGTAACAATTCTCTGAAATAAACTTAGTTTGCCACAGTAGTTCATGTTTTACAGATGTTGAATACGTGCGATTATCTTTTAAAGAGTCAAGCCTTCCATTAATTTTCTCGGTTGGATGTAAGCTATCCGTTTTTAAAAATTTGCTCTCCCACAAAAATGATGTTAACTGTTCGACAACTATCCAAAGACTACTTAAGGCATCACTTAAATTGTTGTGAGTGATGGCAGAAAAGCCATGAATTAAATAAAAAGGAGAAAAGTTCTTTATTGCATTTATTACGAGAATTCCGTTATTAAATGCATTTTTTAGATCGGCTATAAGGATTGTTCTTGGAAATATCAGTGGAGCTAATCGCTCATCCAGCGAAGTCATGTTATTACGAAGTCTGTTATGTAGTGAAAGCTTATAAAGGTCAATATTATTATCAGAGTTAAGAGCGCCTATTTGTAAATTACTGCTATTAACCACTTCTACGTGCAAACCACCAAGCAAAATCGCACATAAAATAGTATTAATTTTATTAATAGCATCACCATCTTTTTGATAATTATTGTTATAGGGAATTGCAATTCCTCCATCGTAACTGATCAAAGCATCAATTTGATCCGAATTATCTAGCGGAATTTTTGCGACTATTTTTGATAGCATTTTCCCGCTGTAAGAGTTTGTATTTACATCTTCAAGTGAAACTTCTACTTTGTCGTTTATATCGGTCACAACAATACTATAGGGTGCAATAAATCCTACCCAAGCTGAATTGTAAATCGGCAGAGACGATACTGGAGCAATGTAATTATCGGGGGCTTTTGCTTTTTCAATCCAATTATTTTCGTACCACACATGCGCGTCACTAGGTTTGGGAATTACATTTTCAGATAACGTATTTGGTATTTTTAATTTAGTTAAGTCGGCATCATCTTCAAAACAATGGAGCTGTCCTGTTTCAGTATCTTGAAATGTTTTCATTAAATTATTTCCTACCTACTCAATAAACTAAACCCCGTTCATGTAACACGGGGGGCTATAAATACATAAAATAAATACTATCCGATAAAACTCAAATAAAGAAGCTAACTGATTTTCATCTATTGACATCTTTAGTGATTGGGTTTAAATTTGTAACCCATTAAGTGTTACATAAAAAACCCAAACGCGAGGTCGTTATGATAAAGCAGTATGAACCTACAAAAGCAGAGCATTTAGCAGGAGTTATTGCGGGTACAGCAAATACTTCAACATCGATGGCAACTGTGCAAAGAAGTCATCGCTTCCCATTACATATATTTGTGGTAATTGAAAATCTAGCAAAGAAAGCAGATTGCAGCGTATCAGCAATGATCAATCAGTTGTTAGAGGTTGGCATGGAGTCTTTGCTTAAAGAGTTACCTCAAGAGATAGCACAAGAAATTCATCACGTAACACAAGAGCAAATCGATAAAGCTAATTCAAGCGTTAGTCAAACACTTGGCAAGAAAAAGTAATGTCTAGTTTTAACCATCTCATCTCTGGTCACGACACCATTGAATGTGCATATTATTTGATGCGTGAGGATGGTTGCATACTGGACTTTGAAGCACTTGCAGTACAAAAGGAAGAGCTAGTACGCTCTAAAATTCGCAAGCCAAAAGCCATTAAGTTAGGCTGTGAAGAATTCCTGCTTGCTTCACATGGTACTGGTAGCGGCTATTCGTTTTTGATTGAAAACGATACATTCAGCATCCAGTTTGGTGAGTTCAATAACCCTAACTTTTACGTGACCTATCGAAGTATTGCGCTATGGCATGAAGGCGCATTTAATTTACACCAACGCTTTCTTGATTGGGCTAAATCGCTAGGGCTTACGCCCTATAAAGCTGAAACCCTATCACGGGTGGATTTCACCTTTGATTATTACCTGCCTGCAATTGATTTTGATGCAGACAATTTTATTACGGCTGCAATAAAAGATAATCAATACCGCAAAGATCGCAAGGTGCAAACCTTTAACTTTGGCGCGGGTGATACCCTTCTGCGGGTGTATAACAAATGTGATGAAATAACCGAAACCAGCGCTAAAACTTGGTTCTATGACATTTGGGGCATAGACCATGACGTATGGCGTATTGAATGGCAAATCCGTAAAGATCGGTTGCGCACCGTTGGCATTAAATCTTTTGAGGATTTGAAAGAGCGCCAAGGCGACCTATTGCGCATACTGGTAAAAGATCACACCACGTTACGCATAAAAGCCGATGACAGCAATCGTTCGCGTTGGCCTCTGCACCCCTTATGGCTAGACCTGATTGAGCGCGTCAACCAAATGGAGGGGTTGGGCATCGTTCGTGAATTAGACGCATTAGCCTTGCTAGAAGAGCGCTTTACTCGGATTGCCATCAGCGTCTATGGCTACATCAAAAGAGTGGCGGCGATTGATGCACTTTATACAGGCGTAGAAAAATCCTACGTGGATGAAGCCTTCACGCACCTGCAAAACAAAATTATGGAATTACACGATCCATTGACTTGGCAAAATGATGTAAACAAGCGCGTTGAACAAATGAGGATTGGTGAATGATAA
>Ga0209343_10003373_pt1 | contig 20151 bp, 15 predicted proteins | sample RifCSPlowO2_02_FD_184026 | JGI IMG/M metagenome (GOLD analysis project Ga0209343, IMG submission 184026) | Groundwater microbial communities from Rifle, Colorado - Rifle CSP2_plank lowO2_0.2 (SPAdes) (version 2) | ecosystem: Environmental > Aquatic > Deep subsurface > Groundwater | place... | reverse complement strand
TGCAGCTGCGGCACCAGGTGGACCCGCTCGCCTTGAACGCCTGGCAGCTGCTGATCGGAGGGCTGGCGATGGTCGTGCTCGCGCTCCTGTTCTCCTCGCGACCCTGGACGTGGTCGCCTTATGTGGTGTTCGCGGTGCTATTCAATGTGATCGTGGTCAGCGCGCTGTCGTGGTTCCTGTGGTTCTGGGTGCTTGGGCGTCTCGAGTCGGGAATCGCAAGCCTCAGCACGCTCGCAGTTCCGGCGGTCGCGGTACTCGCAGGCGTGCTGGAGCTCGGCGAGCGCCCGAGCACGCTGGAGTGGTGGGGAATCGGGCTTGTCACGCTGGCCCTGGCGATCATCGCCTCGGTGACGATGAGCGCCGATGCGCCGCGCGCCTAGATCGAGCGGTGCATGCCGCCGTCAATGTACATGCGCTGGCCGGTGATGTAGCGCGCCTTCGGCGAGCAGAGAAAGGCCACCGCGTGCGCGATGTCGGCCGGGTCGCCGAAGTAGCCGACCGGGATGTTCGCCTCCGCGTACGCGTGCTGGTTCTCGGCGCTCGGGTGCATGCGCTGGTCGATCTGTTCGCTGTGAATCCGCCCCGGCATCAGGCAATTCACCGTGATGCCGTCTTTAGCGACGTCGCAGGACAGACCTTTCGCCCAGACATGGACGCCTGCTTTCGCCGCGTTCGCGCCGTTGACGCTGCGGGGCTCAAGCGAGCCCGTGATGTTGATGATCCGTCCCCAACGCCGCTTCTGCATCACGGGAAGGAATGCCTGCGTCATCTTCCGCACCGCCGTGAAATTGACCGCGAACGCCTCGTCCCAGGCCTCATCCAGGGCACACACGGGCAGCGGACGCGACCCTCCCGCATTGTTCACCAGGATATCGACGCGATCCAGAGTCGCAAACACCCGTTGCGCAATGCGCGCCGGCGCCTCCCGATCCTGGAGATCGTCCGCCACGACCAGCGGACGCGTGCCCCCGTCGCGCTCGATCTCGCCAGCGAGCGCCTCGAGCAGCTCGACCCGCCGCGACACGATCACCGTCTGCGCGCCTTCCTGCGCCAGGACCCTGGCGATGCCGCGGCCGATCCCGGCGCTCGCGCCGGTCACGACGGCCACCCTTGCCTTCAGTTCCAGATCCACTCGTCCGCTCTCCGTGAATTGCGACGCGCGGCAAAGTATGGCAGTCTGATGTCGGAATGTCGACATTGATCGCGGCGCCTTGCAGCGCCCGCCGCGAACACTCGCAGGGAGGCACACGTGGGCACAATCGGTGACGTAACGGGGTTGTCATCCAGGGAACTGTGGCAACGCGCGCAACGCGCGCTTGCCGGCGGCGTGTCGCACGATAGCCGCTTCCTGCCTCCCTATCCGGCCTATTTTCACCGCGCGCAGGGTGCATACAAGTGGGACGTGGAAGGCCGCAAGTACATCGACTACGCCATGGGCAGCGCGGCAATGATGCTCGGGCATTCGCATCCGGACGTGGTCGAAGCGCTGCGGGCACATGCCTCCGAAGGGACATTTTTTGCCACGGTGCACCCGCTGGAGGTCGCGTGGGCCGAGCTGGTGCAGGAATTGGTGCCCTCTGCGGAACGCGTGCGCTTCGTCGGCTCCGGAACCGAGGCCACGATGCTGGCGTTGCGCGTCGCGCGCGCGTACTCGCGGCGCCCCAAGGTGCTCAGGTTCGAAGGCCACTTTCACGGCTGGCACGATTACGTCGTACCGGGCATGAAGGCGCCCTTCGACAAGTTCCCGTCGCTGGGAATCCCCGAGGCGATACGCGACACGATGGTCGTCTGTCCGACCGACGCACAGCAAGTCGAGGAGCGCCTGAAGGCGGACCGGCAGATCGGCGCGATCATTTGCGAGGTTTCGGGCGCCAACTGGGGCAGCGTGCCGATTCGCGACGACTTCCTGGGCGCGCTTCGCGTCCTGGCGGACCGCTATGCGTGCGTGCTGATCTTCGACGAGGTGATCACGGGGTTTCGCTGGAGCCCCGGTGGCAAGCAGGCACTGATCGGCGTAACGCCGGACATGACCACCATGGCCAAGATCGTCGCCGGTGGCATGCCGGGTGGCGCGGTCGGTGGCAAGGAGCCGATCATGCGGCTACTCGATCCGCGAACGGAGGTCGACGGCCTGAAGCCTGCCATCATCCACCGCGGAACGTTCAACGCGAGCCCGCTCGTTTCGGCCGCCGCTGTGGCTGCACTGAAGGTGATCCGCACGGGCGAACCCCACCGGCAAGCCAACCGGATCGCCGCCAGGATTCGCGAGGGCATGCAGAAAGTACTCGACCGGCTCGAGGTCGACGGCCGCGCGTACGGCGAGTCGTCGACGTTCCATGTCTTTTTTGGCGAAGGCGCGCGCAAGAGCTCGATCGGGGACGTCTCGCCCGCTGCGCTGCGCGCCATGAAGCGCGACGCGCTCGACGTGTATACCAACGGACTGCGCAAGCGCGGCGTGGACTTCATGTCCTACACGGGCGGCGTGACTTCACTTGCGCATACCGATGCCGATGTCGCGCCGACGCTGGAGGCCTTTCAAGGCGCCGTGCAGGACCTCATCGACGCTCGCAAGATCGCGTTGCTCTAGGCAGCCGCGCAGGTCGCGCCATGCAAGGTGAAAAGGCCGAGCTGGGCCAGCTTGAGCTGATCCGCGAGTCGCTGGTCGCGGTGGTGAACGAGATGCGCGCCAATGTGATCCACAGCTCATACTCCTCGATTATCTACGAGGGGCACGACTTTTCCTGCGGCCTGGTGGCGGCCGACGGCCGCCTGGTGGCGCAGGGGCTTGACGACAACCCGATCCACATTTTTGCGGTCCCCTATTCCACCTCGGAGATCCTGCGTACCTTCGGCGGCGACATCCGCGAAGGCGACATCTTTCTGCATAACGACCCCTACACCGGCGGCACGCACCTGAACGACGTGCTGATGCTCTATCCGGTGTTTCATGCCGGCGCATTGGCGCTATTCGCCGCGACGCGCTGCCACTGGGGCGATGTCGGCGGCATGACGCCGGGAAGCCTCTCCGGCCGCGTGCGCGAGATCTACCAGGAGGGAATGCGCATCGTGCCGACCCGGATTTGCGAGCGCGGCCGGATGAACGAAGCATTCCTCGATCTGCTATTCGCCAACATGCGCATTGCGTACGAGCGCCGGGGCGACTTCAACACCATGCTCGGCACCTCACGCAAGGCGGCCGAACATTTGCAGCGGCTCTTTCGCAGGTTCGGCGGCAACGCCTTGCTGGCGTCGATCGACGAGCTGATCGCGCGGGCCGCCAAGGTGATGCGAAGCCGCATCGCGGAGGTTCCCGACGGAGACTATTTTGCCGAGGGCTACCTCGATAGCGACGGCCACGGCGACGAGCCGCTGCTGGGGCGCCTGCAGATGACCATCGAGGGCGAGCGGCTGATCGCCGACTTCACCGGCTCCTCGCCGCAGACCCTGGGACCCACCAACGTCGGGCCGGCGATGGCCTTCAACGCGGTGGCAACGATGGTGAAGTCGTTTCTCGATCCGCAAACGCCGGTCAACCACGGCTCGTTCCAGCCGATCCAGATCGTGAACCCGAAAGGCAGCTTTCTGAACGCAACGCTCCCGTCGCCTTGCGGCGGCATGGTGGAATGCCGCGCGCTCATGGCCGGGCTGGTTGCCTCGGCGCTGGGGCAAGCGCTGCCGGAGCGGCGCGTAGGCGATCTCAAAGGCGGGGCGAACCACGTCTACCTCTCGGGCCCAAGGCGCGACAACACCATGTTCCTGATGTACGAGTATCCCGCCGGCGGTACCGGTGCGACGCACCGCACCGACGGCAATCACGGCACGCGCGCCTACATCGAAGGCGATTTCAATGCGGTTTGGTCCGCCGAGATCGTGGAAGCGCAATGTCCGATTCAGGTCGAGCAGTACGGCATTCGCGAGGGGTCCTGTGGCGATGGCGAGTTTCGCGGCGGCTGCGGCGTGCGGCGCGATTTGCGCGCTCTCGATGCCGGCGCAAGCCTCTCGGTGCTCGCAGACAAGTGCGTCATCCCGCCCTACGGCGTGGCCACAGGCCGGGGCGGCGCCGCCAACCGCTTCGTGGTGATTCGTCACGGTGAGACGATTGAACCCTCGCCGGTACCCGGCAAGGTGGGCGGATTCGCCCTCACGCAAGGCGATATCGTGCGCATCGAGACTGCGGGAGGCGGCGGCTATGGCGATCCGCTCAATCGCGATCCGGCGCGTGTGTGCTATGACGTCTCGCAGCAATACCTGAGCGGGGACCAGGCGCGCAAACGCTACGGCGTTGTCCTTGGGACGGGGGATGCGCTCGACGACGAAGCAACGCACGCTGAACGCGCACGGCTGCGTGCGGCACGCGTCATCGTCGCCGTGCAGGCAGCCGAGCAGGACGAGTTCGACGGCCCGCGGCGCCGCATACGGGTCTCGCCTGAGATCGCCGGGCGGCTCGGAGTTTCCGACGGCGAGCTGGTCGAGTTGGCGACGGATACTTGCGGCTCCGCGCTGCGCGGCTGGGTGTGCATCGACGCCCGTACGAGCGGCGTGCCGATGGGCCCGCGGGGGCTTGGCATGCTGGGCGCCCGGCAGGGAAGCCTGGTCGAGATCCGCGCCGCCCCGGCGATTCCGGACTGAGCGGCGCCGCGCAGATGCCCGCTGCTCCGCGTTATCTCGTCGGCATCGACGTCGGCGGTACCTTCACCGACATCCTCGCCTACGAACCGTCCGAAGCGCGCCTGCGCTCGGCCAAGGTGCCGTCGATCCCCGGCCAGCAGTGGCGCGGCGTGCTCGATGCACTGGCGGCGCTTGGCATCGAGCCGGCGGCGATCCGCGCGTTCGTTCACGGCACCACGATCGCCACCAACGCGCTGCTCGAGCGCAAGGGCGCGCCGACCGGATTGGTGACGACGAAAGGCTTTCGCGACGTCTTCGAGATCGGCAAGGCGAGGCGTTTGGTCGGGGGTCTTTTCGATACGGGATGGACGCGCCCGCCTGCGATCGTGCCGCGGGATCTGCGCATCGAGGTGCCGGAACGCATCGCAGCCGACGGCACGGTCCAGGTCTCCGCGCAAACAGTCGATTTCGGGCCCATCGCTGTGGAGTTTCGCCGCCGCGGCATCCGTTCCGTCGCCGTCGCGTTCATCAACAGCTACGTGAATGACGCCAACGAGGCGCACGCCGCGGAAGCGCTGACGAGGCTGATGCCGGAGGCCATGGTGTCGCATTCCGCTGCGCTCGTGCGCGAGCGCGGCGAATTCGAGCGCACCTCCACTTGCGTGCTCAATGCGTATCTCACGCCGCTGATGGTGGAATACCTGGCGACCCTGACCGCGGCGCTACGGGAGCGCGGAGTCACCGCGCCAGTCAACATCATGGGCTCAAACGGCGGCGCCATGACCCTCGCCGAGGCCGCCCGTCGCGTCGCAGGCACCTTCCTGTCCGGGCCGGTGGGCGGCGTAAGTGGCGCGATCCGCGTGGCGGAGGTCGCGGGCCTGCGCGACATCATCACCTTCGACATGGGCGGCACCAGCACCGACGTGGCGCTGGTGCACGGGTTGAGCGCGCGCATGTCCTTCGACAACCAGATCGACGCCTATCCGCTGCAGATGCCGCAGCTCGACATTCACGCCATTGGCGCCGGTGGAGGTTCGGTGATCTGGATCGGGCCGGATGCCACCCTGCAAATCGGGCCGCGCAGCGCCGGCGCCGTTCCCGGGCCAGCCTGCTACGGGCAGGGCGGCACGGAGCCCACGATTTCGGACGCCAACCTGATTCTCGGCCGCCTGCCGGTCGCACGTCCCCTGGCCGGCGGGCTGATGCTCGATCGCAAACTCGCCGAGGACGCGTTTCGGCGGGTCGCCGACCGGATGGGCACTGCGGACATCGTTGCGCTCGCGGACGGTGCGCTGCGGATCGCGGTGGCCAAGATGGCGGGCGCGGTGCGTGAGGTGTCGGTGCACCGCGGATTCGATCCGCGCGACTTCGCGCTCGTGGGCTTCGGCGGCGCCGGTCCGATGCATGTCTTTCAGGTTGCCGAAGAACTCGGCATCCCGCGGGTGATGATCCCGCGCCTGCCGGGACATCTTTGCGCCCTCGGCCAGATGCTGGCCGATCTGCGGCGCGACGCGGTGGCCGTCTGGGGCGGCAAGCTGAGCGCGCTGCGGCTCGACGATCTCAAGGCGCGCGCCGTTGTAATGCGCGAACAAGCCGAACGCCAACTGCGCGCCGATGGGGTCGAGCCGGAAAGGCAGCGACACGAGTTCACGCTCGATATCCGCTACGTCGGGCAGTCGTTCACGCTGCCGATCCCGTGGCACCCCGGGCCCGCGGACTGGAAGCCGGTGCGCGAGGCTTTCGACGCGCGCCATCGGGAGACGTTCGGTTATGCCGCCATAGACAACGACGTCGAGATCGCGAACGTGCGACTCGTCTCGCTGGGCGTGGTGGATAAGCCCGAGCTGAAGTTCAACCCGGAAGGCGCCGGCGACGCGCTGCTCGAGCGGCGCCAAGTCTGGTTCTCGGGTTGGATCGATTGCCCGGTCTACCGGCGCGACGCGATGCGCGCGGGTCACGCTTTTCACGGCCCGGCGATCGTGGAAGAAGCCGGCGGCACCTCGGTGCTGCCCCCGGGATGGTCTGCACGAGTACACGAAGGCGGCGCCCTGATCTGCGCAGTGACCTCTGACGGCGCTGCGCCCCGAGAGCGCGCGGCGGCGCCTTAGCCCGGCGCGCCGAATCCGCCTCCGCCCGGCAGTCCGACTTCCAGGACGTCGCCGGTCCTGAGATCGACCATGCCCTTCGCCTGTTCCACCGGTACGCCGTTGTGGTGCACGTGGCCAACCTTTCCGGCCGCACCGCCGAGCAACCCCTTGGCCGGGAGCCGCACTCGCTCGGTCAGCAAAGACACGCGTATCGTGCCCGGCCAGCGCGAGGTGAAGGCGACAATCTGCCCTTGCCCGCCGCACCGTGCCCCTTTGCCCCCCGATCCCTCGCGCAGCCGCTTCGCGGTAAACAGTATCGGCGCGAGGTTCTCGGTCACTTCGATCGGCGTGTTCGAGATGTTGCCCGGAAAGCTGGTTGCGCCCATGCCGTCGCGGTCGCGCATTGCGCCCATGCCGCCGTTGAAAAACAGGATGGTGGAAAAGGACTCGTCGCGGGCCGCGTCGACGCCGCGCAGTAATACGCTCCACATCGGCGTCCCGCTGTCGGCCTGAACGCGCTCCGGCATCACCGGCGCCAGCGCCTCGAAAATCGCGCCCTGCAAGAGGTGCCCGACCAAGTGCCGCGCGCCTACGGCGGCCGGCGGCTTGGCGTTCACGATCGAGCCCTCCGGCGCGTGGACCTCGAACAGGCGCGTGAAGCCCTCGTTGTTGGGAATCGCCGGGCTGAGCATGCACTTGAACGGATAGATCGTGTAGGCGTAGGTATGGTTGAAGGTCTCGTTGACCCCGTAGCCGACCTGTGCCGAGCTCCCGGCATAGTCGATTCGGATGCCGTCCCCCGAGACGCTGACGCGTGCGACGATTCGAATCGGCTCGTCCCAGCCGTCCGCCTCCACGGACCCGGAATAATCGCCGGGTGGGATCTGCCGGATCTCGCGCAGCGCGGCGTCGCTTGACGCCCGATAAATCGATTCTGCAATGGCGCGGATGTCGGGCAGGCGGTACTCGGCGAGCATCTCGGCGAGGCGCCGCTGCGCTACGCGAATCGCCACCATCTGCGCGTCGATGTCACCGCGCACCTGCTCGGGGACCCGGACGTTCGCTTCCAGCAGATCGAGCGCCAAACGGTTGCGCTCACCCGCCTCTACTAATTTGATCACCGGGAAGCGGATCCCTTCTTCGAACACTTCGCTCGCGTCCGCCGACCACTGCCGCCCTCCCACATCCGAGAGATGCGCCACCGCGACGACAAAGGCAACGATGCGCTCGCCGTTGAACACCGGCGCTGCCATGGTCGAGTCCGGCAGGTGGCCCGTGCCGATCCAGGGATCGTTGGTGAACAGAATGTCGCCGGGACGCAACGCCTCCCGGGGAATGGCTTTCAGCATCTGGCGCAGCGACAAAGGCGCCGTGCCGATGAATCCTGGCACGCTCCAGCTGGACTGCGCTACCAGGCGCCCTTCCTCGTCGAGCAGCACCACGGCGAAATCGTTCGACTCGCGCACGACGGTCGAGAACGAAGTGCGCTTCAGCGCGGCGCCCGCTTCGTCGACGATGGCGATCAGCCGGTTCCAGTAGATTTCGAGGTCGATCGGGCTCAAGCCTCAGTCGCCTCCCAGGTTCAGGCGAATATTGCCGTCGCGATCCATCGCGAACCGGTCGCCCGGCCCGGCGACAATCGTGGCGCCTGCCTGCTCGATCAGCGCGGGACCTTCGCACCATGCGCCGTCGGTCAGGTTGCCCTCGGCGATCACCGCAGTTTCGACGAAGCCTCCGGCCTCCGGAAAGAACGCCGCGCGCGTGCGCGCCGCGGCGGTGCTCGGCCGGGAATCCGGGCGCCACGCCATGTCTGGCCAGTCGAGCTGTGCCGTCGCTTCCAGGCGCCAGTTGAGCGCCTCGATCGCCTGATCGGCAAGGCGGTGCCCGTACTGCCGCTCGTAGGCCTCGTGAAATCGGGCTGCGACGCCGCTCGCCCCGGCTTCGGGTAGCGAGGCCGGCAGCGCAGCGTTGACCTCGAATCCCTGCCCGACGTAGCGCAGATCCGCGCTGCGCCTGTACGAGATCGCGTGCGCCGGCACGCCGGCGGCCCCGAGTTCCGCGCACAGCCGCTGCGTCATATCCGCGTACAGCGCTTCGGCGGCGCCCCAGTCGATCACGCCAAGCCTTGCGTAATAGCTCCGGACCATGTCCACCTTCATCGGCGCCCCGAGCAATCCCACGGCGGAGAACACGCCCGCATTCGCCGGCACCAGGATCTCGCGGCAGCCGCTGCGCCGCGCGACCTCGCGCGCGTGGATCGGCCCCGCACCGCCAAACGCCAGCAGCGTGTAGCGGCGGATGTCCTTGCCTTTCTCCACGGCATGGATCTTTGCGGCCGCGGCCATGTGCTCGCAGACGATGCGATAAATCCCACTGGCGGCCTCGATCACGCTCACGCCGAGCGGCGCGGCGATGCGCGAGCCAATCGCCCGCTGGGCGAGCTCCGGGTGAAGCTTCACCGCGCCGCTGAGGGAGCCCGCGGCGTCGAGATACCCGAGGAGTAGCGCCGCGTCGGTCACCGTGGGCTCAACGCCACCCAGGCCGTAGCACGCCGGTCCCGGGTCCGAGCCCGCGCTGCGCGGTCCGACCTTCAGCAAGCCGGCCGCATCGACCGAAGCGATGCTTCCGCCGCCGGCGCCGATCTCGATCAGGTCGACGATCGGCAGGCGAACCGGAAGGCCGCTACCCTTCTTGAAGCGGCGAACGCGCGCCGCCTCGAATTCGGTCGTGATTTCCGGCTCGCCACCCGAGATCAGGCAGGCCTTCGCCGTCGTGCCGCCCATGTCGAAGGCGAGCAGATCCGGTGTGCGTGTGCGCCGGGCGGTGAGCGCAGCGCCCAGCGCGCCCGCCGCGGGCCCGGACTCCAGCATGCGGATCGGCATGCGCTCACCGAATTCGCGCGAGATGATGCCGCCATTGGACTGCATGATCCGCAGCGTCGCGTGCACGCCAAAGGTCCGCAAGCCGGCCTCGATGCGAGCCAGATAGCCTCCGACCATCGGCATCACGTAGGCGTTCAGCACGGTCGCTACGGTGCGCTCGTACTCCCGGATCTCGGCAACGACCTCCGAAGAAAGCGAGATCGGGATCGAGGGCGCAACGCGCTGGGCCACGGCGCGCACGCGCTCCTCGTGGACGCAGTTGCGGTAGGCGTGCAGCAGGCACACCGCGATGGACTGCGCGCCGCCGTCCTCCAGCCGTCGCACGGCATCCTCGATCTCATGCTCGCTCGGGGCGCGAAGCACTGTGCCGCGATGATCGATGCGCTCCGCGAGTTCGGCCCGCAGCTCGCGCGGCACCATCGGTTCCGGATAGGAAGCCGCCAGATCGTAGATGTCGTAGCGCAGCTCGCGGCCGATTTCGATCACGTCCCGGAATCCGCGCGTCGCGATCAGGCCGGTGCGCGCGCCCTTGCGCTCGATCACGAGGTTGGTGACTACCGTGGTCGCGCCGGCGACGACTTCGTCGACCTGGTGTGGGCCGGCCCTTTCGGCGGCCAGCAGGCGCTGCAGGCCGTGCAGGATCGGTCCGAGGATGTCATCGTGCCGGCTGAGTACCTTGCACGTGCGCCCCGCGCCGTTCGAGCCCGACAGCACGAGATCCGTGAAGGTACCGCCGATGTCGAACCCGAATCGGTAGCGAACTTCCGGCCCGGCCCCTGGCGTCATTGTTTCGAGAATCGGTTTGTCGCGGCGCTGCGCTTCACCGCACGCTCGGACTTCTAACACAGCCGCGCCGCGAAAAGTGAAGACCGCTAGGCCGGCCCAGCCCCGGCTTTCCGTCCCGCCTCGCGCGTCGCGAACGTGTCGTGCGCCAGTCGCGGCTGCGCCCGCGAGTACTGGTGCGGCAACTCCAGGTTCGCCTTCAGTGCGTCGGCCGCGTGCCAGGCCCAGCGCGGATTCCACAGCATCCCTCGTGCCAGCGACACAAGATCCGCCTGCCCTGCGGTGACGATGCTCTCGGCCTGGCGCGGCTCGGTGATCAGGCCGACGGCCGTCACGGGCAACCCGATCTTGCTGCGGATCTCTGCCGCAAACGGGACTTGGAAGCCTGCCGCGGTCGGAATCCTTTCGTTCCAGACGATGCCGCCGCTGGAGACGACCGCGAAATCGCATCCTAGAGTGCGCAGCCGGCTGCAGAATTCGAGCGTATCCGTCATCGTCCAGCCGCCGTCGAGCCAGTCGATTGCGGAGAGCTTCACGCCAAGCGGCTTGTCCTGAGGCCACGCGGCCCGCATCGCCGCAAACAGCTCAAGTGGAAAGCGCATGCGGTTCTCCCGGGAACCACCATAGTCGTCGCGGCGGCGGTTGGTGACGGGGGAGAGGAATTGATGGATCAGGTAGCCGTGCGCGCCGTGCAACTCGATGAGATCGAATCCGATCCGGTCCGCGCGCCGCACGGCGTCCACGAACTTCCGGATCAGCTCCGCGATGTCGGCCCGGGTCAGCTCGCGCGGCACCAGCCCGTCGTCGAAAGCTCGAACCGGCGATGGTGCAACCGGCTGCCAGCCGCCCTCCGCGGGCGGCAGTGACCGCCGCGCTTGCCACGGCGGCAGCACCGAGCTCTTGCGGCCTGCGTGCGCCAACTGCAGGCCGAGCCGTGCGCGGCCGTGGCGGCGGCAGAATTCGACCACGCGGCGCATCGCCGTCTCCGCCTCGTCCGAATACAGCCCGGCGCAGTACGGGCCGATCCGACCCTCCGGCTCGACGTCGGTCATCTCGGTCATCACCAAGCCCGCACCGGCGACGGCGAACTGCCCGAGGTGCATCAGGTGCCAGTCGCCCATGCAGCCGTTGTGCGCGCTGTACTGGCACATCGGTGCGACCACGACACGGTTCTCGAGCTCCAGCCCGCGCAGGCGAAACGTCGAAAAGAGTGCGCTACCCATCTTGCGTCTCCTGTACACGGTCAATCACGTGCGCGCGCGGTGCGGAGGATCTGAAGTGCAATGCGCAGTGGCTCGCGCCTTGCGGGCGAGTTTTCCTGCTCAGACATGCATGCCCCACCGCCGCACCGTATGCCGCTCCACGGTCCGGAAGATGAGGCTTTCGACCAGCAGGCCGATCAGGATCACGGTGAATAATCCCGCGAACACCGCCGGGATATCAAGCGTATTCTTGTTCTCGTAGATGAACCAGCCCAGGCCCCCGGAGCCCGAGGTCGTTCCAAACACGAGTTCGGCCGCGATCAGCGTGCGCCAGGCGAAGGCCCAGCCAATTTTCAACCCGGAAAGGATGCTTGGAAACGCAGCGGGGATCAGTATCTTCCAGACGTAGCGCACGCCGCTCAGACCGTAGTTCCGTCCCACCATGCGCAGCGTGCCCGACACGCCCTGGAAGCCCGAGTGCGTGTTCAGTGCGACCGGCCACAGAACCGCGTGCACCAGGACGAACACAATGCTCGGGCTGCCGAGCCCGAACCAGATCAGCGCCAGCGGCAGCAGCGCGATCGCGGGCAGCGGATTGAACATGGCCGTGAGCGTCTCCAGCAGGTCATTGCCGATCCGCGTCGTGATGGCTACGATGGTGAAGACCAGCGCGAGCACCAGACCGATTGCGTAGCCCTGTAACAGCACCTCGATCGACGTCAACGCCTTGAGCGGCAATTCGCCGCTTACGATCCGTTCGAAGAACGACAAGAGGGTCGCGAAAAACGTCGGCAGCAGCAGCGGGTTGTTGAGATAGATTCCATAGATCTGCCAGATCCCGGCCAGGACGGCGAGAATCAGGCCCTTGCGGACGAACCCGTTGCTGTAGATGCGCTCCCATGCGCCGAGCGGCTTGCGCACGACCCCGAAGTCCTGCTCGCGCACCTGCGCGCGGACGTACTCGGGCCGCGCCGCTGGATGCTCAGGCATGCGGTGGGGCCTTTTCCTCGACGGCATGTCCGGCGAAGAGCATGTCGTGGATGCGCTCGGACAGCCGCTGTCCCGTCGCCGGGTCGACGCGATCCTGCCCGTCGCTGTTCAGTTCCGCCCAGACCTGCCCCGGGTGCGGCGAAAGCAACAAAACGCGGTTGCCAATCCGCACCGCCTCGGGAATCGAGTGCGTAACGAACAGGATCGTGAAGCCGGTACCTTCCCAAAGCTGCAGCAGATCGTCCTGCATCTTGCGTCGCGTCAGAGCGTCGAGCGCGGCGAACGGCTCGTCCATCAGCAGAATATCCGGCTCCATCGCCATCCCGCGCGCGATGGCGACGCGCTGCTTCATGCCGCCCGAGAGCGTGTGCGGATAGGCGTCGGCGAAACGCGTCAGGTTGACCTTATCAATGTAGGTCATCGCCCGTTCCTCGGCGTCGCGCCCCGCGAGCGTTCCCGATTCCAGCAGCGCGAACATGACGTTCTGCCGCACGGTTTTCCATGGCAGCAGCTGGTCGAACTCCTGGAACACCATGACACGGTCGCGGCCGGGCCGCGTAACGTCGCGGCCCTTGAGACGGATGCGTCCTTCGACCGGAGCGATGTACCCGCCTACGGCCTTCAGCAGCGTCGATTTGCCGCAGCCCGATGGACCCAGAAGCACGAACCGGTCCGAAGGATGCACGTCGAAGCTCACTCGATAGGTCGCCGTGACCAGGTGCTCCCGGGTCTTGTACTGCAGGGTCACTCCATCAACCTGCAGCAGCGGCTGAGCCGGCGCCATGCGGGCGTCGAAGCGTCGGATTTCCCGTCGGCGCCGTCTAGCTGCCCGGCAGTTCGTGCACGTCCGGAAAGAACATGTCCTTCCAGGACGCCGGTCGGGTCTTGATCGTGCCGACCTGATGCATGAATTCCGCAAAGGGCAGGATGCGTTCCGGCGCCAGCGTGTAGTGGATCTGCGGATCGTTCATGATGGCGAAAATCTTGTCCGCGGAATCCTTGCCGCCGCCTTCCTTGACGTAGATCTCGGCGGCGCGGCGCTTGTCGGCATTGATCGCGTCGGTTGCCTCCTTCATGGCGTCAAGCACCGCCTTGTAAGTCTTCGGGTTTTCGTCGCGAAACTTCTTCGTTGCCCAGACCATGAGAAAGGTGTTCGCACCGCCCATGACGTCGTACGAATTGAGCACCACGCGGACGTTCGGGTTCTCGAGCGCCTGATTCTGAAACGGCGGCGAGGTGAACTGGGAGGCGATTTCGCCCGCGCCGGAGAGCAGGGCACGAAGCCCCTCCGGATGCGGCAGGTTGACCATCAGCGGCGCCAGCTTGCGGTAGTTCTTGATGCCAAACTCCTTCGCCGTGGCCATCTGCAGGTAGGTCGTCTGCACCGAGGAACCGGCGCCGGCCATCGCGATGCGGTCCTTCTCGGTGAAATCGCGGATCGTCTTCACGCCCGGACTGCGCGTCACCAGCAGGTTCGGCATCGAAGACAGCGCCGCCACCCCGCGAACGTCCACGTTGGCGCGCGTTCGATCCCAGAGAATGATCGCCGGGCCGGTGCCACCCGCCGCGAAGTGCAGGCCGCCGGCGAGCAGCGCGTCGTTTGCTGCGGCGCCCGCGCCCATGCGAGCCCAGGTCACCTTGGTATCGCCGAGACCCGCGCGCGCGAGGTGCTTCTCGACCAGCTTCTGCTCCTTCATCAGCGTCAGCTGCATGTAGCCGATGCCGTACTGTGACATCATTTTCAGTTCATCCACCTCCGCCCGCGACGCACTGCCGAAGGTCATGCCCAGTGCCGCAACGACCGGCCACCAAAGTGAGCTAGGCGCTTTCATTGCTTACCTCCTCCTGTGAATGGACAACATGGTGCGAATTCAAGGCCTCACACCGTACTTTGCCTTGGGGCCCAGGCCGGTTGCGAGTCGCGCCTGCGCCGCCTCGATAAAGCGGCACAGGTAGGCGCGCGTCTCGCGCGGATCGATGATCTCCTCCACCCCGAACGCCTCGGCGGTGCGAAATGGCGATGCCATCGCCCGCAGTTGCGCTTCGATTTCCGCCTCTCGCGCCAAGGGATCCGGCGCGCTCTCGATTTCGCGCCGAAACGCTGCCGCGACTCCGCCCTCGATCGGAAGCGACCCCCATTCAGCCGATGGCCACGCGAGCTTCAAGTCTAGCCCGTTCTTGTCGGTCGAACCCATGCCCGCCATGCCGTAGCACTTCCGGATCACCACCGTGAAGATCGGCACCGTGGCCTGCAGGCCGACGTAGACGCTGCGCATGCCCTCGCGCAGCGTCGCCGCGGCCTCCGCGTCGAGTCCAACCATGAACCCCGGAACGTCGACCAGGAAGACGATCGGGATGTGAAAGCAATCGCACAACTCGATGAAATGCGTCTGCTTGCGCGCGGCCCTCACGTCCATGGCGCCACCGTAGACCAGCGGATTGTTGCCTATGAAGCCGACCACCCTGCCGTTCATGCGCGCGAGACAGGTGATCAGCGCCTTGCCGTAGGTCGGCTGGATTTCGAACTCCGAGCCGCGATCCGCGACCAGCCGGATCAGCCTGCGCATGTCGTAAGCTTTGCGGCGGTTGCGCGGCACGATGGTGAGAAGTTCCTGTTCCACGCGATCCGCCGGATCGCCGACGTCAACCACCGGCGGCAACTGCCAGACGTTCTGCGGCAGGAAGCTCAGGAACCGTCGGATCATGTCGAAACATTGCGCCTCGCTTTGCGCGACGTTCTCGATCGTGCCGGCGGTATCCACCGCGACGCCGGGGCCGCCGAGCGCCTCCTTGGTGACCTTCTGGCTGAGCGAGCGCTCGACCACCGGCGGGCCAGCCGCGAAGACGTGGCTGGTGTCCTTGACCATTACGGACCAGTGCGAAAGGATCGCGCGTCCCGCCGGGCCGCCGGCCGCGGCCCCCATGACCGCGCACACTACGGGCACTTCGCCGAGCAGCTGCACCGAACGTTCGAAGCCGTGCACCCCGGGAAACACCGCGTGGCCGCGGCGATTGATCGAGGTGACGCTGCCTCCGGCGCCGTCGATCAGGTTGACGAGCGGGATGCGGTAGTGGTGCGCAAGATCCTCGACGAACCCTCCCTGCCCGCCTTTCTTGCGGTCGCCGCTCCAGCTGGTACCGCCGCGCACCGTGAAGTCCTCGCCACCCACTGCCACCGCGCGGCCGTCGATGCTCGCGAGCCCCATCACGTAAGGCGCCGGCGTCACACCCACCAGTTTCCCGCCCTGGTACTTTCCCTGCCCCGTGAGCCGCCCGACCTCCTGGAACGAACCCGCGTCGACCAGGCCCGCGATGCGCTCGCGGATCGTCAGTCGACCCTGCGCCTGGTGCTTCGCAACCGCCGCGGCACCCCCCAGCGCGTCGGCCTGAGCGCGCCGGAACGCGAGTTCATCCACCTCCGGCTGCCAGCCCTTCGCGTCGGTATCGTCGGGGCTCATTCGGTCAGCGTCGCGATGATCTGGCCTTCGGTGACCGATTCGCCCTCGGCCACGTGCAGCGCCGAGAGCGTGCCGCCGTCCTCGAGAATGACCGGGATTTCCATCTTCATTGATTCGAGGATCATGATGGTCGTGCCCGCGGCAAGAACCTGGCCCGGTCGGGCCGCAATCTTCCAGACCGATCCGGTGACTTCCGACTTGACTTCAAGTGTCGCCACAGTGTGCCTTTTAGTGAAATTGAGTCTAGTAGCTCGTCGGCCACGCGCGCATCAGATGCTGGCCGACACCGTTGCTGAGCCGCAGTCGGTGCACCTCGAGCATGCGGATCAGGTAGTCGCGCGTCTGCTGCGGCCGGATCACGGACTGCGCCGCGTACACCGACGCCAAATCCCACACCGCACTGGCGCGATCCATTCCCTCCAGCGCTTCCTCGTAACCAGGCGCACCGGGGTCAAGACCGTCCACCACCCTGACCGCAAAAACCGGGTCCATGAAGCTGACCTCTGCGGTCGGCCAGGCAGCGACCTCGTCCGAGTTGCGGCCACCGCCCATGTTCAGGTAGGCCTGCCCATAGCTCTTGCGAAGGATTACCGAGATCTTCGGCACCGTAGTCAGCGCAAGCGCGTTCATCAGGTTCATGATCTTGCCGGGAGCGCGCCGCCGTTCGGCTTCGGTGCCGATGACGAATCCCGGCGTGTCGACAAACAGCACCAGCGGGATATTGAATGAATCGCACAGCACGATGAAGCTCGTGAGCTTGTCGCAGGCGTCGGAATCCATCGCCCCGCCTTTGGATTGCGGGTTGTTGGCGATGATGCCGACGGTACGTCCGTCGAGCCTCGCGAGCCCCGTGACGCCGACCTTGCCAAATCGCGCCTTCAGTTCGAAGAAGCTGTCCCGGTCGACGATGGTCCGGATGACGTTGCGCGCGTCGTATACCTTGGTGCGGCTGTCCGGGAGCAGGCCGAGGATGTCCCCCATCGCCTCGCCCGAGCCCGACGGGACTGCCGCGACCGGCGGCGCCTCGCGGTGGTGCGCCGGCAGGTAGGAAAGAAAAATCTTGATCGCGTCGATGGCCTCCTCGTCGGAGTCGACGACCTGGTCGGCGAATCCCGTGATTTCCGCGTGCAGGCGCCAGCCGCCCATCTCCTGCGGGTCCACCTGCTCCTTGACCGCAAGCGAGGCAAGCAGCGAGCTGGAAACCGCCAACACCGCGCCTTTGCGCATCACGTTGAAATCCGCCATCACCGAATACCAGGTCGACGAGCCGTAGCAGAGCCCGAGTGTCGCCGATGTCCATGGGGTCTCGCGCATGCGCTGGTACTGCGTGGCGTCATTGCCCAGCAGCGAACCCATGCCGCGCGAGCCCATATGATCGGGCATGCGCGCACCCGACGATTCGCCAAGGAACACCATCGGCAGTCCGCGCTGCGTGGCGACGCGTTTCAGGTGCGCGATCTTGCGGCCATTGGTGGACCCGCTCGACGCGCCCATGACGGTGAAATCGTTTGAAAGGATCGCAGTTTCGCGTCCGTTCACCTTGCCGAACCCGGCAATCTTTGCATCGCAGGGCGTAGTGTCACGGTCAGCCGGATTGCTGGTTGAGGTGGCGAACAGGCCGGACTCGACATACGTCCCGGGGTCGCAGAGTCGCGCCAGCCGCTCGCGCGCGTTGAGCAATCCCGCCGCCTTGCGACGTGCGAGTTTTTCCGGACCGCCCATGGCGAGCGCCCTCGCCTCGCGGGCTTCGAACTCCGCCTCGAGCCGTTGCGCACGGGAAAGCGGTGGGTTGGATTGCCTATGCATGGTTTGGTTCGCCTGCAATGACGCCCGTCGCCGCGAGCCGGTCGAGTTCGCCCGCCGCCAGACCGAGCAGTTCGGATAGGACACGCCGGGTATCCTGCCCGACGCGGCGACCGGCATGGCGTACGCGCCCCGGGGTGCCCGATAGGCGCGGCACCACGTTGGCCATCGACACGCTGCCGAGATCGTCGTGCGGAGCGTTGACGATTGCGCCGCGCGCCCGGTAATGGGAGTCGCCAAAAATGTCGGCGATCGTAAACACGCGGGTCGCCGGGACGGCCGCATCGACCAGCAGCTGCTCGAGGTGCGCCAGCGGATGGCCACTGGTCCAGCGCGCGATGATGTCGTCGATATCGGCGTGGTGCTGTGAGCGTACCGTCCCGGTGCTGAAGCGCGGGTCGTCGGCGAGGCCCGGTTGTCGCATCGCCTGTGTGAGGCGGCGGAATACTGCGTCGCCCATTGCGGTCACATGGATGAACTGCCCGTCCGCAGTGGGATACAGGTTGTTCGGCGTGCTTTCCGGCAGGCGCGACCCGCAGCGATTGGCCACATGACCCAGCTTCTCGTAGGCGGGGATCCAGGGCTCCATGAAGCTGAACGCGCATTCGTACAGCGCCGCGTCGATGCACTGGCCGCGTCCGGACTTCTCACGGGCGAGCAGCGCGAGCGTGGCACCGAACGCGCCGTACAGACCGGTGATGTAGTCGGTCATCGATACCGCGACGCGGGAAGGCGGACGATCGGCGTCGCCGGTCAGATGGCGCAGGCCGCTCAGCGCCTCGCTGATGACTCCATAGCCGGCGCGCTGGCTGTACGGGCCATCTTGGCCGAACCCGCTGATGCGGACCATCACCAGACGCGGATTGCGCGCCGCGAGCTGCGCGTAGCCGAGCCCCCACTTTTCCAGGCCGCCGGGACGGAAATTCTCGACCAGCACGTCGCATTTTTCGCACATCCGGGAAATCAGCTGCTGTCCCTCGGTCCGGCGCAAGTCGACCGAGATCAGCGACTTGTTGCGAAAAATGCTCGCCGCATACAGCGAAACGCCGTGAAAGCGCTTCCCCATGGTGCGTACGGGATCTCCCTCCGCGGTCTCGATCTTGATGACCTCGGCGCCAAAGTCCGCGAGCAATCGGCCGCAGAATGGCCCGGCGACTGTCGAACCCATTTCGAGGACGCGATAGCCCGCGAGCGGCCCCGATTCCGCGGTCTGCGCCTGTGCCGAAGCGTCCATGCGACTCGCCTAGAGGACGTACTTCTGATAGCGCTCGAGGTACAGGCGCGCGCTGCGCAGGTTGGCGCGCCGCAGCCGCTCCGCTTCCTCGGCGTCGCCGCGGCGCATCGCTTCGAGCACCGCGATGTGCTCGCGTAATCCAACGCTCGCCCGCCCCGGCAGGATGAGAATGCGCCGGATCAGGACTTGGGTTTTTTCGTAGATGCTGTCCAGCATCTCGGTCAGCAACGGGTTGGCCGCCGCCTCGATTGCCCGCCGGCGGAACATGTCATAGGCCGAGGTGTAGGCATCGAGATCACCCTGCTGAAGCATCTCCTGCATCGGGCCCTGAAATTTCTCGAGCAGATCCTGCCAGGACTCGTTGGGAACGTTCTGCGTCGCCAGGCGCACGCACAGCCCCTCGAGGACTTCGCGCACGTCGTAGATGCGGAAGATCTGCGCCAGATCCAGACGCGTGACGACCGCTCCGCGATTCGGAATGCGTTCGACCAGTCCGCGCTGCTCGAGCGCAAACAGCGCCTGCCGGATGCGAGCGCGCGGCACGCGAAACGCATCCGCCAGCTCGTGCTCGCGCAGCTTCGCGCCGGGCGCAATCTCCTGCGACGCGATGCGCGAGCGAAGCGTCTGCAGCAGGTTCGTCTCCCCAGTGGAACGCGCACCCCACCGCGCGCGCTTCGGCGCCCGGGTGCGACCCGGCATGGCGAGGTTCTTGGTGGGCATCAGTTTCCCGCAGGCTGGAACGATTCTAGGATTGTGCAAAAACTATTGTCAACAATATTGTTACCAAACTGCTGCGGTGCGGCGAAGCCGCAGGCGCCGCGAGCGATGCCATCCCGCGGATTCGGCACGGGCCGAATCCGCAACGAGGTCGTTTCAGGTGCCCGCAGCGACGAGCACAAGGCAGCCGGAAATCTCTACGATTGTCCGGTCCTAAAACCGGGATGGGATCAAAGTCTCGCCAATCGGCGGTCGCCGAAGTCAGATTCGCCGGTCGTAGCCGGTCCAGTAGCGTTTCCTGACTTCCCTGCGCATCACCTTGCCGACAGGGCTTCTCGGGAGCGCCGCAACGAAATCAACGGACTTGGGCGCCTTGACGCTGCCGAG
>Ga0209343_10003370_pt1 | contig 20158 bp, 20 predicted proteins | sample RifCSPlowO2_02_FD_184026 | JGI IMG/M metagenome (GOLD analysis project Ga0209343, IMG submission 184026) | Groundwater microbial communities from Rifle, Colorado - Rifle CSP2_plank lowO2_0.2 (SPAdes) (version 2) | ecosystem: Environmental > Aquatic > Deep subsurface > Groundwater | place... | reverse complement strand
GGCAAGCGCGGCGAGAGCCGGCAACAGCTTGAGCGGTTGCTGGCGCGCGCCGCCGGTCAATTCATCGAGATAGGCGCCCACCGCCTGCAGGGCCTGTTCGGCCGCGGCCAAACCGGCCGCGCTCGCGCGGCCGGCATCGCGCTCCATGTCGGCCAGCAAGGCCTCGAGTTCGCCGGTGACGCGGGTGATTCCGCTGATACCCACAATCTGCAGCGCGCCATGCGCCTGATGCAAATGCGCCTGCGCTGCCTTCAGGGACATGGCATCGGCGGCACCCGATTCCAGGCCCGCGGCGAACGCGCGCAGCGATTCCGCCCCGCGCTTGAACGCGGAATCAATTTCCGCCTTCACCCAGGAAAGGGGGCCGGTATCGAAGCCGCCGCGCTTACTCATAAAAGTTCGTGGTCTCGAATTTGGCCGTCTTGCTGCTCCCTGTTTGTGCAGCGGTTCGCGCGCGAACCGCTGCACAAACAGGGACCTTGAATAAGCGATGCCATCGCCTCGCTCCGTAACGAATTTCTGACTCGACCCACTAGCGCTCCATCTTGAAGCGCGCCACCGAGCCCTTGAGTTCCCTGCCCATGGCCGCCAGTGCGCCCACCGACATCGCGGTCTGCTCGGTGCCTTCGGTAGTCTGCTGCGTGATCTTGAGAATTTCCTGCATGCTGCTCGCCATGGCGGTGGCGTTGCCCGCCTGTTTCTGAGCCGCCGCGGAAATAGACTCGATCAACTGCGCCAGACGCTGCGATACCTGGCTGATCTCCGCCAGCGCCTGTCCGGCCGCATGGGAGAGCTTGGTGCCCTCGACCACACCCTGGGTACTTTTCTCCATGGCGCCGGCGGTTTCCTGGGTATCGCTCTGTATCGCCCGGACAATCGATGCGATCTGCTTGGTGGCCTCCGCCGAGCGCTCGGCCAGGCGCTGTACTTCCTCGGCGACCACCGTGAATCCCCGCCCGGCCTCGCCGGCCGAGGCCGCCTGGATCGCGGCGTTGAGCGCCAGCACATTGGTTTGCTCGGTGATGCTGGAGATCAACTCGACGATTTCGCCAATTTCCTGCGAGGATTCCGCCAGCCGCTTGATGCGCTTGCTGGTCTCCTGAATGTTCTCGCGAATCTCGTTCATGCCGGAGATCGAGTTTTGCACCGCCTGCTGACCTTTTTGCGAGGCCGCGAGCGAGGTGCGCGCCACCTCGGCCGATTGCGCCGTAAAGGAGGACATGCCCGCCATCTCCTTCGCCATGGTCAGCATCGCGGCGCCGGCTTCGCGAATCTGGCTCGCCTGACCCTCGGTGGCTGCCAGCAATTCCCTGGAGGTTTGCTGCGCGCCTTCGGTGGCCACGGTCACCATGGCTTCGGCGTCGGTAATTTTTCCCACCAGTCCGCGCAATTCCTCGATGGTGAGATTCACCGCGTCGGCGAGCGCGCCGGTCACCGCCTCGGTAACGGTGGCGTTTACGGTGAGGTCGCCATCGGCAAGTTTCTGCATCTCGTCCATGAGTTGCAGGATAGCCTCCTCGGTGGCGCGGGACTGGCGTTGCGCCTCGAGCGCCTGGCGGCGCTGGTCGTCGGTGTAGACCTTGACCATCAGCCACACCACCAGTGCCGCGGCCAACGCAAGCATGCCCAGAACCAGGAAACTGGTGGCGCGTCCCGCGAGTTCCTCCTGATAGCCGGCGAGCAATTTCTCGCTCCCGGCCAGAAGGCTCTCGGACTGCTGCACCACGCGCTTGCCGGCGTTCTTGGCATCGGCGAGCGCCTTGGCGTTGGTAAGAATGCCGGCAAGCGCTGCCTGGAATTCCTTGTAAGCCGCATCGAGTTTCGCGAGCCGGTCGGTGGTCGCCGCGTCGCGGGAAGCCGCGCGCGATGACTCGCCGATTACCAGCAGCAGATTGCCGAACTGTTTCGCATCCTCGCCCATGGCCGCGCCAATATCGGTATCGACCGTGTCCGCGCCGAGCAGGGCATTGGCGCCGCGCCCCAGGCGCTGCGACAGCGCCACCAGTTGCCCCAGGGAGGAGATTTCCCGCGCCGGCGCATTGGCGGCGAGGCGCGCGGCCTGGATCTGCTCAGCGAGCTCTATTAACGTGGGGTTGGAGGAGTTCATGGAACGCACCGCAGTAGCCAGGCCCACCAGATTCTTCTGTTGCGCCAGAACCAGCTGCAATTCGCGTTCGGCCTTCTCCCAATCACCCTGCAACTGGCCTAGGGACGGGCGCACCGCCGCGGAGGTCGGCGGCACCGTCACACCGGCAGCCTGACCGCCGTTTGCCAGCAAGGACAGCGTTTGCGCAAATCGCTCGCGCGCGTCCTGGAGTTCCCGAAACGCCGGCGCATTGCCCTGCAGCGCGGTCTGTATGGCCTTGCCGATACGCTGCGACAGCATGCGCAGCTCTCCGCCGCCGGAAATATAAATCGTGCCGTAGGTCGCGCTGCGATTATCGGTGACCGCAACGTAGCCGGCGACACCGCCGAGGACAACGATCAGCGCAACCAGCACCATGAGCTGCCGCCCGATGGCGAGCGCCCCGATCAGCGGCAGGCGCGATGGCGCCTGTGCTGCCTGCCCGCCGCCCGGCGGCGCGCCAGCCGCCGCGACGGCTTTACCTTTATTCTTGCCCAGCTTCGGCCGACCGATTGCCATGCTCCCCCCATCCGCGACTGTTCGGAATCTTTTGCAAAAAATCTCCGGATGATCCCGATCCGTGGAGATTCATGTTCGAATCAAGCTTCGGCGGGGCGTGGTGCGCACCGCCGCCTGCTGAATTCATCTGCTCACCTGCAGGAAACTCTCGTTCGCCGTCAACTCGCCCATATCAAGCTCACGCCAGACCGCGGCGCCGCCTTTCTTTTCCACATAACACGCGCGCACCCAGGGCGGCGCCGACTCGCGTTCGCAGGGCTCAAAGCCGGAAAGATTTTTCAGGCCGAGCATGCGTGCCGCCAGCAAGCTGCTGCGGACACCGAAGCGTTCGGCGAGCAGCACCAATCTTGCCTCGGCGCCGCGCGCTGTCGCCGCGCCGCCGGCAAATTCGGCAAGATCAACCACCGCCACCAGGTTGCCGCGCACATTGGCCAGCCCCAGAAACCAGCTTCGAGTGAGCGGAACCGGGCAGAGTGGCGGCACCGGCAACACTTCGCCGGCTTCCTCCAGCCTGATCAGATAACGCTGCCCGCCGGATTCCAAACCCAACCGCGCCGTCGACTCGACTTCGGAGGCCACACGCAGCCGCCGCGCAAGCGCTTCCTGGAATTCCTTGAGATTCCCGTGTGTCACGGCTACCCCATCGCCTTAATCTTGGCGGCCAGATCGCCGGGGTTTATGGGTTTGACCAGGTAGTCGCGCGCACCCTGGCGCATGCCCCAGATGCGGTCGGTTTCCTGGCTCTTGGAGGAGCAGATGAACACCGGAATATGCTTGGTGGCGACGTCGCGGGTGATGGCACGCATGGCCTGGAAACCGCTGGTGCCGGGCATGACCACGTCCATGAGTATCAGATCCGGGGTCTCGCTTTTGGCTTTCTGAATACCCTCGTCGCCATTGGCGGCGAGCACACACTGGTAACCCAGCTTGCAGAGCGTTTCCATCAAGTACTGCCGGTCCGTCGGCGAATCATCGACAATGAGGATCTTCTTTACCGTCATGTGCCGCCCCGCGCCGCGACACAAGCGCCGACCGCTTCGATCAGCGCTTCCCTGGTAAAGGGTTTGGTCAAGTACTGGTCCGAGCCGACCATGCGGCCGCGTGCACGGTCGAACAGCCCGTCCTTGGACGAAAGCATGATCACCGGCGTGCCTGAAAACCGGGCGTTTTTCTTGATGAGCGCGCAGGTCTGGTAGCCATCCAGGCGCGGCATCATGATGTCGACGAAGATCACGTCGGGTTGGTGGTCGGTGATCTTCGCCAGCGCGTCAAAACCGTCTTCGGCGAGAAACACCACGCAACCGGCCTGCCCGAGGAAAATTTCCGCGCTTCGCCTGATGGTGTTCGAATCGTCGATCACCATGACTTTGAGTCCTGCAATGCTGCTGGCCGCGTCTGGCAGGTTCAATTTGTTTTCCTTGGGTTTGGCCAGGCCGGCGGCAGATCATCCGCGCTGTTCCGGCCCCCGCGTCGAATATACGCCCAACGCAAAACACCGCCCAATACTTGTAAAGCCCGTGGCGTGGGTTCAAAAATTCCGGGAAACGGCGCGAAGCTCGCGAAAAGTATTGCCGCGACGAATCAGACCTGCACCATCTCGAAATCTTCCTTGCGCGCGCCGCACTCCGGACAGGTCCAATTCATGGGCACATCCTCCCAGCGCGTGCCTGCGGCGATGCCTTCGTCAGGCAGGCCGGACTCTTCGTCGTAGATGAAACCGCAAATCAGGCACATCCAAGTCTTGAACTCGGGTGTTGTATTGGTCATAAGCTTGTCTTGGTATCGGTCATAAGCTTGTCTTGGTATCGGTCATAAGCTTGTCTTGGTATCGGTCATAAGCTTGTCTTGGTATCGGTCACAAGATTGGGTTGGTTTAGAATAAGCGTCCGCAGTTTACCCGTTGCCCGCGGGCCTGTCAGCAAAAAAGGTACGAGCAACAATCACTTAGGGCAACCTTGGGGTTCTCTGATGCAATCATCCACCGTCCCACCCATCGTGCTCGCGTTCGCCGCCACGGATCCGACCGGCGGCGCCGGAATACAGGCCGACCTGCTGACACTTGCGGGTCTGGGTTGCCATCCGCTTTCGGTCATCACGGCGATCACCACGCAGGATACCGCGGGGGTGGAAGGAATCTACGCCATCGACGCGGATTGGATCAACGATCAGGCCCGGCTGGTGTTGGAAGACATGCCGGTAGCGGCGTTCAAGATTGGATTTCTGGGCAGCGTGGAAAACATTGTCGCGATCGCCGCCATTGTCGCGGATTATCCCGACGTGCCGCTGGTGCTCGACCCGGTGCTCGCTTCAGGCCGCGGCGACGAAATGGCCGACGAGGACATGATCGCGGCGATGAATGAATTGTTGATCCCGCAAACCACGGTGATCACGCCCAACAGCCAGGAGGCCCGGCGCCTGATTGCCGAGGAGTACGATGACAGCGAAACCGCCACGCTGGACCAATGCGCCGATCGGATCCTGGCGATGGGCTGCGAATTCGTCCTCGTAACCGGCACCCATGAGAACACCTCGCAAGTCATCAATACGCTCTACAACGGCCAGGGCGTGATGCGCAGTGACGCGTGGGAGCGCCTGCCTCACTCCTATCACGGCTCCGGGTGCACGCTTGCCGCGGCCATTGCGGCGATGCTTGCCAACGGTTCGACGGTGCCGGATGCGGTTTTTGACGCGCAGGAATACACCTGGCAGGCGCTGGCCGCGGGCTTTCGCCCGGGCATGGGACAACATCTGCCCGACCGGTTTTTCTGGGCGCGCAATATGGAAATCTCCGGAGAGAAGGAAGCATGAGCGTTCCAAGCTCGGCCACCGCCGCCCGGCTGCGAGGCCTGTACGCGATCACCCCGGATGAAGCGGATAGCGATGTGTTGATTGCGAAACTGCGTGCCGCGCTCGCCGGCGGCGCGCGCGTGGTTCAATACCGCAACAAGAGTACCGATCAAGCATTGCGGCGCGCGCAAGCCGGAGCATTGTTCGCACTTTGCCGCGAAGCCGGCGCAAGCTTTATCGTCAATGACGATCTGGAACTGGCGCTCGCGATCGCCGCGGACGGACTGCACCTGGGCCGCGACGACGGCGACATCGCCGCGGCGCGTCGCGCGCTCGGCCCCTCACGCTTGCTCGGCGCATCCTGCTACAACCGCCTGGAACTGGCGCAGCGCGCGTTGCAACAAGGTGCGGATCACGTGGCATTCGGCAGCGTGTTCGCCTCCCCCACCAAACCGGGTGCGGTGCGCGCGCCGCTGACGCTTTTCGCCGAAGCACGCCGCCTGGGCGTCCCGCTGATCGCAATCGGCGGTATTACCCTGGAAAATGCGCCGCAGGTGATCACCGCGGGTGCGGACGCGATCGCGGTGATCAGCGCTTTGTTCGACGCGCCGCGCATCGAAGAGCGCGCACGCGAGTTTGCAACCCTGTTCAACTCACAAGTATCGACATCATGACTAACCGCAACCAAGTGATTGACGAGCAAGGGGGCCCTGCCCCCTTGCATATCCCCCATAAATGTTTACTTTGCAATGGTCCGTCCGATGAGTAACCGCAACCAAGAGCTATTCGATCGCGCCCTCAAATCCATCCCCGGCGGCGTCAACTCCCCCGTTCGAGCCTTCCGCGCAGTGGGTGGCACACCGAAGTTTTTCGTGCGCGGCGAAGGCGCGCGCGTCTGGGACGCGGACGGACGCGAGTACATCGACTACGTCTGTTCCTGGGGGCCGCTGGTCATGGGCCACGCGTTTCCCCCCGCGGTGCAAGCGGTCATTGAGGCCGCGCGCAGCGGTCTTTCCTTCGGCGCGCCGACGGAAGTTGAAGTGGTGATGGCCGAACTGCTGCAAAAGCTGGTGCCGAGCATGGAACTGGTGCGCCTGGTGAGTTCAGGCACCGAGGCCACCATGAGCGCGATACGGCTTGCGCGCGGATTTACCGGGCGCAGCCTTATCGTGAAGTTCGAGGGCTGTTACCACGGCCACGCCGACAGCCTGCTGGTGAAGGCGGGCTCGGGCGCGCTCACGCTTGGGCAACCCTCTTCTTCGGGTGTGCCGCCGGAAACCGCCCAGCACACGCTGGTGCTCGATTACAACGACACTGCGGCGCTGGAACGTTGCTTCAACGATATGGGTGATCGCATCGCGACGGTCATCGTCGAGCCGGTCGCGGGCAACATGAACCTGGTGGCACCACAGCCCGGATTTCTCAAGAACCTCCGTGAACTTTGCACACGCTATGGGGCGGTACTCATATTCGACGAAGTAATGACCGGCTTTCGCGTCGCGCCAGGCGGCGCTCAAGCGCTTTTCGGCATCCGGCCCGATCTCACCACGCTGGGCAAGGTCATCGGCGGCGGCATGCCGGTGGGCGCCTTCGGCGGCAGACGCGACATCATGGAGAAAATTGCGCCCCTGGGGAGCGTCTATCAGGCCGGCACGCTTTCAGGCAACCCGGTGGCGCTGGCCGCGGGGCTGGCGACATTGCGGGCATTGATCAAGCCTGGCGTGTTCGAAGGCGTGGCCGCGGCGGCGCGCGAATTGACCGCGGGCCTGACGCGCGTCGCCGTGGAACAAGGTGTGGTGTTTTCGGCGCAGAACGTGGGCAGCATGTTCGGGCTGTATTTCCGCGCCACTCCTCCAACGTCGTTTGCCGAAGTGATGCAATGCGACAAGGAACGCTTCAATCGCTTCTTTCACGCCATGCTGGAGCGCGGCGTTTACCTCGCGCCTTCGGCTTATGAAGCGGGCTTCCTATCCGCGTCACATGGCAACGGCGAGATCGCAGCGACACTTGCCGCGGCGGCGGCGGCTTTCAAGCTGTGCGCGCAGTTCAAGCCTCGCCAAGCGCAAGCAAAGCGAATGCCATAGGCATGCGCCGCCGGACATTGATATCGCCCCGCGGCTGGATCTCCTGTATAAGCTGAGCCGCGATGACGGTATTCGATCTCCTGTTCGTGTGGATCTTGCCCGCCGTCGGGCTGGCGGTTTTTCTCGCCGGCGCATGGCTAAACGCGACCATGATGTTCGGCTGGGCGAAGTGGGTTCGCGATAGACGCGACCAAGGCGGTCATGTTTCCGTGCTGCCCTTCGCACCTGGCGTGATCGGCGCCATTGCCATGCTGAGCGGGCCCTATGATTGGATGCGGGGATTGTTCTGGCTTCCGCTCCTGCTCGACGTTGGCTGCGTTCCCTATATTGTCATGGCGTTTCTGGCGACCCGCGCCAATAGCGACGCTGAGGCAGAGCAGTCGGCGCAGGAAGAAGCCGCCAGAACTGCGGAGTACATCAAGCAACTAGATCTGCGAAGCAAGGTGTATTTCCCTTCCCTTGCCGGCTGCCTTTTGGGGACGGCCGTTGGCGACGCCCTGGGACTCCCCTACGAAGGCCTGTCGCCGCGCAGGCGCGCCCGGCTTTTCCCGGAAATGGACAGATACCATCTATTGCCTTTCGGACGCGGGATGTGCTCCGACGATACCGAACACACCATCATGGTGGCGCAGGCGCTAATTGAAACGGCCCAGTATGGAAAAGGATTCCGCAATGCCGAGTATTTTCGATCGAAACTCGCGTCCAGAATGCGACTCTGGTTGCTCGGACTGCCTGCTGGAATCGGCATGGCGACGCTGAAGAGCATCCTGAAGTTGTGGCTGTTTCTGCCGCGACGCTGGCTTGGAACCTTTTCGGCGGGAAATGCTCCTGCAATGCGAAGCGCGTTGATCGGTGTGTTCTGGGCCGATGAACCTGAACTGCTGCGAATGCACGTTCGGGCCGCAACCCGCCTTACTCACAGCGATCCGAAAGCGGAATACGCTGCTCTGGCGGTTGCTGTCGCTGCCTCGCTGTCTGCGCAAAGCGCCGGGCGGATCGATGCATTGGAGGTCGCCCGCCAATTGCGTTCATTTCTGGGAGCTGAGGGCGCCGAACTGGCAGCGCTGATAGACCGGGTGGCGAAATCAGTTCAGGCCGGAGAGACAACGCCGGCATTTGCGAAAGGGATGGGGCTGGAAAGCGGTGTGACGGGCTATGCGTTCCACACCGTTCCGGTGGCGCTGCATGCATGGCTTGCCCATCCGGGAAACTACCGCGAGGCGGTGCTTGCCGCCATAGAATGCGGTGGCGATACGGACACCGTCGCGGCGATCACCGGGGCCATCGCAGGGGCCGGGACGGGGCTAGACGGGTTGCCGCCGGAATGGCTGCGCAGGCTCGCGGAGTGGCCGCATACCGTGCCATGGATGGAGCAGCTGGCGCAATCGCTCGCGGAGATACGATCGACTTACGCTTGGACTGAGGCGGCAGCGGAACCGGCCCTCAAACTGGGAGCGCGCAACCTGTTCTTCCTCGCCGTGGTACTGCTCCACGGCTTCAGGAGGATGCTGCCGCCTTACTGATCGGCAATCGATATTGGCGCATGACCGCTTTTCGCCGCCTTCCCGCAATCACTTTGCCGGCAAGAGTCATCAGAGCAAGAACATCAGTACCGCCGCGATCGCGGGCAAGGCGAAGATCGCGGCGTAGCCGAGCAGCCGGAAAAAAGAGGACTCGTCCGGCCGCGACGGCCAGCCGTCACGCATGAAGGAAAAAATGACGCCGCGCCCGTGCTGCCATTCGAGGTTCCAGAACAACCCGGCGGCCAGATAGATGACCGAAGAAGCAAACAAGTTGGCGAACCATGTAGACGGATAGTAACCATCCCGCCACACCAGATAGATGTCGTATGACCAGCTGGCCGAGAACAGCCAGGCGCATAACGCAACGTAGGCTTCGGTCCAGGTGGCCTGCCGTCGCGCCGTGAAGAACAGCGTGGCCACCACCCAGGGTGCCGTGGTGAAGCAAAAAACCGACATGAACAGGCCATCGACGTAATCCCAGGTCGGGTCACCGGTATAGGGCGCGGCCAGCGTGATCAGCGCGGCACCGGCGATGAACGTGGCCAGTTTCCACCGCTCGCCGAGAAAATGCCAATAGCCACGTCGGCCAATGGCAAACGCGGCGGGATTGCGCAGAAGCAGGCCGAGAGCGAGCACGCAGGCGACGCTCCACGTGGCGATGTAGTAATTGAAAAAGGGTTCCATTGCGACGCCGGCCAGAACGGAGTTTTTCAACAGTATCGTGTTGCCGGTGGGCTGTGCTCACTATTTGACAGCCCCCTGAAAACGCGCCGCTGGCTCGTTTGCCCAGATACTTTTCTTCGCAGACAGGTCTTACGGTCAAAGTCAAAGCAGTCGATGCTGGTCACGGGCCAGCGCTTGGAAACAGGCACTGAATCATCACCGAATCTTCCGCCAAAGCACTCCTGGGGCAAGAATGCAATGACTTTATAAACCCATACCGACGATCGAATAAATAGATAAATACCTATCAAAACAATAGGTTAAAAATTACTCTTGACAGCAAAGGGGGGGGTTACAGCATGCTAGACGCGCAGTCTTCGTCTAGTGGCAATCTCGACGAAAACGAAGGCCTGCGGAACAACTCTGGTTTGAAGCATTGAGCTGTCCGCAGCCCATTCGTACCCACCTCGGCTTGGAGCCGACCGTGACCGCCAGATTGGCTTTCACGGCCGGTTTCCAAGCCGATTTTTTTAGGGCTTCTTCTTAGCCACCTTCAACTTGGTGGATTTCTTCTGGGCCACTATTTATTTGCGGGACTTCTTGGCAATGCCTACTTCTTCTTCTTGGCTGGTTTCTTTTTGGCTTTTTTCTTCGTTGCCATGGCAATCTCCTTTAGGAGTTAATGGATACAACATACCCAACCCGTACAAAATGGCACGAGCTATCCAATCGCCGTGATGAACTACGGACGACCGAATTCTTTACGCGACTGCCCGGAACAGGCAGAGGCGATGAATAGAATTCTTTTTTCTTGTTACTGCAGAGGGGGATTGACGCGGCCGCCGCGGATTGCCGCTTCGTACTTTTGAAACTGACGCCGATTAATTTGGCGATTTTGCTATTCAGTGATGTTCGCAAAAAAATTTTTGCACACCGGAATGATGATGGGCGCAATTAGAACACCATCGGTGCACAAGATGCAAGAGGTTGATAAAAATATTTTGGCGGCGCGCGGGACATCAACTGCCAGAGTGAGGATTGCAATCTGTGCGCATATTGATCATGTCATGCAACGCCGCCAGCGATGACGCGCGCATTCCGCGAAATTTCCGAGCCGCCACATCGATCCATGAGTCCAGCAGGAGGGGCGTCGGATTACTCTACAATCGGAGCGGCATGAACAACATCCGGATAGCCCAATGACAGGAGCCTTTGCGCGCACCACTGATATCCGGGCGCGTCGCCAGCTTTGGGCTATTGGCATTGTCGTGGCCTTCGTTACCCCGTTGACGACGCTGGCGGCGGCACCGGGTCGGGAAGAGGACAACCCCAGGATTACAGAGGAAACGCCATTTGTCCGCTCTCCCCTGGTGGTGGTCGACACAATGCTGAAGATGGCAGGGGTACGGGCCACCGACTTCCTTATCGATCTGGGTTCCGGGGATGGACGGATCGTGATTACCGCTGCCAAGGATTATGGAGCCAGGGGTTTCGGCGTGGATTATGACCCCCGGCTGATCGCCTTCGCGACTGAAAATGCCCGTAAGGAAGGTGTCAGCGATCGAATCAAGTTCATCCAGCAGGACCTGTTCAAGACGGATCTGGGTTCGGCCACAGTTATCTCGATGTACTTGCTTGAAGAGTACAACATGGCATTGCGCCCCCGGTTATTCGCCCTGAAACCCGGAACGCGCATCGTGTCTCATGATTGGCACTTAGGGGATTGGGAAGCCGATGCGAAGGTAAAGATACCCGTCCCGGATAAGCCCGTTGGCCTCGAGAAGGCAAGTTGGATATATCTGTGGATCGTGCCTGCGAAGCTTGGAGGGATCTGGCGCTCGCGTATCCCTTCTGCAAAAGGCTGGGTCGATGCCGAGCTTCGATTCGACCAGCAGTTTCAAAATATTTCTGGCGAGGCAATGGTCGGCGGCCAGAAGCTGCCGATTGAGCGCGCCAGTCTGAGCGGCGAGTTTTTAAGCTTTCGAATCCAGCACGGCAACCAAACCGTCTTGTTCAACGGGCAGGTGCAAAGTGGTCGAATCGTTGGACAGGTGATGCTCTCGGGCGGGCGGACTCTGCGCTGGCGGGCGCTACGATCGCAAAGCTGATATCGGCAGTATTCCTGACACGTTGCCGCTCATCCCTGGCCGGGAGAGGCGGAGCATACGGGGCTCATGACCGTTTAGGACCCGGCTGGCGGGTCTGGGTGGCGGGATCGAGCGGATCTTGTTGCTTGATTGCGGGGATGCCTTGCCGGACCCAACTGGGCCGACGCTTTTCCAGAAACGCGCTGATGCCTTCTTTTGCTTCCCCCGAGGCCCGCATCTTAGCTAATTGCGAGGCCGCCGCCGATATGTGATCTTTGGACTCCGGATCCTCCGTTAACTGAGCGATGACCTCCTTCGCCGCTGGCAGCGCCTTGGGGCTACCCAGCATAAGGTGGCCAAGAATTCCGTTTATCCTGGCGTCCAATTCATCCTGGGGCGCCAGTTCATGCACCAGGCCGATGCGATAGGCCTCAGCGGCTGTGAATGCCTCCCCTGATAGTACGTAACGGCGGGCCTGGCGTTCTCCGATGGCTCGCACCAGGTAGGGGGCAATTGTCATGGCAGCAAGTCCCAGCCTGGTCTCGGACACGCAAAATTCCGCCTCAAGGGAGGCAACCGCAATGTCGCATGCGGCGATAATGCCCAGAGCGCCCGCATATGCGGCACCGTGGACTCGCGCCAAAGTCGGCATTGGCATGCAATCGAGCCGGTGGAGCAAGCGCGCCATCCCAAGTGCGTCCCGGGTGTTCACGGCCAAGCTCGATCCCGCCATGCGTTTCATCCAGCGCACGTCAATTCCCGCGCAAAAAACCGGGCCCACACCGGCGAGCACCACCGCGCGAACAGACCTATCCGTTTCCAACGCGGCGAGCGTGGCATCGAGTTCACGAACCATCACCCCGTCAATAGCATTGCGAACATCGGGGCGATTCAGCCAGATTACCGCGACCTGGGAAACGTGGGTGACATTAATGGATCGGGTTGGCATGATCAGATTCCCAACGAGGACTGCTGTTCTTTCGGACTCGATACCAGCGCAAGCATCTGATGCAGGGCGGCACGAGGGTGGTCCGCGGCGATCAGCAAGCGTCGATGCTGCGCCCGCAGAAAACCTTCGGCAAGCGCGTGATCCAGCAAGGCGAGCAGCGGATCGAAGAACCCGGCGACATTGACCAGCGCCACCGGTTTACCGTGGATTTCCAGTTGTGACCAGGTCACAACTTCGAGCAGTTCTTCAAGGGTTCCTATACCGCCGGGAAGTGCGAGAAATCCATCTGCAAGAGCGGCCATGCGCGCCTTGCGCTCGTGCATAGTGGCGACCACTTCAAGTCGGGTGATTCCGCGGTGCCCATGTTCCTTGTCCAAAAGAGCCTTTGGGATAACGCCGACCACTTCACCGCCTGCTGCCATACAGCTGTCCGCCACGGTCCCCATCAGACCAATGTTGCCGCCGCCATAGACAAGCTTGATGCGTTGCTGCGCGAGCAAAACACCCAGCTCCAAAGCAGCTGCCCGATAGGCAGGGCGTGATCCGGGGCTGGATCCACAGAAAACGCAAAGCGCATTCATCCGGGACGCACCTAGAATCCGCCGTTCGCGAGCCGTTTCTCGACTTGGTCCAGTCGATCTACGCCCAGAAGAAAAGGGCGGCACAAGTCCGCCCGCCCGTAGCTTGCGGCCAACTCGTCGATTTTCCCGCTGGTGATATAGCCATAGGGGAAGGAAAAGTCGAAGTAATACTCCACTGGGGTTGGCATTTCGATAAGAGCTTGTCAATGTTGGCGTGCAAGCGGCTAATCTGGGAGAATCCGCCGGCTTTGGCGATGCCAAGATTTTAACGCCGAATTGAAGCGCCGACCCCGCCAATAAAATGAATTGCGAATCGCTCCTGCAATATCCCTTTACGCAGCTTCCGTCACCCGGTGAAACCTTAACGGTGGCAGCGGGGGTGCATTGGTTGCGCATGCCGCTGCCGTTTGCGCTCGACCACATTAACTTGTGGCTTCTTGAGGACGGAGACCAATGGGTGATAACCGATTGTGGGTTTGGAAACGACGCGACGCGAGCATTGTGGAAGCAACTTATCGCAACGCGCATCGGTGCGGTTGGTGTTTCCCGGGTGATTGCGACTCACCACCACCCAGACCATGTTGGTAACGCCGGCTGGTTGACGCGGCAGTTCGGGGCGCCGCTTTGGATGCCGCAGGGCGAATACCTTTCGGCGCATGCGCTATGCGACGGCGCGGCAGGGCAAAGTCGCGAGCACATGGCCGCGCTATTCCGCCGCAACGGGCTGGATGAGATCCATGTGCCGGGCATCCGGAAGGGACACGATACCTATCGCAATAGCGTCCCGGATTTTCCAACGAGTTTTCGACGAATCTGTGAGGGCGACACGATCCTGATTGGCTCGAATGCCTGGCGCGTGATCATGGGGTATGGCCATGCGCCCGAGCATGCGTCACTGTATTGCGAATCCTTGGGAGTGTTTATTTCCGGGGATATGCTATTGCCCAGAATATCCACGAATGTCAGTGTGCCGGCGTCGCAGCCGGAGGCCAATCCGCTGCGCTTGTTTCTGGAATCTCTGTCACGTTATGCCGCCCTTCCAGCGCAAACCCTGGTATTGCCTTCGCACGGCCTTCCTTTCAGGGGCATGCACGAGCGTATCGCGCAACTGCAGGAGCATCATCGATTGCGACTGACCGAACTGCTGGAAGCGTGCGACACGCCCAAATGTGCGGCCGAGGTGCTGGGAGTCTTGTTCCGGCGACAGCTCGATAGCCATCAGATGATGTTCGCGATGGGCGAGGCCATGGCGCACCTGCACTATCTGTATGAAGCAGGGTCGTTACGCAGAATCAAGGACGAAACGATCATTCGTTACCAGCGCGCCTGAGTGTCGCTAGGTCGGCTGTCAATCGAATTAGTTTGGACGTTCCTTTGGACGTTCCTTTCGAGCCTGCCGCACCAGATTATCGACAGCCCGGATCAATTGTCGCGTCCCCCCTGCCATTCGGGCGGTGGATAGGTACTTACCGTCAATCACCATGCTGGGAACCGAACGTACGTCATAGGCCAGCAGGAGCTTGCGCACCTCGTCCAGCTTCGCCTGGATTGCCGGCGAGCGATAGATGGCGAGAAACTTGTCACGGTCGATCCCGTTCTTGCTCACCCATTCGACCATAACTTTCTCGTCGTTCAAGCGCACGCCGTCGAAATGGAAATTGTCATAGATGGGCCAGTGAAGCCGGGCAATCTGCCCAAGCGCTTCGAGCGTGTAATAGAGTCGCGCGAAGCGCACCCAACCGTCCAGGCCCTCGCTTCCTTCCGAGGGGAGCGTGGGTACGCGACGGATGGAAACGCGGTCCGGCCCCTGAACCAGCCAGCGGGAAAGATGTGGTTGAAATTCGTAGCAGACAGGGCATCCGTAGTAAAAAAACTCGATGACCTCAATTCTGTCACCGGTTGCGACGGGTCGCGGCGGCGAAAGGCGCTGAAAATCACTCGCTTTAAGATTTGCCTGCCCGGCTGCGAGGCCACATGCTCCGAGCATAATTGCGCCCAGAATCGCAGCAATGTTATGTCTAAGGAATCGTCGAGCGGGTGTTGAATCGAGCCAAAACCTATGTGCCGATTCCCCTGATTTTGGGGCTATGCAAGGGGGCATGGCCCCCTTGTTCGGTAAATACCTAAAATTCATCGTGCCTCCGGACTTCAATCAGGCAATTTCCAACAAATCTTGCGACGCCGGCGATTGCGGGCAGTTTACCCGGCTTCTTGAACCCATGCATCCGATTGGGTAGGCTACATAAATGTTGCGAAATCTCATCTTTGCCATTTTCCTTTGTCTGCATTGCGTTATTGCGTGGTCCTTTGCTGACGAAGAGCGCGATTGGGGAGTAGCCCCGTCGCGCGATATTCGCCAGCCCCCGTACTCGGCGCCAACACCGACTGCGGTGCCGGGCGCGAAGCTTGTTTCCACCAAGGATTTGCAGGCCATGCTGGGGGCGCTGCCGACCCCGGTCTTGGTCGATGTCGCGTCCGGTGACGGGCACTTAACACTTCAAGGAGCTTATTGGCTTCCGGGTGCCGGTCGCGGCAGCCATTATTTTGACCCGTTGCAGGCACAACTCGCAGGGTATCTTGAGCAGCTGTCAAAAGGCGAAAAAAACAGACCGCTGGTGTTTTTTTGCGTCAATGCGCAATGCTGGTTGTCCTATAACGCCAGTTTGCGTGCTGCCGCGCTTGGATACGTCCGGGTATTTTGGTACCGAGGTGGAATCGAAGCGTGGAGGGAGGCTGGACTGCCATTAGCCAGGGTTACGCTTTCTTCCACGGCGTCTCCTGGCACCACAAGCAGTGGCCAATAGCATCATTTTGCCGGTGTTTTTTTGGACCCTGACCGCCGGGTTTCACCGATCAGATAATCCGCAACTCCCAACATGGTGCGGCCATCACCGGATATGACGTATTTGCCTTGTATCGCAAGCGCCGGTACGCCCTCCAGGCGGTATGCCTGGGCCGTTTGAAACGCTCGCTTGACTTTGCTTTCCACCGTGAAAGAGCGAAACGCGGCATCGTACTTGCTGATGTCAACGCCGTGCTTGGCAAGCCAATTGGAAACCCACTTCAGGTAGGCCTGGCCTTTCAGGTTGGCGCCACCCTCCTTGTGGATCGCATCGAGGAGGGAATGATGCAGGCGCTCCAGGTATCCGGTCGCCTCCAGCGTATAGAAGATACGTGCGTCCAATGCCCATTCGTCATTGAATATCGCGGGAACCAGACGGAACTGGGCATCTGCGGGGAGCTTTTTCACCCAAGGTGTAAGAAGCGGCTCCAAGGTGTGGCAATGCGGGCAACGGTACCAGAAAAATTCCACGACCTCGATCTTGGCGCCGGTTTCCGTAGCTTGGGGTGTCGGCAGTTCCACATAGTCTCGGCCAGGCAGTGGGCGACCCTGAGCGTGTACGGATAGCGCAAACGCGGCGGACAGGAATGCAAGAATAATGCGAGTCAGCATAAGTTTCTCCATTAACGGTGATCAGTACCCAAGCTGGATCTTCCTTCGCCTCACGGAATAACGCGCTGAAACAATCCGCGGGCGCATCCTAATTCTTCGTATCGCGGACTCGTACCAACGAGGGTTCAATGCCGTTTTGCGCCATTTGTGAGCGCACCTTATTGATTTCGTCGATCTTGTCGTAAGGGCCAAGACGCACTCGGTACATGACACCTTTCTCAGGAATGGTGGTTGCTTCGACATTTGCTTCAAGGCCAAGCAAGGCGAGCTTGGCTTTCAAATTGTCGGCATCCGCCGGGCTCTGAAATGAGCCTGCCTGAAGAAGGTAGATTTCCTTTGTCTCGATCTCGGATTTTCCGGCTTTTTCCCGCGCCGCTGCTTGCTTGAGTTGTTCGTTGCTTACAGGTTCTTCCTGGCCGGGAAGAATCCGATAAAAATCGAAGCGTGGCTTGCCATCATCCTTTTGCGCTGAATTTGCGGCATCTTTCAGATTCTGTCCCGTGAGTGCGGGTCGGTCAGACTGCTTGGGTTTGTCCAGGAACGGGATCGGCGTCTTGAGCAGGTAAATTGCGATACCCGCCGCCACGGCAAGCCCAAGGATAAAACCGATAAACATCCCCAGAAGCAAACCGCCTCCATTGCCAGACTTCGTCCTCTGCCTAGGCTTGTAATCGTTGGTCATCCTGTTTTCCGTGTTGCGCTACATTTGCCTGGGCGCGCTCACGCCCAGCAGCGCCAGGCCATTTTTAAGAATCCGCCGAACCGCCGCAGCAAGCGCAAGGCGCGCAAGACGTACAACGGGTTCGGAGACCAGAAAGCGCTCCGCATTATAGTAACTGTGAAACTCCGCCGCCAATTCCCGCAAGTAGAACGCGACTTGGTGCGGTGCAAGTTCGTCGGCCGCCTTCTCAAGCATCTCCGGATATGCCCCCAAATATTGCAGTAACGATAATTCGCGAGCGGATGTAAGGCTCGATAGATCCTGCTTTTCGAAAAAAGCATCCTCAACGCCGGTCCCCTGGGATGCTAATTCGGCGGGGAATTGGGTGCGCCATTGATCCAGCACCGAGCATATGCGCGCATGAGCGTACTGCACGTAATAAACGGGGTTTTCCTCTGATTTTGATTTCGCCAGATCAACATCGAATATGAACTCCGAATCCGCCTTTCGGGATACCAGAAAAAACCGCGTGGCGTCGCGCCCGACTTCGTCAATCAGGTCACGCAGTGTCACATACGCGCCAGCACGCTTGCTGATCTTGACCTCCTCACCGCCGCGCATGACCGTTACCATTTTGTGCAGCAGGTAATCCGGGTAGCCTTTAGGTATGCCTTGGCCGCAGGCCTGCAAGCCAGCGCGAACCCGGGTGATAGTGCTGTGATGATCAGAGCCCTGTATGTTGATCGCGCGCGCAAAGCCGCGTTCCCATTTGGTAATGTGATACGCGACGTCGGGCACGAAATAGGTATAGCTGCCGTCGGATTTGCGCATCACCCGGTCCTTGTCGTCGCCATACTCCGTGGTTTTCAGCCACAGAGCACCGCCACTTTCGTACGTCATCGAGGCCGATTGCATCGCTGCGACGGCGGCATCCACACGCCCGTCGCCATACAGCGAGGATTCCAGGTAATAGTTATCAAAGATGACGCCGAAAGCCTTCAAATCCAGATCCTGCTCGGCCCGCAGTTCCCGCACGGCAATGGCGCGAATGGCTTCGATGTCCTCGCAATCCGCTGACTTGGACGCGATGAATTTGAGCGCAATTTCCCGAATGTATTCGCCGTGATAGCCGTCTGCTGGAAACTCCGCGGGCCGGCCTAACTGTTCACGTGCTCGCGCCTGTACCGACAGCGCCAGATTGTTGATTTGCGCACCGGCATCGTTGTAGTAGAACTCGCGCGTGACGCGGTAGCCCTGAGTTTCCAGGACGGCGGCCAGGCTGTCCCCCAACGCCGCTTGTCGGCCGTGGCCCACATGCAGCGGTCCCGTCGGGTTCGCGGAAACGAATTCGACGAGCACCGATTGTTCCTGCCCCCGGTCCGTGCGCCCGTAACGCGTGCCCTGACCAAGCACTGCCTTGACCGCATGCTGCTTGGCTGCGGGCCGCATCCGCAGATTGATGAACCCTGGTCCGGCGACCTCGGCGGATTCAAGCCAGTCCGATGCCGGCAAAGCTGCTACCAGGGCTTGGGCCAAGTCGCGCGGATTGCGTCGAATCTGCCGCGCAATTTGCATGGCGACGGGGCATGAGTAGTCGCCGAATTGCGCCTGCTTGGTCCGCTCCAAGGTAAGCAAAGACGAGGGCTCGTTTGGCGCGACGCTCGCAAGCGCACGCGTAAGCAACTCGAGAAGGTGGGATTTTATTTCTGCGGACATTCGAATCGCGTGGGAGCCTGAGAACAGGGGCTCGCATTATAACTAAGCGGTTTAACTAAGCGGTTAGCGGGAATTTCCAATCCGGACATGCTTCTCCGGCAATTCTCGCAATACTTTCCCAATTTTGCGCCGCAGGACTGGATAAGACCGCCGTCGCATAAGTCTCGCGCCGGCTGTTGGAAGCAGCGCGGCAAGCTCTTGGCCGCGCGGTCCTGGATAAGACCGCCGTCGCATAAGTCTCGCGCCGGCTGTTGGAAGCAGCGCGGCAAGCTCTTGGCCGCGCGGTCCTAGAACTCTATCGGGTCGACATCGAAATGCCAACGGACCCGGGTCCGTTGCGTGCTGAGGGTCTTATTCCAGACCCGCAGGAACTCCTGCAGAATTGGCCGCGAACGGGCCTGAACGACCACCTGAGCGCGTTCCAGGCCGGCGAGTTTAGGGAGCGATGCCGGTGCGGGATCGTAGATCGTCAGTAATTCTGGAACTTCCGGAGCGAGGGATACGGCGGAATTCAGGAAGGAAAGAGAGCTTTCCATGCTGGGAGCATGTGCACGCAATGCGGCTTCATGGATGAACGGCGGGAACCCTGCGGAGCGCCGTTCTTCCAGGAGTTCCCGGGCGTAACCTTCATAATCCTGTTGCTGTAGCGCCCGGTACAAGGGGTGCAACGGAAATCGCGTCTGAATAATTACCTCGCCCGGCAACTCGGCTCGGCCGGCTCTTCCAGCAACCTGCTGTAATTGCGCGAACAGCCGCTCCGGTGCCCGGTAATCCGCGGCGAATAAACCGGCATCCGCGCTCAGGACACCCACGAGGGTGACCCGCTCGAAATGATGTCCTTTGGCAAGCAACTGCGTGCCGATCAGTATGTCGGCATCTCCGCAGTGCGCAGTTTCAAGCAGACCTCGCAGCCTTCCCCTGGAACTGTCGGAATCTATCCGTAGAATGCGTGCGCGGGGAAATTTTTCCGTAACCTCCGTCTCCAGCCTTTGTGTTCCGCGACCCAAGG
>Ga0209343_10003369_pt1 | contig 20158 bp, 19 predicted proteins | sample RifCSPlowO2_02_FD_184026 | JGI IMG/M metagenome (GOLD analysis project Ga0209343, IMG submission 184026) | Groundwater microbial communities from Rifle, Colorado - Rifle CSP2_plank lowO2_0.2 (SPAdes) (version 2) | ecosystem: Environmental > Aquatic > Deep subsurface > Groundwater | place... | reverse complement strand
CAGCTGACGCCCGATGCCCGCCGTTCCCCCCACGATTACGATACTCTGCTGGCCAGCCATGTTTCCCCCCCATTTGATAGATGACAAAACGCGCGGTGCCGGCGCACCGTCATGAAATGCTCGCGCTGCTACTGCAGACGCAAGAATGAATACACGACCGATTATGCGCCTCCTCGCCGAGATACGCGATCGCGCCCGTGCATACCGTCGATGCCGCACTCCGCGCGCATTTGAACCGCCTCCGCCACGTGGCGACGGATCACGGCGAGCTGATCGTCGCTGAACGGCGCGCAGTCCGGCTTGCGCGAGAGGCCTTGGACCACCTCCGGCGGGCGCGCGAGATTGCCGACCTGCGTGGCGAGGATTCGACTGTGGCGGTGCTTCATGCGGATGGCCTCTTTACGTGTTGCACGCGGATTGTGTTGCGCGCCGCGAGGGCTTGTCAAATCAGTGGATGATGCGCCCCGCTTCCGAGTTCGGCACGACCAGGCCGATTTTTTCGATCTGCGGGTCGATGTCCTGGCGCCACATCTGGCGCAGTTCTTCGTTGCCCCACTTGCGGATGCCGTAGCCGACCGCCAGCTCGCTGAATTTCGAGTTGGCCGAGCCGAAGGTGTCGAGCGCGTGCGGATACCACTTGTCGACGGCTTTCTGCGCCTCGGCGGGGCCTGCCTTGCACAGGTCCTGATAGCGCGGATCCCGCACCAGATCCTTGACCCGCCGCGCGCCGAACGAGGCGTGAAAACGCTCTTCACCCACCATCGTGGTCATTTCGCGCGCCAACGGCGCGTAGCTGCAGTCTTCCATGGCGCGCAGGTGGTACCACGCGACCAGATCCATGCAGAAGCAGAAACCAACCACTTCCACCCAGCTCTCCATGGGCACGTTGAATGCGGCAATCGGATGCTGGCCCATGCGCAGCCCCAGCAGCCTGTCCGCGATATCTTCGCCCTCCGGGCCGAAGTGGCGCAGCATGCGGCAGTCGATGAACCCCTGGTGCGCCTCGTCGGCGGCTATCTGCGCCTGGATGTAGCGGTCTTCGGCGGTCGGGGCCTGGTTGATCCAGGGCTGGTGCTGCTCCACCGAGGCAAACTCCGTCGACGCCAATGCGTAGACGATTTTGATCAGCGTTGCCCGATATTCCTCCGTCATCTGCTCCGGCGTTTCCACTTTTCGCATGCCGGTGAGCGAGCCCCATTGCACAGAACGCGATATGCGCATTGCTTTTCCCCGTTGATGAGCACCTTTAATTGTAATGCGAGAACCGGAAAGACCTCCATGGCTGAATCGAGCGGCTCCCGAACAATTCATTCCCGGGGTGCGCCCGCAACCCGGAAGTGCCGGGTCGGGACCTACTGAGGATCAATCGCCGTAGTCGACGACCGAGGCTTGCCTGACTTGACGCCTTGACGCGCGCGGCGCGGGGCTGATGCCACTAGGTATCATCGCGGTCGGGCGATCTGTGAACCAAGCCGGGTGCGCCGGAATGAAACCCTCCGGGAAATCGACCAGGTCCGCACCGGCGGTAGCCGCCTCCTGGATCAACGCGCATGCCTTGTCCACAAAGGCGTCGAGGTCATGGCGGGAACTGCCAGCGCCGGTATCTGATCCACCCCCGTCGACGTCAACAACGGCGCTGTTGCTGCTGCTCCGCGAGAACAAGGATGTTAACTGGCAGTTGACACCAGCCCGACGGGTCGCTAACTTACATCGCTCGCATTGGGGGGAGGAATGACCATGAAACGCCGTGAAGTCGAGTTCCGCAGCGAAAATCCCGCGGAAATGATCCGCGCCGACCTGTACACCCCGGACAAGGGCAAGGGCCCCTGGCCGGTCGTCATCATGGGGGGCGGCTGGTGTTACGTAAAGGAACTCATCATGCCGGAGTACGCCGAGCACTTCGTGCGTGCGGGCATGTCGGTGCTGATCTTCGACTACCGCCACCTGGGCGCAAGCGACGGCGAGCCGCGCCAGCACCTGGATCCCTGGAAGCAGATTGCCGATTACCGCTCCGCGATCGACGCGGTCAGCTACCTCGATCTGTTCAAGGGCGCTGTCGATCCGGAGCGCATCGGCGTGTGGGGAATCTCCTATGCCGGCGGGCACTCCCTGATCGTCGGCGCCATCGACCCGCGGGTGAAGTGCATCGTGTCGCAGATTCCGGTCATCGAGGGCTGGTACAACTCGATGCGCGCCCACGGCTCGGTCGGCTTCCGTGAGCTCACAGCCCTTGTGAACGAGGAACGGCGCCGGCGCTACCTCACCGGCAAGCACCGCACCATCCCGCACTCCGGCGATCCGAAGAAGGAGGTCGTCACCTGGCCTCATCCCGAGACCAAGCCGATTTTCATGAAAATCAAGAAGACGACCGCACCCCGCCACGAGCACTACAGCACCATCGAATCGGTCGAACTGGTCTGGAACTACAACGCGCGGCCGTTTCTTTCGCGCATTCTCGACACGCCGACCCTGATGATCGTCGCCGAAGGCGACGATCTGACGATGTGGGAACAGGAGGTGCCCGCGTTCAGCCAGATCGCGACCGCCCACAAGAAGCTGTTCGTGCAGCGCAAGAGCACGCACATGAGCATGTACAGCAATCTTTCGCACCTGGCAGTCGCGGCTACGGAGGCGGCGAACTGGTATCGCGAGTGGCTGATCGAGAAATACTGACGCGTATCTGCAGGTCAAAAGCGTCTGGATCAATGCCGGTGCCGCAAATCCATTCGTTCTGCGGTGACTGCCGGTTTGGCTATCGCCGGGCGGGCGCCACCCGGCGGCGTCAATTCGCGGCCGGGAGCCACCGCATCACCACGGATTCGCGCGTTTCAATCCACTAGTAACTGGATCCCTGCTGCCTCCCGCCCCGCATGGCCGCCTGGTAGAAGCTCGGATCGTAATAGCGGCTCGCGTCAGTCAGGGTCTTTTGCGGCTTGCCGTACTTGGAGCGCAATTGCAACACCGTCTTCACGCCCTCCATATCGATCTGAGCCTTCTTCTGGAATCCGTCTTTCGGAGAAAGCAGCACCCGATAAGCCGTATTTGCTGCCTGCGCGTTCGCCTGCGGCAGGTTCTTGAGAAAAATCGCGATCGCCTCTTCCTTGTTCGCCGGATCGTAGAGCCAATCGACAGCCTCGCTGAAAGCGCGGATGTAGCCGACTACCGCGTCGCGATTGGCCTGGGCCCATGACATGCGCGCGCCGCCGACCAATCCTTGGTAGCGCCCAAGCACGTCGATGGCGTTGGCAAGCCGGTTGTAGCCCTTAGCCTCGGCCTGCACCTCGAACGGCGAAATGAGCAATGTGCCGGCATGTTTTTTTTCCATCAGCGCCGCAAATCGCTGCAGTACGCCACCCGCCGCAGGGGTCGTGTAGTCACGGTCCTTCTGTAACCCGTTGCGCTCGAGAATCTCGAGCAGGACAAATGCGTAGCCGGTAGTGAGTGCATCGACCGAAAGCGCCTTGCCGCGCAACTGCTGGAAGTTCTTCACCTCAGGCACGGTGACCAGACGCAGAAAACCGGAATCGCCGCCCATGAAGGCGAAAAGATCCGGACCCGGTTTGGGCTGTTCACCCTGGCCCTCCCGGTACGCGATAAGGTTGTCGATCGCCGTCATGGCAATGTCGAACTTGCCGTCGATCAGGTTGGTGAGCTGAAAAACGGAGCTTGGTGTGGGCGTCACCTTCACCTCGATGCCGTTCTTCCGGAACATGCCCTTTTCCCCGGCTACCCAGATTGGCCAGTTGAAGCCGCCGGGAAAGACGATGACGTTCACGGTTTTGGGCGGCTGTGGCGGCGTGCTGGCGCAGGACGCGAGCGCCAGAGCGAATGTTAAAATCATGAACCGCGAGAAATTTATCATCGTTGCCCCTTCGATTTCGAAAATTCCGGCTTGGTTGCAAGGACCAAAATAGACAAACCTATTCCTATTTGCCTTCGACGCCGGGCCGAAGCGTCTTTCCGTGGCCAAGGTAACATAATCGCAGCCGGACCGGCAACTCGAAGGGATAGATGCCATGTAGCCGAAGCTAATCCGCGGGGCGGGTCGGGATGGTGACCTCCGAGTGCAGGGTGCGGTGCACCGGGCATTTGTTGGAGATCTCGAGCGGCTTGGCGCGCTGCTCCTCGCTCAAGGGGCCCTCCAGGCGGATGAGGCCCTGGTTTCCTTGGAACACGTGAAGCAGTGCGCAAACAGGGAGTACGCAATCGGCGCGGGCGCCGGTGGCAGGTCCAGGCGCGCGGCGAGCATGGCGCCGCGGGCGCCAGGAAAGGAAAGCGAAAGTGTCTGGGCAGGCATGGCAGCTAATCGCAGGCGAGTTAAGCTCGTCCCTTCCGGACCGATCGGCTACGCGGCTGCGTGGCACAGCGCAAACCAGTCGCGCTCGTCCGTCCACGCGCGCACCTCGCCGAATCCCGCGCGCCGCAACAGCGCTTTGAAATCCTCAAGCGCATACTTGTAGCTGTTTTCGGTGTGGATGCGCTCGCCTTGGGCGAAGCGGCGCGCGCCGCCGGGCCAGTGCACTGTCGTGTCGCGCCTCGCCTCCAGATGCATTTCGATGCGCGACTGCGCGATGTTGAACACCGCGTAGTGCCGCCAGTCGCCCACGGCAAAATCGCTGCCGATCAGCGCATTGAGGTTGTTGAGCAGGTTCAGATTGAACGCCGCGGTAACCCCGAGAGCGTCGTCGTACGCCGCCTGTAGGATGGATTCGGATTTGATCAGGTCCACACCGATCAGCAGCCCGCCGCTTGGGCACTGGTCGCGTATGCCGGCGAGGAACACCAGCGCTTGCTCCGGGGTGAAATTTCCGATCGAAGACCCGGGATAGAAAAACAGGCGGTTCTCGCGGCGAACGGCATCGGGCAGGCGCAGTCCCGAGGAAAAATCGATCCCGATGCCGAGCATTTCCAGGTGCGGAAAGTCGCGCTGCAGATGCGACATCGAATGCCGCAGGAACTCCACTGACATGTCCACGGCCACATACTGGCGCGGCTTGAGCGACTGAAACAGGCTGCGTGCCTTTTCGCAGTTGCCCGCACCGAGGTCGATCAGCGTCGGCTCGGGGCCCGCTGCGCGCGCGATGCTCTCTCGGCATGCCTCGAGCACCGCCCTTTCGGTGCGGGTAGGATAGTACTCGGGCAGTTCGGTGATGGCATCGAACAGGCGCGAGCCCAGCGGCCCGTAGAGATATTTCGGCGATACCCGCGGTGACTTCGCCATCAGCCCGGCGATAATCGCGGACTGCTCCGAGCCGCCCTCAGGAGCATCTGCGGGGAAGGAAAAAAATGTCGGGCCGGACTGGAGCGTCATTTTTTGCGAAGCGGGTCCGCCCGCCGTTCGACGAAATCGAATAGGCCCTGTATCAGCAGCGCCAGTGCGGCGGCGGGCACGGCGCCGGCGAGCAGCATCAGATTGTCGTTGACTGCCAGGCCGGCCGCGATTCGTTCTCCGTAGCCGCCGGCGCCGATGAAGGCCGCAATGGTTGCAGTGCCGACATTGATGACCGCGGAGGTCTTGATGCCGGCGAGAATCGAGGGCCGTGCGAGCGGCAGCTCGATCGACAGCAACCGGTCGCGCGGAGAGAGCCCGAGCGCGAGCGCCGCCTGCCGCAGACCGTCGCCCACGGCGAGCAGTCCGGTGTGCGTATTGCGGACAATCGGGAGCAGCGCGTAGAGGAACAGCGCGATGGCCGCGGGCAGGGTGCCGATGGTGCCCATCAGGGCGATGAGAAAAGCGAGCAGCGCGAGCGACGGAATTGTCTGTATCACGCCAACCAACGCAAAGATCGGCTGTGCGATCCAGCGCTTTCTCGCCGCGGCGACACCCAAAGGCACGCCGACGGCGATGCTGGCTGCGAGCGAGCCGAAGACCAGCAGCAGATGCTCCCGGGTCAGCCGGCCGAGATCGGGCGCGAGCATGACCTCGAAAAATCCCCGAGGCTGCGCGCCACTCGTGCCGCGGGCCGGTTCCTGAAAGAACAGCGTGGCCGCCTGGGTAAAGCTCCTGCCTTCGGTCTCCGCGGCGGCATTCATGCGGATCATGCTGCGCTCGTCGATTTTTCCTTCCAGTGCGCTCAGCGCCTGCCACTGCAGCGGGAAACGCCGCGGCGTGTCCTCGCGGTGCAGCAGCAGCGTGTCGTAGCGCGGGAAGTAGCCGCGATCGTCGGCCAGCAGGCGGATGCGATAGCGCGCGATCTTGGCATCGGTGGAGTAGGTGTCGATCACGTCGACCCGGCCGCCGGCAAGCGCCTCGTAGGCAAGGCCATGATCCAGCCCGGTCGGGGAGAACGACGCCAGGCCATAGGCTCGGGCCAGTCCGGGCCAGCCGTCCTTGCGCGCAATGAACTCCTGCGACAGACCCAGGCGCAGGTCTGGATGCGCGGCCAGATCGGTGATGGAATTCACGCCCAGCCGCGCCGCCAGTTCCTCGCGCACCCCGAGCGCGTAGGTGTTGTTGAACCCCAGCGCAATGGAGACTGCCAGACCGACGGGCGCGAGCGAGCGGTTCAGTTCGGTGGGCCCCGGATTGCCTTCGAGCTTCAGGATCTCGCGGGCGATGGTGCCGCTGTATTCGGGGTAGACGTCGATCGAGCCTGAGCGCAGCGCGGCGTAGAGAATGCCGGTATTGCCCAGCCCCGGCTTGTGTTCCGCGGGACCGTGCCGGGCCGCCGCCTGCACCAGCAACTCGCCCAGTATGTAGGACTCGGTGAAGCGCTTGGAACCGATCTTGAGGACGTCGGCCGCCGGTGCGGGAACGGGTTGAACAAGCAGCGCGGCCAACAGTGCAGCGAGCAACCCGCACTTTTCGTGCAACAACCTCATTCAGGCTTTATTCCCGCAGATTTCACGATCCTACCGTACTGCTCGATCCCGCTCCTGATCAGCGCGGAGAACTGCTCGGGCGTGTTTCCGATCACATTCAGGCCCATTCCTTCGAGCTTGGCGCGCGCGTCGGCGGCGGTGATTGCCTTGACGATCTCGCCGTTCAGCCGCGCGAGGATCGGCTGCGGCAGCCCGGCCGGCCCGAGGAAACCAAACCAGGTGGCTGGCTTCTGGAAGGCGCTCAAGGTTTCGGTCACCGTCGGCACCTCGGGTAGTCCCGGGTAGCGCTTGGGTTCGAGTACCGCCAGCATACGCACCTTCCCCGCCTTGCTATGGGTCATGGCATCGGCCACCGAGGTGAAATTCACCAGGATCTGGCCCGCCACCACATCGGTCATCGCCGGCGCCACGCCCTTGTAAGGAACGTGCACGAGTTCGACACCCGCTGTCTGGTTGAACAGTTCGCCCGCGAGATGAAACACCGAGCCGATCCCGGAGGTCCCGTACGAAAGCTTGCCCGGATTGCGCTTCGCGTAGTCGATGAGTTCCCGGATCGACTGGACCGCGAGCGACGGGTTCACGACCACGCAGGTGGCGGGTTCGACCGCCGCGGTGATCGGCGTAAAGTCCTTGACCGGGTCATAGGGAACGTTCTTGTTGAGGAAGATGCTGGTGACGTGCGTCCCCGAGGTCCCGACCTGGATGAGGTAGCCGTCGGGAGGCGAATGCGCCACCACCTCGGTGCCGATCATCCCGTTTGCGCCGACCCGGTTTTCCACCACGACCGGCTGGCCGTACGCTTCCTGCATCCTGGGGGCAACCATGCGCGCGAGCAGATCCAGCGCCGACCCGGCCGGGAACGGCACCACGATGCGCACCGTCCGCGCTGGCCAGGCCTGCGCGTGGGCAGCCACCGGCGCCAGCACCGCCAGCCCAAACACGATCCAGGTTCCTATCGATATGAGTCGTTTCATCTGTGAAGTCTCCTGCTGTTACGGCGTCGAGGCAATGCGGCGCCGGGAATTCAGATCGAGAGTCCGAGCAGCTTCGCCGCGGTGCGCCCGAGAATATCTTCCTTCTCGGCTGCCGAAAGTCCGCGCGCGCGGCGCACGAATCCGATCGGATCGGCTTCACCCACCGGGTAGTCCGATCCCAGGACAATGCGCGAGGCGCCAACCTTCTTCGCCAGGAACTCCAGCATGTCGACGTTGTAGACGCAGCTGTCGTACCAGAAATGCCGGCGCATGTACTCGCTGGGAGATTTGGTCATGTTCACGCGCGTGAATCCCTTGTCGAAGTAATTCCGGTCCACGCGCCCGGCGTAGAACGGCAGGTAGCCGCCGCCGTGGGCGATGCAGATCTTGAGCTTCGGAAAGGCATCGAGAACCCCTTCGTAGAACAGCGAGCACATCGCGAGCGCCTCCTCCAGTGGCTGGCCGACGCTGTTCCACAGCTGGAATTTTTCGTAGCGCGGTTGGACCACGCCGGCCGGATGAAGATAGATCGCGGCGCCCAGCTTTTCCGCCTCGGCCCAGAACGCTCGCAGCTTCGGGTCGCCCAGCTCCATTGACTCCGCATGCGAGGACACTTCGATCCCCCGCAGCTTCAGCTCGCCCAGGCAACGGCGCAGTTCGGCGACGGCGAGGTCCGGATGCTGCAGCGGGACTCCGCCCATGCCGACGAACCGGTCGGGCGCGACCGCGACCATCTCGGCGACGCGGTTGTTGGTATGCTGCTCCATCCTCAGGCTGGTCTCGGGATCGGCCCAGTAGGTATACTGGTGCACCAGGCTCGGGATGAGCACCTGCACGTCGATCCCCAGCTTGTCCATGTCCTTCAGCCGGACCTTCGGATCAACCATCTTGAGGTCGACGCTCCGGCGCCACTTCTTCCAGGCCGCCTTGACCCGTTCGCTGACCCCGGTGAAATTCGGAACGGCGGTGTTGACCACGTGACCCCTGGAAAACGCCACGACCTCCGGATCCAGGACGTGGGCGTGAAAATCAATGACGAAAGGACGGCGGCGCGCCCTGTTTCTGCGCGGCAATGCACTTTTCTTTTTCGCCCTGGAAATCTTCGCTGCTGCCGCCATTTCCGCCGCCTCCGCATCGGTCGCCGGCCGAGGCCCCGGCATGCGACTCGTCATGTTATCGCAGCGAGCCGGGGCTCGCCACACCGCCGGACTTCACGGCGACGAGAAACTGGCCCGGATGACCTCCACATGCACGGCGAAGCGTTCGCCCCACGCCGTTCAGGATTCGCGCCATTTGGACGTTGCCGGCATTGTAATCGGCCGAGCGCAGGCGCAATATATTTTCCATCCCTCGGAGGAGGAAACCGTCATGTTTAAGGCTGCCTGGAATGAACACCACACACCTCACCCAAGCCGAATGTTCGAAGCGGCGTGCTGAGCGCGTGGGTTACCCGGGGAGGCAGTCTTGGCGCTGAACTACGAAAGGATAATGGCGTACAATCCCGGCGACATTGCGGTGCGTTATTCAAAGAACGACAGCATTTTCTATGCCCTCAGCATCGGCATCGGCATGGACCCGATCGATGCTGGGCAATTGAAGTACGTGTATGAGAAGAACCTCAAGGCTTTTCCCGCGATGGCGAGCTCACTCGGCTGGATGGGCCGTCTTACCGATCCCGAATATGGTATCGACGCCCGCATGGTCGTCGCGTCCGACCTTGGCGTCGAACTGCACGCGCCGTTGCCGGCGGAGGGCGAACTCGTCAGCCGCCCGCGGGTGAAGGAGATCGTCGACAAGGGCGCCGGCAATGCCGCTATCATCCAGTTCGAGCGCGACCTGTTCGACCGGGGCGGAACGAAGCTCGCGACGATCCGCAGCAGCATTCTTGCGCGCAACCACGGGGGTTTTGGCGGCAAGGTAACCACACTGCCCGAACCGCACGCCGTTCCCGACCGAGCCCCGGACATCACCTGCGACCTGCCGACACCGCCCAACCTCGCGCTCCTTTTCCGGCTCAATGGTGATACCAATCCGATCCACGTCGACCCCGATCAGGCCAAGGCCGCCGGGTTCCAGCGACCATTGCTGCATGGTGCGGCGAGTTACGGCATCGCCGCCCACGCGCTGATGCGGGCCGTGACCGGTTACCGCACGGAGCGTTTTGTCAGCATGGAAGCCCGCTTTGCGCGGCCAGTATTCCCCGGAGAAACACTGCGCACCGAAATGTGGATCCGCGGAGACGCTGTATCGTTTCGCTGCCGCACCGTCGAGCGCGGCGAGGTGGCGCTGAACCACGGCTTGTTGCGGCTCAAACCCGGCAGCTGATATCGCGAAGACAATTCACGATCCAAGCCATGACTTGGGACAACACGACGCTGTTCTCGGACGACAATCCGCCCGATCTCGCATTCCGCGCCGAAGTGCGCGACTGGATGGAAGCCAACGTGCCGCGCGAGCTGTGCAATCGCCCGGACAGGTTCGGGCCAACGGAACTGAAGCCCTGGCATCGAAAGCTCTACGAGCGCGGCTGGATCGCCCCGCATTGGCCCAAGGAGTACGGAGGCATGGGCGCGACGTTGACCCAGCAGATCATCTTGTTCGAGGAGATCACGCGCCTTGGCGCGCCGACGCCGTTTCCGCACGGGCTGAATTTTTTCGGCCCGATCCTGATCGAGGCGGGGACGCCCGAGCAGAAGGCGAAACACCTCCCGAGCATCCTCACCGGCGAAACCACCTGGTGCCAGGGGTATTCCGAGAGCAGTGCGGGTTCCGACCTTGCCAGCCTTACAACCCGGGCGGTCCTCGACGGCGACCATTTCATCGTCAACGGCCACAAGCTCTGGACCACCAACGGCCACCATGCCGACTGGATGTTCGCTCTGGTGCGCACCGATCCGGACGCAAGACCCCGCCACGCCGGCATCAGCATGCTGCTGATCGACCTGAAGTCGCCCGGCGTGACGGTGAAGCCGATCCGGACCCTTCGCGGCGATGCCGAATTCGCCGAGGAATTTTTCGACGACGTGCGCGTGCCCGCCGGGAACTTGGTCGGCAAGTTGAATGATGGCTGGCGCGTGGCGAATAGGGTGCTTGGCTCCGAGCGGTTCACCACCGGCCATCCGAGGAACGCGGCCGTGATGCTCAACCGCGCGCGCGAAGTGGCGAAAATCAGCGGCGCGATCCGCGATCCGGTTTTCCTCCTCCAACTTGCACTCCTCGAGATGGACCTGCTTGCCTTTACCGCGTTCTACCGTCACGCGGCCGCGCTGCTGGGCCTGGGGCGCGCGCCGCAATCCATGGCGCCGGTGATCAAGATCGCCGGCGGAGAAATCGGCCAGAAAGCTTCGGAATTGCTGATGCAGGCAGCCGGGCCGCTCGGGCCGTTGACGTCGGACCTGAGGACCGAAGCAGGCGCGGTCAATGTGGCCGCCGACCTGTTCGATATGCGCCGGCTTACCGTGGGCAGCGGCACGGTCGAAATACAGAGAAACGTCATCGCCAAGCGCGTCCTCAACCTGCCTGACTGATGCCATGGACGCGATACTGGACGAACAGCAAGCCCTGTTGCGCGACAGCGCGGCGCGCCTGTGCGCCGAAGTCGGCGGGCCCGGGCGCGCGCGCGCGCTGCGTTACGCCGAGGAGGATATGGACCACGACGCTTGGCGCAGGATATGCGGCACGGGCTGGCCTTCGATCCTGATTCCCGAGGAATCGGGCGGCCTCGGGCTGGGCCTTTTCGATCTGTCGCTCGTCCTCGAAGAGTCGGGCAAGCAGCTGCTCATGGTGCCGCTGTTGCAGGCGTGCGTCGCCGCGCTGGCGCTCGCACGCTCGGGTGATCGGGCCACGCTTGCCGATGTCCTTGCAGGCACCCGCCTTGCGGTGCCGGTGCTCGCCGACGAGGAGAACGGCTACAACGCCGGCGCGACACACCCCGTGGCGATTAAGGACGGGGCCGGTTACCGGCTTGACGGGACCGTGCGCTTTGTTCCTTTTGCGCTCTCGGCTGACACGTTCCTCGTCGCGGCGCGCGTCGGGGGCGGCGAACTGCTGCTTGCAGCCGTTGCGCGGAACCGGGAAGGGCTGCGCGTCAAGACGGCCGCCAACGTCGACGGCTCAACGTCCAGCGATCTTTTTTTCGACCATGTCGCGGTCCAAGGGGCAAAGGTCCTTGCGCACGGTGAGACGGCGCGCGAGCGGGTCGCCATGATGCAATCGGTCCTCGTGCTCGGCACCTCGGCCGAACTCGTGGGGCTGGCCGACGCCGCGCTCGACATGACGCTCGAATACCTCAAGTTCCGCAAGCAGTTCGGCAAGCCGCTCGGAAGCTTTCAGGCACTGCAGCATCGCGCGGTGAACGGCTATATCGACATCGAGCTCAACCGGTCGCTCGTCTACCGGGTGTTTTCCGCCTGGGATGCGGGGCAGCGCCATCCGGCCATGGTCTCGGCTCTGAAGGCGCGAACGTCGCGTTCGGCGCTCGAGGTTACGCGCGCCGCCCTGCAGATGCACGGCGCGATCGGCTATACCGACGAGCACGACATAGGGCTCTACTACAAGCGCGCCGTGGTACTCGCTGCGCTCTACGGCAACGACAACAACCACGCATCGCGATTCTCGCGTCTGACCCTGAACGAGGCCGGCCCGAACGCATGAGCGGCGAAACCCTACGCGTCGACATCGCCGCACGCGGGATCGCGACGGTCACGCTCGATCGTCCCGACAAGCGCAAGCCGGACTGGTACCTGGAGTCCTGAATGAGCGTGCGCATCGCCGAATCCCTCACGCCCCTGCGCAACCTGCGCGACATCGAGGAGCTGGAGCGGGTCCCGCTGGGGGAGCGCGTCTGGTCGTGGGACGTCAATGACTGGATCCGCCGGGGCTGCGCGTTCGACCCGGACAAGATCGCGCTGCACTACGTCGAGGGCGGGGACCCGGACGGCGCGTGCGCGTCGGTCAGCTATCGCGAACTGCAGCATCGATCCAACCAGGCCGCCAACCTGTTTCATTCTCTGGGCGTAGGACCGGGCGACGCGGTGCTCTACCTGCTGCCGACGACGCCGCAGCACTACGTGGCCATGCTGGGCGCGCTTGCAGCCGGCATCGCCTGCTGCGTCAACTGGATGCTCAAGCCGGCGCACCTGATCGAACTCATTCGTTCATCGAGGGCGAAAGTGGTCGTCGCGCTGGGACCCACGCCGGGCTTCGAGATCTGGGAAAACATCGAGGCCATACGAGGCGATATTCCCGACCCCGTGCATGTGCTCTCGGTGCGGGGCGCGGCGGGCACGAAGAATCCGGAAGCCGATTTCGAGGACCTCGCGGCGAAGCAGCCCGGCGACCACCTTGCGTTCGTGCGCAAGGCCGCGCCGGAAGACGTTGCCGCCTACGTGCATTCGGGCGGAACCACCGGTTCGCCCAAGTTGGTGAAGCTGACTCATCGCGGCTTTTCCTACAAGTGCTGGGCCAACAGCGTGGTGATGGGGCACGTGCCGGAGGACGTGATCTTCTCGGACTATCCGATGTTTCACATCGCCGGCTTCTTCGGCCGCGGCATCATGGCCATCGCCGGTGCCATGACCATCGTAATCCCGACACCGCTCGGCGCGCGCGACAGGCGTTTCCTGTCGAACTACTGGAAGTTCATCGAAAAGTTCCGCATTTCGGTGCTGTCAGGCGTGCCGACGACGCTGTCGGTGCTGGCGAAAAACCCCCCCAATGGCGAGGATCTGGGGTCGCTGCGGCCGTTCATGTCCACCGGATCGACTTCGCTGCCGTCGGAAGTGGCGCGCGAAATCGAGCGCTCGACCGGGGTGCGCGTGCTGCTCACCTACGGCGCCACCGAATACACCCAGAACGTGGCGCAGGGGCCGCGCGATGGCGACCCGAAATACGGATCCGCCGGCCTGCGATTGCCTTATGCGCAAATCAAGACGGTGAAACTCGGAGCCGACGGCAATGTCGAGCGCGACTGTGCGGTCGATGAAATCGGCGTGGTGCTGGTGAACGGGCCGAGCGTGACGCCGGGCTACGTGAACCCGGTGTACAACGACGGCATTTTCACGCGCGATGGCTGGTTCAATTCGGGCGACCTGGGACGCATCGACGCCGACGGCTACCTCTGGCTCACCGGCCGCGCCAAGGACGTGATCATCCGCGGCGGCCATAACATCGATCCATCGATCATCGAAGAAACCCTTCGCGCGCATCGCGAAGTCGTGCTGGCGGCGGCGGTGGGCAGGCCCGATGCCCATGCGGGCGAACTGCCGGTGGCCTACGTGCAGCTGGTCGACGGCGCGACTGCGACGGCTGAGGAGTTGGCCGCGTTCGCGCGGGAATACATCACGGAACAGGCGGCGGCGCCGAAGGAGGTCTATGTGGTGGACGCGATGCCGGTCACCGACGTCGGCAAGCCGCACAAGGTTCAGTTGCGCTTCGACGCGGCGCGGCGCGCCTTTACTTCCGCGCTGGCCGGGACCCTGGGGCCCGATTTGGGCATCGGTGTCGAAGTCGGCCCCGATGCGAGCACCGGAACGCGCGTGACAATAAGCGTATCTGCGCCGCCAGCGGTGTCACGTGGCGCGATAGAATCGCGGATCCACGAGGTAATGAAGGCCTACGCGACACACTACATCGTGAAGTGGATGTGACGCCAAAATGGCGCCCTATTGAGGAGAGACACATGAAAGCATATTACCGTGTGACTCGCATGGCGCTCGCCATGCTGCTGGCCGCAACCGTAGCCGCAACCGTGGGTCAGGCGCAGACCTATCCATCGAAGCCGGTTCGTTTTCTGATTCCGCTGCCCGCCGGCGGCGCGGTGGACATCGTCGCGAGGACGGCCGGCACCGCCGTGACCGTACGCACGCGGATGGAATCCGCACAAGACGGGCAGTTGCGATCAACCACGGTGAAGCTCGTCGAAGGAATCGATGCTGCGGTCCAGGTCGCGCAGCAGCGCCAGCGGCAACTCGGCTTCAGGCTCTGACGTCTCGGTTGCGATCGCACGCAGGAGTTCCGTGATGCTGCCCGCCTCTCCCGGGCGATAGCCCGCACGCGTTCGCAGTATCGCAAGCACCGGCGCCGCCGATGGATCACCGTGCTTGCCGAACAGGTAATCGAGGATCTGTAATTCGAAATCCTGCGCCTGAATGTTGCCTTGGCTCATGGACATGCCGCACGAGCAGCGCATGCCGAAGGATACGTGCCCCTGAGCGACCCGCAGCCATTTGCCCAGCAGTCGCGTCGCCTCGATCGCCGCCGTCCGAGCTGCCGTGCCGGCCGCCGTTTTCCGGCGGAACGCCTTGTCCTTTCCCGTTTTTCCCGTCATAGGCGAGCCAGCCCCAGCCCGCATAGCCGGCCGGACGTGAAGGCCCAGCCCAAATGCTGGCCGTGTCCAGGGAGCAGTACTCCGCCCTGTCCGGCGAGGCCTGCAGCAAACAGCCCGGGGATTGCTCGGCCGTCGCCGCGCAACACCTCGAACTGCGGGGTGACTGCCAGGCCGCCGTCCGTGGTCATGATCCAGCCGTAGAGGGGGCCCAGCGCATAGTAGGGCGGTCGCGAATACGGGACTGGCGCAGCGGCGACACTCCTTGCAAGCGCGTCCTCGGGAACACCGATGGAACGTGCCAGCGTCGCGATCGTCGGCGCCTCGCGATAGATGTCGCGGCGATAACGGCGGTAATCGGACAAATACGCGTAGGCGATCCCCGGCGCCGTGGACATGAAATCGGGCCAGCGCTCAAATCGCGTCCCGATCGCACCGTCGAACACGATGAAGCCGTGGCCGCCTTCCTGGACTGGAATGTCGAAGGCCGGCGATCCGCGTTCGTTGGTAAAGCGCTCGCCACGCCGATTCACGAGGATCGCTCCTGCATCGAACAGCTTCGTCGTCGGCTGAAGATGGGCGGTGAGATACATCTTGATCACCGGCTGCAGCGCCGCCTGCGGCAGCGTCGCCATTGCGAAACGCACCGCCAGCCCCACGAGCCGGGTCGGCGGCAGTTGTTTCACCCAGTTGAATTCCCGCGGAGCGGCAAAGCGCATCTGCGGGCCCTCCACAAGGTGGCCATTGAGCACGTGCGCGCCAACGGCGCGCGCGAACGTGTGTCCGTCCCCGGTGCTGGTGATGTTCAGCGCGCCGATCGCCGCGTAACGCTCGCCCGCCATTTGGCGCAGGAGTTCGGTTCCCGCGCTGTAGTCGCCGGTCGCCAGTACCACGCCCTTTCGCGCCCGCAACACGGTTCGGCCACGGGGCGAGTCCGCTTCCACGCCGGTCACGCGGCCGGCCTCCTCGATAAGACCTCGTGCAACCGTTTCAAGGCGGATGTCGACGCCGCGCGCGCGGCACGCCTTTGCCAGACAGTAAACATAGGCGCCGGAGTGCGGCAGGACGTTGTGCATGCGCGGCCGGGTGTGCGGCGCCTCGGGCGAAGGACCGTGGAACACGATGCCGAGCGACATCAGCCAGTGCAGCGTATCCGCGACATTGTCCACATACAGGCGCCGAAGTGCCAGGTTGTCGATGGCGCCATCGGGTTTAGCGAACAGGTCGAAGTCGGCGAAGTGCGCATCCGGCGAGTCGTCGATGCCGGCGCTGCGCTGAAGCGCCGTGCCCGACGCCGTAATCGATCCGATCGAAAGGCCCGTGGTGCCTCCGAGCTTCGGATTCTTTTCGATCAGCGCGACGCGCGCGTCCCGGCTTGCGGCGGCAAGCGCAGCAGCGAGGCCGCTGCCGCCTCCGCCGACCACGACGATGTCGAAGTCAGCCGTGCTCACGCGCGCAACGGGTGATCGGCCCCGACCGCCTGGGAGATGTCGCGCAGTCCGTCGCGCTCCAGCAGGCGGCACAGGCCCTGCTTGATGCGTTTCACCAGCACCGGTCCGCGGTAGACCAGCGCGGTCAGCACCTGCACCAGTGAGGCGCCGAGCCGCATCATGCGGTAGGCATCCTCGGCCGACGCGATGCCGCCCGCGCCCACCAGAACGTGGCGCTTGCGATCGATGCGCGGATACCAGATGCGCAGCAACTCGCATGCCAGCGGCCTCAACGGCGCGCCGGTGATGCTGCCGGGCAGGCGCTCGTACTCCGCACCGGGCGTGCGCATGCCGGCGCAAGGTCGTGCCGGCACCACGTTCAGGATGAAGCCCTTGACGAAGTCGTAGGGGTCCACGGCCGCAAGTACGGCGTCGATGGCCGAGGGTTCACGCGGCGCCATGACCTTGAGGAACAGCGGCGGCAGACGCTCGATCGCGCGCAGGCCCTCGAGCATGCGCCGCAGGTTCGCCGGATCGTGCAGCGGATTGACGCCGCTGTTGCTGTTCGGGCAGTTGAGATTGAGCACGAGATAGTCGGCGAGCGCAGCGAAGGGGCGCACGGCCGCCGCCAGTTCCTCGATCACGCGTTCGAACGGTGCCGCCTGCCCGGTGTTCGTCTCCACGAGGCTGACGCCGACCGGAACGCCCGGTCTGCAACGCGCGAGCCGCCCGGCAACGGCCTGCGCGCCGTCGTTGGGCACGCCGTAGTACACCAGCAGCGCCTCGTCCAACGGCAGGCGGAACAGCCGCGGCCGCGCCGGGTTGCCGGCGGAGGCGCGGAAGGAGACCGATCCCACCTCGATCGCGCCGAATCCGGCGCTCGCCAGCGTCTCGACCGCGACGCCGTTCTTGTCGAACCCGGCGGCGAGCGCGACCGGGTTCGGAAAATCGATTCCCGCAATCCTCGTCCGCAGGCGAGGGTCATCGAAGGCGAAATACCGGGACAGCGCCCCGCGCAGGAGCGGCACGCGGCCCGCTGCGCGGCACGCCGCGAGCGTGGCGCTATGCGCGCGTTCGGCGTCCATGCCGAACAGGATCGGTCGGAAGAGCCCGCGATAAGCGTCCATGGCGGCAGAGTTGCAATGCGTACACGCATCGTATACCAGGCTTGCAATGCGTACACGCATCGTATACGTTACGCAGGCCTCGTTTACCTTTACGCACGCGACTCGCTACTCGCAACGCTGCCGCCATGCATCTGATGACCTTGGGTTCCGCGGGGCGCGCGACGCCCGGTGTTCTCGCCGGCGAGGAGATCCTCGATCTCATCGCGGCGGGGGAGGCGCTGCCCGCGGCGAGGCTGGTGCCGCAATCGGTGCGCGGCATTCTCGAAGCCGGCGATGCCGCGCTGGCGTTGATCAAGTCGATCCGCGACGAAGTGCTGGCCGACCGCGGTTCCTTGAGAGAGCGGTTGCGCTCGCGGGCGGCCCTGGTGGCCGCCCTGCAGGCGAAGCTCCTCGCGCCGCTGCCTGATCCGGAGCTGATCCTGGCGGCCGGCCTGAACTATCACGCGCACCTCAAGGAGATGAAGGGCACGCCGATCCCGGAGAAACCGGCGTCGCTCTACAAGAGCTCGGCCGCGGTCATCGGCCCCGGCGCGCCGATCGTGCCGCCGCGGGAGTGGGCCGATATGGTCGACTGGGAGGGCGAGTTCAGCGCCGTGTTCGGCCGGCACTGCCACCGCGTCAAGGCGAGCGAGGCGCTCGACTACATCGCCGGCTACACGCTCATCAATGACGTCTCGGCGCGCAACTGGGTGCGCGACGTGTTCTCTGCCCAGGGGACCTTCGGTCCTATCCTGGCCTGGGAACACAATATACTGGGCAAGCAGTTCCCGACTTTCTGCCCGATGGGCCCGGCGATCGCCACGCGCGACGAGATTCCCGATCCGGGCAAGGTGCACATCACCACCACGCTCAACGGCCAGGTGATGCAGTCAGCGTGCACCGACGATCTGATCTTCGGCCTGCCGAAGCTCATCGAGTACTATTCGCAGTTCTACCGTTTCCGGCCGGGGGACGTCATCACCACCGGCTCGCCGAGCGGGGTAGGCTTTGGGCGTAAGCCCCAGGTTTTCATGAGGCCCGGCGACGTCGTCGCGGTCACGGTGAAGGAAATCGGCACGCTTTCCAACCCCATCACAGAGGAGGAGTAGACATGAAACCCGGAAAGCTCATCGCAGGCGCGGTGCTCGCGCTCTCGGCAGTTCTCGGCATCGCCCATCACGCCGCAGCGCAGGAAACCACGCTGCGGGCAGTGACCTTCCTGCGGCTGGACATCGACGAGGCGCGCTGGTTCAAGGAGTGGGTGGAGGTCATCAACAGGGAGGGCAAGGGTCTGGTGCAGATCCACGTGGTGGGCGGGCCCGAAGTGATGAACCCGTTCGAGATGGGCAACGCCGTCAAGAACGGCGTGCTCGACATCGCGCAGATGCCGCCCGCCTATTACCAGGGGCTTTTCCCGGGGGCGCAGGCCTTCGTGGTCGCCACCAAGAGCCCGACCGAGCAGCGCAAGAACGGCGCATTCGACTACCTGAACGAGCTCTATCACCAGATGCTAAACGCGCACATCCTCACCAACTGGGGATACGGCGTGAAGTTCCACCTCTACCTCGCCAAGAACGTCGGCCTGGACAAGGTGCGCAACGCCGACCTGACCGGGCTCAAGCTGCGCGTGCTGCCGATCTACAAGCCGCTGTTCGACGCGCTCGGCGGCACTTCGATCACCATGAACCAGTCCGAGGTGTACACGGCGCTCGAGCGCGGAACGGTCGACGGATACGGCTACATCGCGCAGGATCTGAAAGGGCAGGGCTGGCAGGGCGTCACCAAGTACCGCGTCGACCCCGGCTTCTACAACGTGGTCAACATGACGATCATGAACTGGACCAAGCTGCAGTCGCTCACGCCGAAGCAGCGCGACTTCCTCCTTGCCAAGTCGGCGGAGGTCGAGGCGCGCTGGATGAAAGTGATTCCGGGATACGTCGAGCAGCAGTATGCGGCGCAGAAGGCCCAGGGGATCGACGTGGTGGCGCTGAACGCGGCCGCGGCCAAGAAATATCTCGATACCGCCCGCGAGACCGGCTGGGCGGACGTCAAGAAGAAATTGCCGAAGCAATACGACAAGCTGCGCCAACTGCTCGACTAAGTGCGTGCCTTGGCGCGCGCCTACGACCGGCTGATCGACGCCGCGGCCGCGGTCGCGGGCATCGGCATTGCGTTCATCGCCCTTGGGGTCACCGCGGATGTCGCGGTGCGGTATTTCGCGGGCGGCGCCATCAAGTGGATGCTGGAGAGTTCTGAGTACGTACTGTTCGGCATCGCATTCCTCGGCGCGCCCTGGGCGTTGCGCGAGGGCGCCCATACCGCGGTCGACCTGCTGGCCGAGACGCTGCCGGACGCGGCAAAGCGCTACTGCGCGCTGGCTGCCAACGGAGTCGGATTCGCTACCAGCGCCGGCCTCCTCTGGTTCGGCGGCATCGCCGCGATGCAGTCGCGCAGTCTCGGGACGATGATCTACAAGACCGTGGTGTTGCCCGAATGGTGGAT
>Ga0209343_10003364_pt1 | contig 20186 bp, 18 predicted proteins | sample RifCSPlowO2_02_FD_184026 | JGI IMG/M metagenome (GOLD analysis project Ga0209343, IMG submission 184026) | Groundwater microbial communities from Rifle, Colorado - Rifle CSP2_plank lowO2_0.2 (SPAdes) (version 2) | ecosystem: Environmental > Aquatic > Deep subsurface > Groundwater | place... | reverse complement strand
TCATGCGCCGGCCCAAGCGCTCGCTGTTGATCGCCGTCGCGCTGATGCTGGGCGCCGTGGCTGCGGTGGGTGTGGGCTTGGTGCGCATCCAGTTCTTCGCCTTCGATCCGATCCGGCTGTTCTACGTCAATGTCGACATGCCGGCCGGCGCACCGATCGAGCAGACCCTGGCGAACGCGGAGCGCCTCGAAGCCGTGGTGCGCAAGCATCTCAAACCGGGCGAGGCGCGCAACCTGGCGTCCTACGCCGGGGTCAAGTTTTCCGATACCGAACCGCTCTACGGCGAGTCCTACGGCCAGGTCAACGTCTCACTGAATCCCCGCAACGGCGGCCGCGAAGTCGCCGAGATCGTCGAGGCCATGCGCGCCGACGTCGAGGCAATGCCGACGCCGGGCAAGATCACCTTCACCATGATCTCGGGCGGTCCGCCGCTGTCCAAGCCGGTCAAGGCGCGGGTGCGCAACGACGACCCGCAGGAACTGCGCGCCGCCGGCGATGCGCTGCTGGCCATCGTGCGCGCCGTGCCGGGGGCCAAGGACGTGGCCGACGACGATATTCCTGGCCGCCCCGAGCTGGTGCTGGCGCTGGATCGCGGCGCGCTGCGCGCATCGGGCCTGGATGCCGGCAAGGTGGCGCGCCTGCTGCGCCTCCATGCCGACGGCGAAATCGTGGCGATGATGCGCGACAAGGGCGAGAAGGTCGAACTGCGGGTACGCGCGAAACATGGCTCGGGCGACGGCAAGTCGGCCGGCACGGTCGGCGCCGACATCACGCACCTGCTCGACGATCCGATCGCGCTTCCCTCGGGAGGCAGCACCACGCTGCGCGCGCTGGTCACCGAGGAGACGCGCATCGGCAAGGGCGTCATCAAGCACTACAACTTGCGCCGCGCCATCACGGTCGAAGCCGACCTCGACAAGACGATCACCGACACCGTGGCGGCGAACAGGATCATCGCCGCCGAGTGGAAGAAGCTCGCGGTGCAGTTCCCCAACACCGACATCGATTTTTCGGGCGAGCTCGACGACATCCAGGAGAGCCTGGACGCCATGGGCGTGCTGTTCCTGATGGGCGTCGGCCTGATCTACCTGATCCTCGCCGCCCAGTTCAAGAGCTATGCGCAGCCGCTGCTGATCCTGGTCACCGTGCCACTGGCGTTCACTGGCGTGATCCTCGGTCTGCTGGTGGCGCGCATTCCGCTCTCGCTGTACACGCTCTACGGCGTCATCGCCCTGACCGGCATCGCGGTGAATTCGGCCATCGTGCTGATCGACGCCGCCAATGAGCGCCTGGCTTCCGGCATGGGCGTGCTGCATGCCGCCGTGTATGCCGCGCGGCGGCGCGTGGTGCCGATCCTGATCACTTCCGTGACCACCATCGGCGGCCTGTTCTCGCTGGCCGTAGGCCTCGGCGGCAAGTCGCTGCTGTGGGGGCCGGTGGCGGCCTCCATTGTCTGGGGCCTGGGCTTCTCGACCGTGCTCACGCTGTTCGTCATGCCCCTTCTCTACTGGATGTTCATGCGTCGCTTTGGCGCAATGCGAACAGCCGCCAACACTCTTGCTGGAGTTGAACAATGAAGTCACGTCTTGCCCTGCTGCTTCTTGCCGGCGCGCTGGCCGCATGCTCTGAAGCGCCGCCGCCCCCGGCCGCGCCGAAGCTGGTGCGCACCTTGATAGTCGGCGCTGGCGCTACGGCGGTCGACGGCGCGCAGCGCAGCTACAGCGGCGAGGTGCGCGCGCGCATCGAAACCACGCTGGGCTTTCGCGTTGCCGGCAAGATCGTCGAGCGCCGCGTCGACCTTGGCCAGGCGGTCAAGGCCGGCCAGGTGCTGGCGCGGCTCGATCCGACCGATGCCGGGCTGCAGGCGACCCAGGCAGAGGCCCAGCGCGCCCTGGCGGCGGCGGATGTGGCGCGCTACCGCGACTTGAAGGCGAAGAACTACATCAGCGCTTCCGCCCTCGACGCACGGGAAACCGCCTTCAAGGCAGCCGAAGCGCAGGCCCAGCTTGCGAAGAACCAGGCCAGCTACACCACGCTGGTGGCTGATCGCAACGGCGTCATCGGCCAAGTGCTGGCCGAGCCGGGACAGGTGGTCAGCGTCGGCCAGGCGGTGTTCCGCCTGGCGCCGGACGGCGAACGTGAAATCGCCGTCGCCTTGCCCGAAGGCGAAGTCAGCGGCTTCAAGCTGGGGCAGGCCGCCGAAGTTACGTTCTGGGCCGCGGGGGGTGCCACGGGCAAGCCGTTGACAGGGCGCCTGCGCGAAATCTCGCCGGTGGCCGATCCGGTCACCCGCACCTACGCTGCCCGCGTCAGCCTCAAGGACGCCGATCCGCTGCTGCCGCTGGGCATGAGCGCGACGGTGCGCTTTCCCTCAGGCGCGCCGGGTGCAAGCAGTCTGATGGTGCCGCTGACCGCCATATTCCAGAAGGGCAATCAACCGGCGGTGTGGAAAGTCGGCGCTGACAACACGGCGAACCTGCAGGCGATCAGCATCGCCGCCTACACCGACGGCGGCGCGGTGGTAAGCGGCGGCCTTGTCGGGGGCGAACAGATCGTGGCGGCCGGCGTGAATCTGCTGACGTCCGGCGAAAAGCTGCGGATTGCTCCCGCGGCGCCTGCAAAATGAAACAAGTGAATCTCTCCGAGTGGGCGCTGCGGCACCCGCAGATGGTGCTCTACCTGATCATCGTCTTCATGGTCGGCGGCGTGCTGGCTTTCCTCCAGCTCGGCCGCGCCGAGGATCCGGACTTCACCTTCAAGGTCATGGTGGTGCGCACCCTGTGGCCGGGCGCCTCGGCTGCGCAGGTCGAGCAGCAGCTCACCGAGCGCATCGAAAAGAAACTCAGCGAGACGCCCTGGGTCGACGTGCTGCGCACCGCCTCGAAGCCCGGCGAATCGCTGACCATCGTGATTCTCAAGGACTACACGCCGAAGACGGAAGTGCCCGAGGCCTGGCGCCAGGTCAGGAAGAAGCTCGACGACATCCGGCATCTGCTGCCGGCAGGCGTGCAGGGGCCGTTTCCGAACGACGAATTCGGCGACGTGCAGATCAAGATCTTCGCCCTGACCGCGCGCGACGATAAGGCCGGCTACGGTATGGGCGACCTGCGGCGCGAGGCCGACCGCCTGGCGCGCGAACTGCGCCGCGTGCCCGACGTGAAGAAGATCGAGCTGATCGGCGTGCAGGACGAGAAGATCTACATTGACGTTAGCCCGGCTCGCCTGGCGGCGATGGGACTGGTGCCGACCCAGGTGTTCGACGCGCTGCAGCGGCAGAACGCGGTGGCGCCGGCGGGGCATGTCGAAACGGCGACCGACCGCGTGCGGCTGCGCGTCACCGGCCCCTTCGACAGTGTCGAGGCGCTGCGCGAAACCAGCCTGGCGGTGGGCGGACGCGCTTTCCGCCTGGGCGACATCGCACGCGTGACGCGCGGCCTGGTCGATCCGCCGCAGCCGCGCATGCGCGTGGCGGGGCGCGAGGCGGTCGGGCTCGGCGTGGTCATGGCCAGGGGCGGCAACGTCATCGACCTCGGCGACAATCTCTCGAAGACCATGGCCCGGCTGCAGCAGGATCTGCCGGTGGGCATCGACGTGCATGTGGTGTTCGACCAGCCGCAGATCGTCAAGACCTCGCTCAACCTGTTCGTCAAAACCCTGGGCGAGGCGATGATCATCGTGCTTGCGGTGTCCTTCCTCAGCCTGGGCTGGCGCACCGGTACCGTCGTCGCGCTGTCGATTCCGCTGGTGCTGGCGATGACCTTTCTCGCCATGAAGGCCTTTGGCATCGACCTGCAGCGCATCTCGCTGGGCGCGCTGGTGATCTCGCTCGGTCTCCTGGTCGACGATGCAATCATCACCGTCGAGATGATGGTGGTGAAAATGGAGCAGGGCTGGGACCGCTTCAAGGCCGCCACCTTTGCCTACACCTCGACCGCATTCCCGATGCTGACCGGGACGCTGATCACGGCGGCGGGCTTCACGCCGGTCGGCTTTGCCAAGTCGGGCGCCGGCGAATACACCATCTCGATCTTCCAGGTGGTCACCATCTCCCTGCTGGTGTCGTGGATCGTCGCCGTGGTGTTCACGCCCTGGCTGGGCTACAAACTGCTCGATCCGGTCAAGTTGCGCGCGATCGCCGAGAAGCACGGCGGCGACATCTACGATTCGCCCTTCTACCGGCGCTTCCGCGCGCTCGTGGTGTGGTGTCTGCGCCACCGCTGGCTGGTGATCTTCGCCACGATCGGCTTCTTCGCCCTGTCGTTGGTGGCGTTCAACAAGGGCGTGCAGAAGCAGTTCTTCCCGCCCGCCAGCCGGCCTGAAATCATGGTCGATATCTGGCTGCCGCAGGGCGCTTCGCTGAAGGCCACCGAGCGCGAGGTCAAGCGCGTCGAGGCCCTGCTCGACAAGGACGAGAACATCGCTTCCTGGTCTTCCTACGTCGGCAACGGCGCGCCGCGCTTCTTCCTGTCACTCGACCAGCAGTTGTTCGCCGACAATTTCGGGCAGATGGTGATCGTCACCAAGGGACTCAAGGAAGCCGTCGCCGTCAAGAACCGGCTCGAAGCCGCCTTCGATGCGGCGGACGGCTCGTGGTCACATTTGCGGCTGCGCGTGGTGCGGCTGGAAAACGGTCCGCCGGTCGGCTATCCGGTGCAGTTCCGCGTCCTCGGCGAAGACCTCGCCGCCTTGCGCGACAACGCGGAGAGCATCTCGACGCTGATGCGCGCCCACCCCAACCTGCGCAACGTGAACTTCGACTGGAACGATCGCGTCAAGGCGGTACGGGTCGAGATCGACCAGGCCCGGGCGCGGGCGCTCGGCGTTTCCAGCCAGGACGTGGCGCTGACACTGCAGGGTTGGCTGGTCGGCGCCACCGTGACCCAGTTCCGCGAAAACGACCAGTTGATCGACGTGGTCTGGCGCGCTGGTGTCGAGCGTGGCGGCGCGGAGGGGGCGGAGTTCGCCGATCCGCGCACGCTGACCCGTTTGCCCGATCTCGATCTCGTTTCCGCCAGCGGTCGCCATATTCCCCTGGCCCAGGTCGCGCGCCTGGTGCCGGTGCTGGAGGAAGGCCTGATCTGGCGCCGCGACCGCATGCCGACCATTACCGTGCGCGCCGACATCGTCGGCAGCATGCAGCCGGCGGCGGCCTCGGCACAGATCGATCAGCAACTGGCTAGTCTGAGGGCGAAATTGCCACCGGGCTTCCGCATCGAACTGGGTGGCTCGACGGAAGAGTCGGCCAAGGGCGAGAACTCGATCAAGGCGGTGGTGCCGCTGATGATCGTCGGGGTGATCACGCTGCTGATGATCCAGTTGCAGAGCATCAGCCGCACCGTCATGGTCTTGCTCACGGCACCGCTGGGTCTGATCGGGGTGACTTTGGCGCTGCTGGTGTTCCAGGTGCCCTACGGTTTTGTCGCCAATCTCGGCGTGATCGCGCTGATGGGCATGATCCTGCGCAACTCGGTGATCCTGGTCGATCAGATCGAGCAGGACGAGGCGTCGGGCAAGAGCGAATGGGAGGCCATCGTCGGTTCAACGGTGCGCCGCTTCCGCCCCATCGTGCTGACCGCAGCGGCGGCCGTGCTGGCCATGATCCCGCTGACCCGCCAGGTGTTCTGGGGTCCGATGGCGGTGGCCATCATGGGCGGCCTGATTGTCGCCACGGTGCTGACGTGTTTGTTCCTGCCGGCACTTTATGCGACATGGTTCAAGGTGAAGGAGCCCAGCGACGACCCGTTGGCGGCGTAGAATCCTGCTCTTGCCGGCGTTGCCTGCATATTAGTATATGCTAATATAGAATCCTTGGAGATATCATGAATTTCGAACAAGCCCGCTTCAACATGATCGAGCAGCAGTTGCGCCCCGGAAAAGTGCTGAATCCGGACGTGCTTGACGTGTTGTTCGTGGTCAAGCGTGAAGAGTTTGTGCCGCCCTCACATCGTCGCCTGGCCTTCGCCGACACCCAGATTCCGCTGGGAGCGGGCATGGAAGCCCGCATGTTTGCGCCCATGGTGGAAGCTCTTGCCTTGCAGACGCTGGCAATGAAAACGCATGAAAACGTACTGGAGGTCGGCACCGGGTCCGGCTATATGGCAGCCCTGCTGGGCGTCCATGCCGATCATGTGTGGTCGATCGAAATCGATCCGCAACTGGCCGAGATGGCGCGGGAGAACCTGCGCCGTGCCGGAGTGACCAATGTATCCGTGGAGGTCGGCAACGGCCTGGCCGGGTTGTCGGTACATGCGCCCTACGACGCCATCATGGTTTCCGGCGCCGCGACCGTGGTACCGCAGGTGTTGCTGGACCAGCTCAAGCCGGGCGGACGCCTGTTCGCCATCGAAGGCGCCGCGCCGGCGATGCAGGCGGCGTTATATACGCGGGTGGGCAATGACTTCGGCCGCGTTGCCGTATTCGAAACCGTGGTTGCGCCCTTGCGCAATGCCGCGCCCGAGACGGCTTTCGTGTTCTGAATCCATGCGCCAGCTTTCCGCCTCGCAACTCAAGGAATGGCTCGCCGATGCCGAGCGGTCCAAGCCGCTGCTGCTCGACGTGCGCGAGCCCTGGGAGTTCGACACCTGCCGCATCGCCGGCTCGCTATCGATGCCGATGCGCGGCGTTCCCGCCCGCTATCACGAGCTCAAGCGCGACGAGGATATTGTAGTTATATGTCATCACGGTGCGCGCAGCTTCCAGGTCGGCATGTTTCTGGAGCAAATGGGCTTCACCAGCCTCATCAACCTGCAAGGCGGCGTCGCCGCCTGGGCGCGAGACGTCGATCCGGCAATGCCAACGTATTGAATCGAGCTGCGGAGTATCTATGAAGAAAGCACTTCCCCTGATGATCGCCGGCTGCCTGTGCGCCGGCGGGTTGGTCGAACTCGCGCAGGGCGCCGACCTGATGGCGGTGTATCGCGATGCGGTGGCCTACGACGCGCAGTATGCCTCGGCGCGCGCGGCGCTTGAGGCGGGACGCGAAAAGCTGCCGCAAGGCCGCTCCGGCTTGCTGCCGACCGTCGGGCTCGCCGCCAGCACGACCTGGAACGACACCGACACCACGCGCCGCGTGAACGGTGCGACCGCGACCACCACTCAATACAACAACAACGGCTGGACCGTCAGCCTGTCGCAGCCGCTGTTCCGCTGGCAGAACTGGGTCGCCTATACCCAGTCGGAGCTTGCCGTGGCGCAGGCCGAAGCCCAGTTCGGACTGGCTCGGCAGGAACTGATCGTGCGCGCGGCGCAGGCCTATTTTGATGTGCTGCTGGCGCAGGACACGCTGGCCACGGCGCAGGCGCAGAAGCTGGCGATCGCCGAGCAGCTCGAATCGGCCAAGCGCAATTTCGAGGTCGGCACCGCGACCATCACCGACAGCCATGAAGCCCAGGCGCGCTACGACCTGACCAGCGCCCAGGAAATCGCCGCGCAGAACGACTTGAACGTCAAGCGCCAGGTCTTGCGCACGGTGATCGGCAAGGAGCCGGAAGGTCTCAAGAACCTGCGCCCCGGAATCCAACTGGTTCGCCCGCAGCCGGACGACATCGGCAAATGGGTGGAAATGGCCGAATCGGCCAGCGCTTCGGTGCAGATCTATCAGGCGCTCCACGAAATCGCCGCGCGCGAAATCGAGAAGCAGCGCGCCGGGCACTATCCGACGCTGGATCTGGTGGCGACGCGGGGGCGCAGTTCCGCCACCAACAGCACCACGCTGGGCGTCGGCAGCGACAGCAATTCGAGCACCATCGGACTGCAACTGTCGATCCCGATCTTTGCCGGCGGCGCGACCGTCTCCAAGGACCGCGAGGCCGTCGCCCTCAAGGAAAAGGCCAACGCCGATCTCGAAAACGCGCGCCGCACCGCGGCGCTGAATGCGCGCCAGGCCTATCTGGGCGTGAGTTCCGGGCTGGCGCAGGTCAAGGCCTACGAAGCGGCCCTCACATCTTCCCAGTCGGCACTGGATTCCAACAAGCTCGGCTACGAAGTCGGCGTCCGCATCAACATCGATGTGCTAAATGCCCAGAGCCAACTCTTCGATACCCGCCAGAAGCTGGCCAAGGCCCGGCTCGATACCCTGGCCGCCTTGCTCAAGCTGAAGGCGGCGGCCGGCAGCCTGGGCGAGGACGACGTAGCGGCGATCAACGCGCTGCTGGACTGATCAGCGCCAGCGTGCGTGCGGTTGCGCCGCGATGGCGCTCGGCAAAGGCGCGTCCGGCCATCGCCATGCGCGCCCGGCTTGCGGCGTCGGCCAGCAAGGCATTGACCTGACTCACAAGGTCGGTGGCATCGCTGATCGGGATGGCCGCGCCGCAGGCGATGGCCTCGCGCGCGGCTTCCGCGAAATTCCGCGTTGAAGGGCCGACCAGCATCGGCGTGCCGCAGGCAGCCGCCTCGATCAAATTCTGGCAGCCGAAATCGAGCAGGCTGCCGCCGATGAAGGCGAGGTCGGCCGAGGCGTAGAAAGCGAACATTTCGCCCATGCTGTCGCCGATCAGCACTTGGGTGGACTGTGCTACCGCAGCATTGTCGCTCCGCCGCTGCACAGCCAGGCCGCGCTCCCGCGCCAGTTGCGCCACCTCGTCGAAGCGCTGCGGATGGCGTGGCACCAGCACCAGCAACGTCTTGCCGGTTCCGGCTTGCTGCCAGGCATTCAGAATCAGGGCCTCCTCGCCTTCGCGCGTGCTGGCCGCCAGCCAAACAGGGCGGCCGGCCCAGCGAGCGCGAAGCTCGCGGCCAAGTTCCAGTTGTTGCGGCGGCGCTTCGATATCGAACTTGATGTTGCCGGTGACGCTCACCTGCTGCGCGCCAAGCGCTTCGAGGCGCGCCGCGTCGTCGGCCGACTGCGCGCCGATGGCCACCAATCCCTGCAGCGCTTCGCGCGTCAGCGCAGGGAATCTGGCATAGCGCCGGGCCGAGCGTTCCGATAGGCGTGCATTCACCAGGCGTAGTGGTAGCCCGGCCTGTCTGCATGCCGCGATCAGGTTCGGCCATAGCTCGGTTTCCATGATGAACCCGAACTGCGGCCGGTAATGGCAGATAAAGCGCCGCATCGCCCACGGCGTGTCGTACGGCAGATAGATGCGTTCCACGCTGTCGCCAAACAGCGCCTCGGAGGTCGCGCGGCCGGTAGGCGTCATGTGGGTGAACAGAATACGGTGGTCGGGATAGCGCGCGCGCAGGGCTGCCACCAGCGGCTGGGCGGCCCGCGTTTCGCCGACCGAAACGGCGTGCAGCCAGAGAGTCGGCGCAGGTGAGACGGCGGGAAAAAGACCAAAGCGCTCCCGCCAGTGCCGCAGATACTCGGGTTGCCTGCGCGCGCGCCAGAGCAGATGCAGGACCGCCCAGGGCAACAGGGCCAGCACGGCGAGGGTATAGACGAAGCGCGCCATCAGATCAGCGGTAGCGCCGCCGCGAGCACGTCGTCGACGCCCGGCGACAGCCCGCGAGCGCCGAGGTTGACGGCTGGGGTCTGGGCCAGAACGCCGGTCAGCGTGGGATCGGAGGCGCAGAACAAGGTCAGCGTCGGCCTGCCGAGGGCGGCACCGAGATGGACCAAGCCGGTATCGACGCCGATGACGATGCGCGCTCCGGCAAGACATCCGGCGAGGGCCGTCAACTCCTGCGGCGGCAAGGCGATGGCAGCAGGAATCGCGGCGGCGAGTCGGGTGGCGCGCGCTCGCTCCGTAGCGTTGCCGGCGGGCAGCAGGGAAATCAGCCCGCGCGCGTGCAAGGCACGGCCGAGCTCGATCCATTGTTGCTCCGGCCACAGCTTGTCGTCACGCGAGGTGGCGGTGAGCAAGACGGCATAAGCTTGAGCAAGAGTCGGCGCGGGCGGCGCGGCGATGCCATAGTCGAGCGCCTGGTCCGCGGTGAAGCCGGCGGCGAGCGCGACGAGCTGGCGATTGCGCAGGACGGCGTGAAGGCTCTTCGGCACGTCAAAGCGGACATCGTAGAAATGCGCCGCAAGCGCCTCGCGCGCCGATGCGGCGGAGTATCCGCAACGTTTGCCGCGGGCCATGCGGGTGATCAGCGCACTCTTCAGCAGGCCCTGCGTGTCGATTACAAGGTCATAGTTTTCCGCTTGCAAGCTTGCGCGGAAAGAATGCATTTCCGACCACGTTGCGGGACTCAGAAGAAATTTTCGCCAGCGCCTGAGCGCGATCGGAATGACGCGCCGCAGCCCGGGATGCAGCCGTGGAATTTCGCCAAACCCCTCCTCGACTACCCAGTCGATCTCCACTTCGGGATACCTGCGGCGCAGGTCGGTGACGACCGGCAGGTTGTGCACCACGTCGCCCAGGGAGGATGTTTTGATCAGGAGAATGCGCATCGATTGGAGCGGGATGACGCCTTGCGCCTTAAAATGCATCCCAAACGCGATTATAGCTGCCCATGACCTCCGACGCCCGCCAGCCCGTCTCCGCCGTGCTGATCACCAAGAACGCCGCCGCTCAACTCGACGCATGCCTGGCGAGCCTGGCGTTCTGCGATGAAATCCTGGTTGTTGATTCCGGCAGCGAGGATGCCACACTGGAAATTGCCGGCCGTCACGGCGCACGGGTCGTTCAATCCCATTGGCGCGGCTTTGGCGCCCAGAAGCAGTTCGCCGTGGAACGGGCGCGCCATGACTGGGTGCTCTGCATCGATGCCGACGAGCGTGTCAGCGAGCGCTTGCAAGAAAGCATCCGCGCCGTTACCTGCCCGGGCTCTGCCTGCCGGGAATTTCGCTTCACGGGCCGGCAAGGCGGCATCCCAGGTACGCACAGCGCGTCTGCGCCGATTGTCGTCGCCTATCGCTTTGCCCGCCGCAACCGCTTCATGGGCCGCTATCTGCGGCACGGCGAAGGTTATCCGGACTGGAGTCTGCGATTCTTCGATCGCCGAGGCGCGCGTTGGTCGGACGACGCGGTGCATGAAAAAGTGCTCGCCACCGGTGCGGTCGGCTCGCTTCAGGGCGATTTGCTGCACGAATCGGCAGAGTCGCTGGAAACCTACCTCGCCAAGCAGAACCGTTACAGTACCCTGGCGGCCGAGGAGGCGCTGGCGCATGGAAGGCAGGCGACGGTGCTGCATCTGCTGCTGTCTCCGGCGCTGCGTTTCATCAAGTTCTACTTCTTGCGCCTGGGTCTGCTCGACGGCCTTCCCGGGCTGGTGCACATCCTTGTCGGCTGCGGTGCGAGCTTCGCCAAGTATGCGAAAATGCTGGCTTTTCAGAAAAGCGACCCATGAAAGTTCTGGTTACCGGCGCCGCCGGGTTTATCGGCATGCATGTCTGCGAGCGCTTGTTGGCCCGCGGCGACGAAGTGGTCGGGGTCGATAACCTCAACGACTACTACGATGTTGCCTTGAAGGAGGCACGTCTGGCGAGGCTTGCGCCCAGTCCACGCTTCAAGTTGTCCCGCCTCGACATCGCCGATCGCGAGGGCATCGCCGCTTTGTTCGCGACGGAGCGTCCGCAGCGGGTCATCAATCTCGCGGCGCAGGCCGGCGTGCGTTACTCGCTGCAGAATCCGCATGCGTATGTCGACAGCAACGTGGTCGGCTTCGTGAATCTTCTGGAAGGCTGCCGCCACAACGGCGTCGAACATTTTGTGTACGCCAGCAGCTCCAGTATTTATGGCGGCAACGAGCGCATGCCATTCTCGGAGCACGACAACGTCGACCACCCTGTCAGCCTCTACGCCGCGACCAAGAAGGCCAATGAGCTGATGGCGCATACCTACAGCCATCTCTTCGCGCTGCCGACCACCGGCCTGCGCTTCTTCACCGTGTATGGGCCTTGGGGGCGGCCGGACATGGCCCTGTTCCTGTTTGCCAAGGCCATCCTCGAAGACCGTCCGATCGACGTGTTCAACCACGGCAGGATGCGGCGAGATTTCACTTATATCGACGACATTGCCGAGGGTGTGATCCGCGTGCTGGATCGTCCGCCGCAGGCCAATCCCGCCTTCGACAAGCAGACTCCCGACCCGGCGAGCAGTTGGGCGCCGTATCGTGTGTTCAACATCGGCAACCATCAGCCCGTCGAACTGATGGCTTACATCGAGGCACTGGAACAGGCTCTGGGCAAGAAAGCGGTCAAGAACTTCCTGCCGCTGCAGGATGGCGACGTGCCGGCGACACACGCCGATACCACGGAGCTCAATCGCGTCACCGGGTTTTCCCCCGAGACGCCGGTTGTCGAGGGCGTGCGCCGCTTTGTCGATTGGTACAGGTCCTATCATGGCTGATGCCCACATAATCCCCGTCGTTCTCAGTGGCGGATCCGGCACGCGCCTGTGGCCCGTGTCGCGCGAGAAGCATCCGAAGCAACTGCAGCCCTTGTTGGGCGGTGAGAGCTTGCTGCAGAACACCCTGCGTCGCCTGGAAGGCCTGCCGCTGGGTGTGCCGATCGTGGTCAGCAACCAGGAATACCGCTTCATCACCGCGGAGCAGTTGCGCCAACTCGGGTTGGCGAAGTGGACCCTGCTGCTGGAGCCAGCCGGCCGTAATACCGCGCCGGCGCTGACAGTTGCCGCGCTCTACGCGATGCGTGTTGGCGACGATCCCATACTGCTGGCGACGCCGGCGGATCATCACGTGCGCAATGTCGAGGCATTCAGAGATGCCGTAATCCGTGGTTTGCCGGAGGCGGAACGCGGCGCGGTGGTAACGTTCGGTATCGTGCCCGATCGTCCCGAAACCGGCTACGGCTATATCGAGGCTCGTGCGGACAGTGACAAGTCTGCAATTCGGGTTCTGGCTGCATTTGCCGAAAAGCCGGATTTGGCTACGGCACAAGCCTATCTGGCTGGTGGACATCATTTGTGGAACAGTGGCATTTTCATGCTGCGCGCCTCGGTCTGGCTCAAGGCCATCGGCCACTTCGCGCCGGAGATTCTTGCTGCCTGCCGCAAGGCTGTTGATGCGGCGCACGATGATGGCGATTTCGTCCGGCTCGATGCCGCGGCCTTCGCGGAGTCGCCTGCCGATTCGATCGACTATGCGGTCATGGAAAAGCTCCCCGCCGCTACCGAACTGGGCATACCCAGTCGAGTGATTCCTCTTGATGTCGGCTGGTCGGACGTCGGCGCCTGGGATGCGTTGTGGCAGGCGATCGACCGCGATGCAGACGGCAACGCCATCAAGGGCGATGTCTGGCTCGAGGATTCGCATGGCAATCTGGTGATTGCCGAACACGGTCTCGTTGCCTGCATCGGCTGCGAGGACATGGTCGTGGTGGAAACCGCGGATGCCGTGTTGATCGCTCCCAAGGCGCGCACCCAGGAGGTCAAGCGCATCGTCGGCCGCCTCAAGGCCGCCGGTCGCGCCGAAGCCGAGCTGCATCGCAAGGTGCATCGGCCCTGGGGTTGGTACGATGGCATCGACAGCGGCGAGCGGTTCCAGGTCAAGCGCATCGTGGTGCGTCCCGGCGCCACCCTCTCCTTGCAAATGCATCACCACCGCGCCGAGCATTGGGTGGTTGTTCGCGGTACCGCCAAGGTCACCCGTGGCGACGAAACCCTTCTCCTCAGCGAGAACGAGTCGACCTACATTCCGCTCGGCATCACGCACCGGCTGGAAAACCCCGGCCAGATACCGCTGGAAATCATCGAGGTCCAGTCGGGCAGTTATCTTGGTGAGGACGACATCGTGCGTTTTGAAGACAACTACGGACGCAAGCAATGACAGCAGGAAGCCGTAACATGCAATGGTCAGCGCATTCCTCCCCTGAACAGGCTCTGTCGAAGCAATCCATCCATGCGTCTAACTGACCGCCAAATCCAGGCTATCCGCCATCTCGCTCGCCAAGTGGCAGGAGACCAGACGCGTGTCAGAGTTTTCGGCTCCCGGCTGGATGACACTGCGCACGGCGGAGATCTTGATCTCATGCTTGAATTAACTGAGCCGGTGGATAATCCGGCACTTCTGGCTGCGCGGATGGCCGCTCAAGTTTCACGCACCATGTCTGGCCGCAGGGTGGATGTGCTGCTCAGCGCCCCCAACCTGATGCGATTACCCATCCACGATATTGCCTTCAAGGAAGGGACGTTGTTGTGACGGTCGAACCCAAAATCGCATTGCGCCTGCAATTTCTGGCTCGCGTCGTAAGCAAGGAATGCCGGCATCTGGCTACCACAGACCGGCGACTGTTCGGCGGCTTGTTCACTCTGGCGCAAGCAGAACAGCTCGAAGCGGACGCCGACCTGGCAGAGCGGGTGGAAGCCTTTGTCGGCAGATTTGGGCGGCTGCAAGACACCGTGGGTGACAAGCTGCTGCCCTTAGTCTTGTCGGCCCTGGGTGAAAAGGCATCAGCCGCAATTGATAACCTCGACCGGGCCGAGCGCTTGGGGCTGATCAATTCTGCTGACGAATGGATGACGATGCGCAATCTGAGGAACCAGATGATTCACGAATACGTTGAAGACCCCGTCGTACTTACCGACGCACTGCAATCCGGGCATGCTTTTGTGCCCGCACTTATCGATGCAGCCGAAAAAATGATCGCCGAAATAGAAAGCCGCGGGCTCATCCAATGACGACAAAAATTGCATTGATCACTGGCGTCACCGGCCAGGATGGCGCCTATCTTGCGGAGTTCCTGCTTGAAAAGGGTTACGAAGTGCATGGCATCAAACGTCGCACTTCGCTGCTCAATACAGATCGTATCGACCATCTCTACCAGGATCCGCATGTCGCCAATCGGCGTTTTGCCCTGCATCACGGCGACATGACCGACAGTTCGAGCCTGGTGCGCATCATCCAGCAAGTGCAGCCCGACGAAATCTACAACCTGGCCGCGCAGAGCCATGTCGCCGTGAGCTTCGAGGAGCCCGAGTACACGGCCAACTCCGACGCTCTGGGCGCCCTGCGCATTCTCGAAGCGATCCGCATTCTCGGCATGGAGAAGAAGACCCGCTTCTATCAGGCGAGTACCTCTGAGCTATTCGGCCTGGTTCAGGAAATTCCACAGAAGGAAACTACGCCCTTTTATCCGCGCAGCCCCTACGCGGTGGCCAAGCTTTACGCCTACTGGATCACGGTGAATTATCGCGAGGCCTATGGCATGTACGCCTGCAACGGCATCCTGTTCAACCATGAGTCGCCGATCCGCGGCGAAACCTTCGTTACGCGCAAGATCACCCGCGCCCTGGCGCGCATCAAGCTCGGCCTGCAGGACTGCCTGTTTCTCGGCAATCTAGACTCCAAGCGCGACTGGGGTCATGCGCGGGACTACATCGAAATGCAGTGGCTAATGCTGCAGCAGGAAACACCCGAGGATTTCGTCATCGCAACCGGCGTGCAATATAGCGTGCGGGATTTTGTCAATGCGGCGGCTGCGGAAATCGGCATTACCGTGGAATGGCGTGGCAAAGGTGTGGACGAAAAGGGTTACGACGCGCATGGCAATTGCATCGTCCAGATCGATCCGCGCTATTTCCGGCCGACCGAAGTCGAGACCCTGTTGGGCGACGCGACCAAGGCACGCGAAAAACTGGGCTGGACACCCAAGACGACGTTCGTCGAGCTCGTGGCGGAAATGGTGCGCGAGGATCTCAAGGCGGCGGAACGCGATGAACTGGTCAAGAAGCACGGCTTCAAGGCCTTCGATCGCAACGAGTAGGAATCATGGAGAAAGCTGCCCGTATCTATGTGGCCGGCCACCGCGGCATGGTCGGCTCGGCGCTGGTTCGCCGCTTGGAACGGGCGGGTTACGCAAATATCCTCACGCGCACACGAGCGGAGTTGGACCTTTTGAGCCAGATGGCCACCCAGGACTTTCTGCAGAAGGAAAAACCGGACTTCATCTTCATTGCAGCGGCCAAGGTGGGCGGTATCCATGCCAACAATACCTTTCGTGCCGATTTCATCTATCAGAACCTGATGATCGAGGCCAACCTGATCCATGGTGCGCATCAAGCCGGTATTTCGCGTCTGTGCTTTCTCGGCTCGAGCTGCATCTACCCACGAGACTGCCAGCAACCCATCAAGGAAGACTATCTTCTCAGCGGTCCGCTGGAGTCGACCAACGAGCCCTATGCCATCGCCAAGATTGCCGGAATCAAGCTGTGCGAAAACTACAACCGGCAGTATGGCGCACAGTATTTTTCGGCGATGCCGACCAATCTATATGGCCCCAACGACAACTACGATCTGGCCAACAGCCATGTGCTGCCCGCGCTCCTGCGCAAGGCGCACGAAGCGAAGCTCCGCGGCGATAGCGAGTTTGTGGTGTGGGGCAGCGGTACCCCGCGGCGAGAGTTTCTTCACGTCGACGACCTGGCGGATGCCTGCGTCTTTCTCATGGAACAAGGTGTCGCTGACGGCATGCTCAATATCGGCGCTGGCGAGGATGTCACCATCCGGGAACTCGCCGAAACCGTCATGCGCGTCACTGGTTTCTCGGGACGCATCGTATTCGATGCGTCAAAGCCGGACGGAACACCGCGTAAGCTGCTCGACGTGAGTCGGCTGCGTGACATCGGCTGGCAGGCGCGGATTCCTCTGCGCGAAGGCATTGCACTGGCTTACCGGGATTTCATGGCGCGACATGGCGGCTGAACGCCTTTGCCAAAGGCGGTTGTGGTGGCAGGACCCTGGAATTATTCTGGCTCTACTCCTCCTGACTGGGTTCGTAGGAAATCTTCCCGCATTGGCGGCCGAGTTGGAGCTGCCGCCAATGCTCCTGGCGGAGCGCTATAGCGGCGAGATCGACGTATCGCACTACTGGGTCAGTGAAAAATATGATGGCGCGCGCGCCATCTGGGATGGCAAGGTTCTTCGCTTTCGCAGTGGCAACGTTGTTCCTGCCCCGCAATGGTTCAGCGACGCCTTGCCCAAACTACCGCTGGATGGCGAGCTCTGGATGGGACGCGGCAGCTTCGACCAACTTTCGGCCATTGTTCGCCGCCAGCCGCCCGAGGACGCCGAGTGGCGACGCGTGCACTACATGATTTTTGAATTGCCGAATGCTTCCGGCAGCTTTACCGATCGCATCGAGCAGATCAAGGCCGTCACCGCTGCAGCGAATCTGCCCTGGTTGCAGGCAGTTCATCAATTTCGCTTGCCCGATGCGGCGGCCCTGCAGAATAGGTTGCGCGACATTGTTCGCAATGGCGGCGAAGGGCTCATGCTTCATCGTGACGACGCTGCCTACGAAACCGGTCGTTCCAGGGTCTTGCTCAAGCTGACCCCATGGCTGGATGCCGAAGCGGTGATCGTCGCCCACTTGCCTGGCAAAGGCAAGTACGTCGGCATGCTTGGTGCACTGCAAATGGAAATGCCCGACGGCCGCCGTTTTTCCCTGGGCAGCGGATTGACCAATACCTTGCGCCGCAGCCCGCCACCGGTGGGCACCCTGATTACCTACCGCTATCGCGAACTTACGAAAAACGGTATTCCGCGTTTTCCGCGATATCTGCGGGTGCGCAGCCCTTAGGCAGCGGCGCGGCAAGCATCTTGGGAAAGGGCGGCCGGGTTAAATCTGAACCGACTGGACGGTGTGCGGCCTGGCAATCGGAGCGACGGGATTGCTTTCAGGTTCAATAGCATGTGATAGACTGTGCCCGTTCAACGATTGAACGCACCTGCGCCCACTCAGTGAAGCTCAACGAATCCGCTCATTTCCGCATCCTGCGACTTATCGAGGAGCGTCCGGAGATCAGTCAGCGCGAACTGGCTCGTATCCTCGGGGTCAGTCTTGGCAAGAGCCACTACCTCCTCAAGGCCCTGCTCGACAAAGGGCTGGTGAAAATGGACAATTTCCGGCGCCACAACAACAAGCTCGCCTACGCTTACATGCTCACGCCTCCGGGCATCGCCGCGAAGCTGAGCTTGACCAAGCAGTTTCTGAACCACAAGGAAGCGGAATACTTGGCCTTGCAGGGCGAAATTGCCCAGCTTCGGCGGGAACTCGAAGCCAATGTCCAGGAAGACGCCTGATGAATTCCGATTCCCTTTCCTGGTATGTTGCGCGAACCAAGCCGCTGCAGGAACAGACGGCCAATTCCAATCTTCAGCGTCAGGGGTTCGTGACTTATCTGCCCAACCTCAAGGTGGTTAAGCGAATTCGGCGCCGCCAGGAGCTTCGGCTGGAACCGATGTTTCCCCAGTACATTTTTTTTCGCCCGGGTAGCGAGCAGCAGTCGATCGCACCGGTGCGCTCCACCTATGGTGTTGCCGGAATTGTGCGCTTCGGCAACACTCCGGCCGTCCTGAGGGCCGAGGTGCTGGAGGCCATTACGACCATGGAGTGCCGGCAGAATCAGTCGAGTATTGAGGAACTTACTGCGATTGTTCCCGGCAGCAAGGTTGTGGTGGTGGAAGGGCCGCTTGCGGGCATGGAAGGTCTGGTGTCGACCGTCTCCATGAAGCGGGTGGAAGTGCTGATGCAGCTCTTGGGTGCAGAAACGAAGGTCAGACTGGCGCTGGGTTGCCTGGAAGTGGCCGAGTAAGGATTTATCTGTCGGCCAGGTTCTTTCCTGGCGGGTGGGTGGTGGGGCAAGTAGATGCTGTGCGCATGATGCGGATGCACGGGCATGGCGGTAGCGTGCCCGGACGGGTGAGCAGTATTCCGATAGCAGGGTCTCGTTGTCCGCTTTCAGTACTTTCTGGTTGAATTTTTCCGTGACGGTATCCATACATTCCACTGCAATTGTTGACGAGGGTGCGCAGATCGGCGACGGATCCCGCGTCTGGCACTGGGTGCACATCTGCGGCGGGGCGCGGATCGGCACAGGCTGTTCCTTCGGCCAGAATGTCTTCGTCGGCAACGACGTGCTCATCGGCGACAACGTCAAGGTACAGAACAACGTCAGCATCTATGACGCCGTAACGCTGGAAGACGATGTGTTCTGCGGGCCGAGCATGGTCTTCACCAATGTCTATAATCCGCGCGCTGCCGTGACCCGCAAGAACGAATATCGCCGAACCCTTGTGCGCAAGGGTGCAACTCTCGGGGCGAACTCCACCATCGTCTGCGGCGTTACGATAGGCGAGTATGCATTCGTTGCGGCAGGCGCAGTGGTCAATCGCGATGTCAGGCCGTATGCCTTGATGACGGGAGTACCGGCGCGACAATCGGGTTGGATGAGTAGGCACGGCGAACGACTCGGTCTGCCTCTGGAGGGTTCCGGTGAAGCGCTGTGTCCAGCGACGGGCGAGCGCTACTTGCTTGAAAACGGCAATTGCCGATGCACCAATCCATGATTCCATTCATCGATCTCAAGGCTCAGTTCCGCGCACTCGAACCGGACATTCGTGCGCGCATCGATCGCGTGCTCGAGCACGGGCAGTTCATCATGGGGCCGGAAGTCGGCGAACTCGAAGAGCGCCTTGCCGAATATGTCGGCGTAAGGCATTGCATCGCGGCGAGCAGCGGCACTGATACGCTGCTGATTGCCATGATGGCCTTAAACATCGGCCGCGGCGACGAAGTGATAACGACGCCATTCAGCTTTATCGCCACGGGTGAAATGATCGCCCTGCTCTGCGCGACGCCGGTATTCGTGGATATTGATCCTACGACCTACAATATCGATCCGGCGAAGATTGAAACGGCGATCGGGCCGCGAACCCGCGCCATCATGCCGGTGAGCCTGTACGGCCAGTGCGCCGACATGGATGCGATCAACGCAATTGCGCAGAAGCACGGCCTGCCGGTCATCGAGGATGCGGCGCAATCCTTTGGTGCCGGTTACAAGGGACGCCGCTCGTGCGGGCTTTCGACCATCGGCTCCACCAGCTTCTTTCCCAGCAAGCCCTTGGGCGGTTATGGCGATGGCGGAGCATTGTTTACCGACGACGACGCACTCGCCAAGGCGATGCGCGAAATCCGGGTTCATGGCCAGGATCGCCGCTATCATCATCCGCGGATAGGCATCAACGGCCGCCTGGACACCTTGCAAGCGGCCGTGCTTCTGGCCAAGTTCGGGCGCTTCGACCGGGAAGTCGAGCAACGTCAGCGAGTCGGCGCTGGCTATACGGCGCAGATCGGCGAACGCTGCCCCGACGTGGTGAAGCCTTGGATTGCACCCGGAAATACCAGCGTCTTCGCCCAGTACACGATTCAAGTGGACAACCGCGATGTAGTGGCGTCCCGCCTCAGCGCAGCTGGCGTGCCCACCGCCATTCACTACCCGGTCCCGCTCCACCGGCAGCCTGCGCTGCAGGGTGTCCACGCTTGTCGTGCCGAACTTCCTGTGGCT
>Ga0209343_10003362_pt1 | contig 20187 bp, 19 predicted proteins | sample RifCSPlowO2_02_FD_184026 | JGI IMG/M metagenome (GOLD analysis project Ga0209343, IMG submission 184026) | Groundwater microbial communities from Rifle, Colorado - Rifle CSP2_plank lowO2_0.2 (SPAdes) (version 2) | ecosystem: Environmental > Aquatic > Deep subsurface > Groundwater | place... | reverse complement strand
GGCGGGCAAAAATTCCTTCCCCCCAACCCCCTTCCTTTTTGCCCGCCCGAGCGTTCAGTTTGGCGCGCGAAGCGCGCCGTCAATTCTGTTCAAAATAGGTTCGGATTTCGTCAAATAAACGCACCAAAAAATGAAGAAATTAACTTCTGATATTCTATTAGAACTTCACGTCCCTGATTTTGAGTTGGCAAAAAAGTTTTATAAGGATTTGGGTTTCATTGTTGTTTGGGAGAAAAAAGATGAACAGAAAAAGGGGTATCTTGTAATGAGAAAGGGAGAAAGTATTTTGAATTTCTACTGCGGCAACAAACACGTCTACGAACAAACTTATTTCCGAAGATTTTTAAAGAATACCAAGCGCGGGTATGCAGTTGAGATTATTATTCCAATCGATAACATCAAAAAGTTCTATAAAGCCGTGTCAAGAAAATATAATGGCAATATTGTTGAGCAATTAAGATTAAGGTTTGATGAACCGGATTTTCGGATGCTGGACCCTTTCGGTTTCTATCTGCGATTTGTGGAAAGATATAACTGGGTGGACGGAACAGACAAGATTGGTAATATTTTAAGGGCTAAAGTTAGAAAATAAAATTGTTCGAACCCTTCGAAATACTCAGGCCCTACGGCATCGTCCAGTCCCGCGCACCAATTATATTATGTCAGCACTCTCATTCCTAAAAACCGCGCTTCGCGACATTGTAAACGTCGGCGATGTCGCTCCGAGTTCGAGCTACGTAATCAAGAGAGTTACTGAGGCCCTGCCTAATGGGGTTAAAACAATTGTGGAATATGGTCCGGGCGAAGGCGTAATCACTAAAGAGCTTCTCAAGCAATTGCCACCTGATGGACGGTTGTTGGCAATTGAGCTGAACGCGGAGTTCATCGAGAAAATGAAAAAAATAAAAGACCCGCGCCTCACCGTGATTGCGGGAGATGCCTTGCGCGCCCATGAGATAGTTCAGGAAAATAATATGGGGCCTGTTGACGCGGTAGTGTCCGGCATCCCCTTCACTTTCAGCTATTTCTTTATTCCAAATAAAGTTAAAATGGCAATAGTGGAATCAACGCGCAAACTTCTTCGCCCCAAAGGAGTTTTCATACAGTATCAGAGCTCGTTGCTTATGAAACGTTTTCTCAAAGAACATTTTTCAATCAGTTTCGTATATGAACCCCGCAATTTCCCGCCGTATTTTATTATTAGAGCCGAACGGAAAGACTGAGCCAACTTTCTTAATTTTTTGTTTTGCGCTTGATTTATAGTCCATAATGTGGCATTTTGGCAGTATCGGGCCATGGTAGATACCATGTAAAGCCGAGCAATTTCAGCCACAAATTTGTGGTTAATCTAGCACATTCCAGGAGGAAGCGATGAGCATCCCAGTTGAACGACGTATCGAGCAAGTCAGTGACGGCAGTCGTTACAAAGGCCACGTAATAATTGCGGGCATCAAGTTTGATTATGAAATGGTCTTTGGAGTTCCTATCCCGCAGCTGGACAGCGTAGAGCCGGACAGGTTGAGGAAGGAAATCCGCAGCATCTTCCAAATAACGGTGAAAAAAAATGGGGCGGATATTGAACTTGTCGGTGACGAGTACGGGTTCTGGTTTCATATGCTCGCTGAGGCGGTGGTTCGGTTCTATAACGAACCCATGACTCGTGAGCGTAACGACGGTCCAGTGGGCCAGGTTGTAGATGTAATGGCTGCTGCCGTCGGCGGATCGGCCTGGTTAGAAAGCACGAGCCAAATATCGTGCGATTTCCCGTCCGACATTTGCAAAATGCTAGCCGCCCCGAAATTCGCCTGCACACTGCCGGCATAAACGCGAGAGATCTTGCGTCCGAGCCCTTGTGGGATTCACTCCTGCTTGGGCTCGTGTAATTTTTATAATTATAAAAAGTTATTCGCCCTTCGACAAGCTCAGGGCGAAAGTTGCAGTAGCTATATTATTTCCGAAGTGTAACAACTTTCGCAGTAAACCATTTCAGGCTTGCCGGGCGCGTAGGAAGTTTCAAATTCATTCTGGCAAGGTATGTCGCCGTGGAAATGATTTGCAGTATTTGAATATATTGTTCGATGTTCGGTGTTCGAAGTTCGAGATGTTTTGCCAGTGCAGTCGCATTTCCTATGCCATAACTTATAAGGGGTTCTTTTCTTAATAAGTTCGTAGTGCCTGCAATTGGGGCATAATCGGGGCAGGGGAAGATTCATTCTTCTGTAAAATTCCAATTCGCCCGGCTGGATATTAAAAGCTTGCGTACATTGCTCATGACACGCTGATTGCAAGACAGTATGTTGACATTGGATTATTTCGCTCAATATGCTGTCTGGTACGTCTTTTATGTGGTAGGGCAGGTCTTCGGCTTTTTTTGTTATTGAGTAATTGCGTGCTTCCGGAGTTCTCCAGCGGTAACCCTCCGACCTTGCTTCCGCTTCACTCATCGGAAAGAATTCCTGATTGATTGTTTCGTTGTAGGCAAATTCAGAAACTTCGGGAGGAAAAAACTCTCCGTATTTGTAAACATTCCCCATTTTGTCGGTATAGGGCATCAAGGTCATATGTTCAATAATCCGCGGCACCAGATCTTTATATTCTTTTTCCGAATACTGCTTGTTTAATATGCAATATTTATTATTGCGCAATCCGACACAGCCGAAAATATTCGAACAATTTTGGCAGTACTTTGAATACTGTGCGTCAAGCCCAACCCATACCATAGATGCAAAAAATACCCTGCTGGTATCGAGGCCGACATCCACTCCCTCGTATATCATTTGTGAATTTGTCCCGACATCATAGCAATCATAAGCGTCTTTAAGATTAAGCCCGACTATTGCCAGATATTTCCCGTTTTCCACGCCCTGCTCGGTGTCAAAACAAAACCGGCAGTTTTTCGCGTCTCTGATATTGTTTCCTGTTACATTTTGCGAACGGAGAATATGCGCGAAGCGCCGAGGATAAAGCATTTTAAACCGCTCAAATTCCTCTTTAACTTTCAATAAAGTTTTATAACTGCCGAGGTCGTATTCTTTCATTTTTTCGGCGTAAGCTTCTTTCGAATACGGTTTGTTGAATATGCAGTAGGATTTATTTCTTAATCCGACACAGCCGAAGCAGTTTTGCAGATTTCTGCAGTCATATATGAAAGAGGAGAACGAGCACTCGTCGGCGTATTGCGAAAAAGAAATTCTGTTGCTTTCGGAACAATCAACGCACTCGTAAGAAAAATCAAGTTTCAATCCCCAGTATATGTCCAAAGAATTTCTCAATTTGAAACCGTGCGCGTAAAAACAATCTTCGCTCGTGTTTACCAAACTCAAATAGCAATTTTTTGAATTCCATGCCAGAGCGCAAGTTTCGCAACCAGGGGACTGAAGAATCAATGTCGCGCAATGAGGCACTTCCCGCGATAATTCTTTGAACTGTTCGAAAAACGGACGCAAGAAATCATATTCCTTGCCGTATGAAAATCTGTTCCATTTGTCCGATAGCCAGCAGTCATAGTCGTAAATTGGAAACGGAGAATCAGGAGCGTAAATAGAAATAGTTCTTTTTCCGCAAAGTCCGCAGTTTACGAAGTAAAGAGAGCGTTCATTTCTGAACATCAGCCGTCTTTGCCAGCGGCACTGCGGGCAGAATGTCGGCGGCGGCACTTTTCCGCCCAAGGCGGATCCGCCGCTGGCGGATATTTTTTTGTAAAAATCAAAGTCCTCTGGTTCGATTACGAATTCTGCTTTACAATTCTGACATATTTTGACCTCTTTATTCATGTTCTTATCCCGCTTTCAGCTGGATCCACGATTTTGTCCCGATTGCGAAGCAATCGAGGATCCGCGACCTTTCAGGTCGGGATACAAAACCGGGACAATTTTGGCAGATTTTAATTTCAGAATCTTTATCTTTCATATTTATTTTATGTTTATGGTTTATGGGCACTATGCTATATCGACTTAAGGGCAGAAATTTGGTTGATGGCTATTTGAAATAAGCTTTGTTTTTGAATCTTTTTTCCGTATTTTCTGGCACACTTCGCGTGTATGAACATTATACGCGCGAAATCTCCCCGTTGCCACGGCAGGGCGGTGCGTTTCTGCAGTTAGGATAAAGGAAAATTCATACTTGCAACGGATTTCATCAACCGAAATAATGCCCTTAATCCGCTATAGCATAGTGCCTTGGGTACGCTCGCATAGTTTTGTAAGCTGTGGTTATGGGTGGTTATGGTATGTACACGGTTCCATATTTTGTTCTGTGCGGCGTTCCGCGAGGCCTTGACCGCCTATGTTCCATACTGTGGCTGTAAACCCTTTTCTTGCGTTCTTTCTTGCTACGCTCCAGATAGCTCCGATAATTATTTTCAGTTAGAGCTTTCTTGATACCGCTGATTGTTTGCGGCGAGAGCCATAACTCTTCCCCAATTTTTTTGTAGCTTTTTCCGGAAACAAGAGCATCTGCCGCCGCGGCGCGCATAACTAAATCATGACGCTCATTAGAGGTAATGAGTAATTCAAGCAGGTCTTTTGATAATAATATTTTTCTCCAGCAAGCACTTTCCCATTCGGCGCGAGAACTATAGTTTTTAAGCGCCGGCATAGTTGGCGGTTTTTTCTTGCTGGCGTTCGCGCCGACGTTTTTTCCGACAATTTCTTTATTCATATTTCATATAGTTAGTGAGTTATTTAATATTTAATACAGTTTAACATATTACCACCACTATGCTATAGCATAGTGCTTTAAAAGAAGTATATTTTGTGAGGAGGTTGTTTTCCCCAAGCTATATTTTTTATGCTTTCTTGTATAACATTAATTTGCCGCGTCTGCGGCGGTCCGGAAACCGGACGCAGTTTTGACACCTTTTTCCCAAACGGTTAGAATAAACTTCACTTACAGCAATTCACAATTGCGGCAATTGAGCAATTAACAATTTATTTAACAAAAACCATGACCAACTTTTCAAAAAACATTCTGTGGGGGATTATAACGCTTGTTCTGCTTTCCATGATATTCTCGGGTTTTTCGGGAACTACGGAAAAGCCGGAACAGTTGAGTTTGAGCCAGCTTACAGACAAAATCAATGCCGGGCAGGTCGGCGAAATAGGCATAAACGGCAATGACCTGAACGTAAAGCTTTCCGATGGCAAGAGCGCGGTTTCCAAAAAAGAAGCGGAGGCGGGACTGACCGAATCACTCAAAAATCTCAATGTAAATCCCGAAGCTCTCCAGAAAGTAAAAATTGCCGTTGAAAGCGAATCCGGGTTCAACTACTGGGCGGCGATTCTTATTCCGGCTCTTTTGCCGATTCTCATTATCGGAGGAATTTTCTGGTTCATGCTCAAGCAGGCGAAAACGGGCGTCAATCAGGCGTTCAGTTTCGGGCGTTCCAATATCCGCCTTTCGGGACTCGGCAAAGAAAAAGTATTATTCAAAGACGTCGCGGGATTGAAAGAGGCGAAAGAGGAGCTTCTTGAAATAGTCCAGTTTTTGAAAGACCCCAAAAAGTTTCTTGACCTCGGCGCGAGAATTCCGCGCGGAGTTCTTTTGATGGGACAGCCGGGTACGGGAAAAACTTTAATGGCGCGCGCGGTTGCCGGCGAAAGCAACGTTCCGTTTTTCCATATTTCCGCTTCCGAGTTCGTTGAAATGTTCGTAGGTGTCGGAGCTTCACGAACGCGAGATGCCTTCGCCACTGCCAAAAAATCGGCTCCGGCGATTCTTTTCATTGATGAAATAGACGCAGTCGGACGCCAGCGCGGCGCGGGAGTCGGCGGAGGAAACGATGAGCGCGAACAGACATTAAACCAGATTCTCGTTGAATTGGACGGCTTCGACCGTGACACTCGCGTAATCGTTCTTGCCGCGACCAATCGCCCCGATATTCTTGACCCGGCGCTTTTGCGCCCGGGCAGATTCGACCGCAGAGTCGTTCTGGACTTGCCGGATATAAAAGACCGCGAAGAGATTTTGAAAATTCACAGCAAAGGAAAAACGTTAGGCAAAGACGTTGATTTGAGAAAATTGGCCGTCAGAACGCCGGGATTTTCGGGCGCCGACCTTGCTAATCTTATGAACGAAGGAGCCATACTCACCGGACGCGCAAACAAAAAAGAAATAGGCCAGCAAGAACTTCAGGAAGCGATTGAAAAAGTAATGCTCGGACCCGAAAGGAGAAACCGCGTCATTACGGAAAATGAAAAGAAAATAACCGCTTACCACGAAGGCGGACACGCGCTCGTGGCGGCATCGCTCAAGGGTTCCGACCCCGTGCAGAAAATTTCCATCATCAGCAGGGGAATGGCCGGCGGCTACACGATGAAACTTCCGCTTGAGGAAGAGCATCTCCGCACCAAGACGCAGTTCCTGAACGATATGGCGATGATGATGGGAGGATACGCTTCGGAAAAAATGATTTTCGGCGACATTTCCACCGGAGCTTCAAACGACCTTGAACATGCCTCGGAACTCGCCCGTCACATGGTCACAAGATACGGAATGAGCGCAAAACTCGGGCCGATGACTTTCGGCAAAACCGAAGGACTCATCTTTTTGGGCAGAGAAATGACCACGGAGAAAAATTATTCCGAAAAAATGGCGGAGAAGATAGACGAAGAAGCCAGAGCGTTCATTGACCGCGCCCACGCTATTGCCCAAAGGGTTTTGCTTAGCAACAAAAAGGCGCTTCAAAAAATCGCCGAAACTCTGATAGAAAAAGAAACGCTGGAAGGGGACGAATTTTACAATTTGCTCAAACCGTTTAAAATAAAGCCCATAACCGTTTAGGCGGTTTTGGGTCAGTAGCTTAGCGGCTAAAGCATCAAGCTTACAATTTGGAACGAGGAGAGTGTAAAAGCGCCCACCGCTTTTATTTTCTCCGAGTGAACAAATTGATGAAACAAGCAAAGCTTGTTTCATATACCTTGAGGAGGTTAGAATGTTGAAATGGGCGTATAGCTCAACGGCACCCAAGTAGCAGAGCGAAGCTCGCTACGGGGCAAGGGAGCTCTCGAGCTTACAATCAGTAGAGAGGATAAAGTGAAAATTTATTTTCATTTTAGACGAACGCCCTGATTGATGAAACGCAAAGCGTTTCATATAATCGGCAGCGAGGGAGAAATAAAAGCAGTAGGGGCACATAGCTCAACTGGTTAGAGCACTAAGCTTATACCTTAGCGGTTCCTGGTTCGAGTCCAGGTGTGCCCACAAAAGCTTTTATTTTGACCGAGCGAACCGATTGATGAAACAAACAAAGTTTATTTCATATACCTTAGCGGTTCCAGGTTCGCCTGCCCGCCTCTGGAGGGAATCCTAGTGCGCCCACATTAGAATTGGCTTAGCGAATTTATGAGCTTAGCAATTCTTATGTCCCGCTCGCCTCGCTGAAGCTCGGGCGAAGCGGGCAGAATGCGGGGCAAAACAGAAAGAGCCTAAAAGGGGAATTTTTATTGGCCAAAACAAGCCCCAAAATCGGGGTTGACAAAAATAATAATATATGTTAGCATACCCACATACAGTTGAGGATTGGATTTAGTCCTGTTTTCGGCTGTCCGGATAGCTGTTTTACATAATAATAAGAACCTCCACGCCCGAAGTTAGGGCGATTGACGCTGAAATCAAGCGGAAGATTAATTTTCTAAATGGAGACCATTATATGAACGCGCAATCAGATATGTTTCCGGCCAAAGTTGTAAATTGGGAAGTGGTTCGTAACATCGCCAACTCACTTACCAACCAACTATATTTGGGCCAGGGTGCAGACATAGCCCAAGCCCATATGTCGTTCTTCAGTCAGGGTCCGCAGCGTGAGTTTACGCTCGAGCCTGGGCACGAAGGGAACTGGCGTGACGCAGGAGATATGGGGGGATGGAAAGCGTTCGACGAGGTGGATGTTTCCCGGTTGTTTTGGGAGTCGATGTCATCGGGCAACGCGCTCGAGGCCGTCAAGCAGGAGCCGGGTAAATGGCTTCTGCGGTATATCCAATCGGAAACTGACCCGGAACATCGCGGTTGCTATTTCGGGATGTACGATAATCCCGAGGGCATCCAAAATGTGGACCCCGCCTATGTTTACCAGTACCGGCATTCTGCCACCGCGACCGCAGTCGCGTGACATCACATCAATCGGGTTGAGTATACTGCGTACTCAACCCATCAAACGACAAGCCCTCGTAGCGCCAAAAACGCACAGGGCTTGTTTTCATTTTATTAAAGCTATCGTCGTCTCGATGTCATTCTTATTCTCATGTTCTTGGATTCGACAAGCTCACCAAAAGTAAGAACATGAGAATAAGGATTTATTAAAATCCGAAATCAAAAAAACTAATAATCGATTAAACTACTAGCGCTATGACGCGTCATAGCGCCCAGTAATCCACGTATTTGAAAATTCTCCAAAATGACCCTATAATTCCCCTATGGACCTCAAGCAAGCTCGTCTGCCGTTGAGGCAGGAACTACAGGAACTAAAAACCGAATGCCGCCGCTTAGGCGGCCGGCTTTGACGTCGCCGGAAAAGGAAAACTGAAAAACGAGATTGAGGCCGAAATGTCCCAGCCGGAATTTTGGCTTGACCGGAAAACCGCCGACGAGAAAATAAAAACTTTCGGCGAACTGGATAGCATCACAAAGAAATATCACGAAATAGAAGACGGGCTCGAAGCGCTCGGAAAAAATTTTAATGAAGATTTTTTCTACGAAGTAAAAAGAAAATTCCGCCAACTGGAATTGTTAGAACTTTTCAAAGGTAAATACGATAAAGAGCCGGCGGTAATTTCCATTTATCCGGGAGCGGGCGGTGAAGACGCAGGCGACTGGGCACTGATGCTTTTTGATATGTACAAGGGATATGCGGCAAAGCGAAATTGGAAATTGGAAATTTTGGACGACACGCCCAATCGCAGAACTTTGGAAATAAAAGGGGATTACGTTTACGGATATTTGAAGGGAGAATCCGGAGTTCACCGCCTTGTACGCGTTTCTCCATTTTCGGCCAAGCAATTGAGGCATACTTCTTTCGCCTTGGTTGAAGTAGTTCCGGAACTACCGGAAGTGGACGCGTCTAAAATAGAAATTCCCGAAAAAGATTTGAAAATGGAATTATCGCGCGCAGGCGGGCCTGGCGGGCAGAATGTAAACAAAGTGGAAACCGCAGTCAGGATAATTCATATTCCGACAGGGCTGGCAGCCGGTTCGCGTTCGGAGCGTTCGCAGGACCAGAACCGCCAAAAGGCATTAAGTTTGCTAAAGGCGAAACTTTTACATCTGATGGAGAAAAATAAAGTGGAAGAACTGGCCAATCTTCGCGTCAATGTCAAGCCGGAATGGGGCAGTCAGATTCGTTCTTACGTTTTGAACCCCTATAAGCTTGTCAAAGACCACAGGACGAATGTTGAAACTACGCAGGTGGAAAATGTATTAAATGGCGACCTTGATATGTTTATTGAAGGTGATGTTCAGATTTTGTCTGCGAAGTCGCAGTAACCTGCCTTTTGAATGGCACGTTGGCGAAAAAAAAGAATTATGGTAAAATCAAACAGTCGATAAATTGTTAGTTTCGTTGGCATGATAGCTTTTCAATCAGTTTTTAAAGTCTATAACAGCCGTTCGGTGGCGCTGGAAGACATCAATATCAGAATAAACCCCGGAGAATTCGTTTCTCTGGTGGGACGTTCCGGCGCGGGCAAATCTACGGCTATAAAACTTCTGACGGGAGGCGATAAGCCGACCAAGGGAAGAATCTTTTTCGGCCAATACGAAGTAAATAAACTAAAGGACGACGAACTCCCGCAATTCAGACGGCATATCGGCATCGTTTTTCAGGACTTCCGTCTTTTACCCACAAAGAATGCTTTTGAAAATGTGGCTTTCGCTATGGAAGCCGCCGGTCGGCCGCAGAGCGAAATAAAAGAAATGGTGCCGCAGGTTTTGGAAATGGTTGGATTAAGCGACAAACTTGCCAATTTTCCGCATGAGCTTTCAGGCGGCGAGAAGCAAAGAGTCGCAATAGCCCGCGCCATGGTCAACAGGCCTGAAGTAATCATAGCCGATGAGCCGACGGGAAATCTTGACCCTTTTCATAGCGCCGAAATCATCGCGCTTTTGAAAAAAATCAACGAGCTTGGCACAACTCTGATTCTCGCGACTCACGAAAAAGATATAGTGAATGAACTTGAAAAGCGCGTCATTACGCTCGACAGGGGCAGAGTGATAAGAGACGAAGAGAAGGGGAAGTACATACTGGTGTAACTTATAACTAACGACTAATAACAAATAATTTTCATAGTGTTATAATAGTTTCATAAATTATAAGTTATATGTCATAGGTTTTATAAATATCATGTTTACTGTCATATCGCGAATAATTCAATACGGAATGAAAAACTTTTGGAGAAACGGCTTGCTCTCCACGACGACCGTTGTCGTCATGTTGCTGGCGCTTTTGGTTTCAATGGGATTGATAATTTTCAGTTATGTTACGGACCGGGCCGTTGCTTCCCTCCAGGACAAAATTGATATAAGCGTTTACTTCAAGACAAGCGCGCCCGAAGACGAGATACTTAACATAAAAAGTTCTCTTGAAAGCATGGCAGAGGTGAAGAGCGTTGAATATATTTCAAGCGAACGCGCTTTGGAAATTTTCAAGAGCAACCGCAGCAAAGACAAAGACCAGACAATCCTCCAAGCCATCAACGAACTTAGCTATAACCCGCTTGAGCCTTCGCTGAATATAAAAGCGAAACAGACAAGCCAGTACGCCAAAATCGCCGATTATTTCAACGCGCCAAGTCTTACGCAATACGTTGACACCGTCAGCTATACGGAAAATCATACTGCCATAGACCGGCTTAACATCATTGTTCAGAGCGTCAGCCGCGGCGGCTTTGTTATGACGCTTGTAATGGCGCTAATCGCCGGATTGGTCGTTTTCAACACTATTCGTTTGGCGATTTACTCGAACCGCGATGAAATAGGCATAATGCGCGCGGTAGGCGCCTCAAACGGCCTCGTGCGGGGTCCATATGTTGTTGAAGGCATGCTTGGCGGCATTACGGCGGCAATTTTGAGCGTGATTATTTCGGCCCCCATTATTTATTCAATTTCTCCGTATTTGAATTCACCCATACCCGATTTGAATGTTTTCAGTTATTTTTCCTCCAATGTTTTAAAGTTTACGCTGTATCAAATTTTGTTTGCCGTGGTAATAGGAGGGCTTTCGAGTTTTATAGCCGTCAGGCGCTATCTCAAAGATTAAACTTGACAACATTTTACTGCAGTGTATTATAGAAATATACAAATGATTCATTCCAAGTGGTTTAGCTTCTTTTACTTTACGGGCTCCCTCGAGAGTTCATTTTTGCTATTGTAAGGAAAAGACAACCACGATATCAAAAACGAGCTCTCGAACAAGAGCTCGTTTTGTTTTTTTGATAACTTAATTTAAGTAAGAGGGACCACCGTGTATACATTCATCGGCGCTTGGGGTACTTGCAACAAGATCGAGAATTTGTTGGACGACAAAAAAACTTGGGCAAAAGTAGTTTTTGACGCGGCGAAAAACGAAGCTAAGTTCGCGGAAATAAAAAAAACTTCGCCATTTGCAGATAAGATGGTAATTGCTGTCAGCTATGACAACGGCGGCACAAGTTTCTATGGCGATATTTTTACTTTTGCTAACGCTAACGGCGGCGTTGATATAGCGTCGAGTATCGTGAAAAATGTCATCTGTTCGAAAGGATGGGCGATACATGACCTTGATGAGTATATGCTCACCTTTGAAAAGCTTCGTATCTTCGGAAACGGCGACGCTGGCGATGTGGAAATTTTCTGGATGGGTTGCGGGAGGCCAGGAGTCAAAAGCCCAGAATCGGCCCAGCGACGACAATAACGTCGAAGCCCGACATTCAAAATAAAATCTATTCCACTGTCCTAGGCCAGAGAAGCACTAGCGGGTTGTCCTTGTGACACCCCGCATTTTTTTATTGCACGGTTACCGTTCCGTTCTGGCCGGGATTCAGATGGTCGTGATAGCCCCAAGTTCCCGACGAATCAAAAACGAATGACCAGGAAACTTTCGGAGGAATATTGTCGCAGGAATCAAAAGTGCTTCCGATACATCCTCCGGTTGTCGGATATCCGCTATGCCCCGGATGCGGATTTGAAGCCACGCGGAGTTTTCCGGAAGAATAATTTCTGAAAATAATCGCGCTTCCTTTCGGTATTGTAACTTCAGAAGGCGAAAAACCGTTGTCGGTGTAAGTGACAATAACGACATAAATTTTGTCTATGAAAAATCCGCCTGCTTGCGCATTGGCAAGGGTAGCAGATGTCCGCTCCTGCGGAAGCGTGGCGTCCCGCGGATTATCAGAAATATTTTTCCCGTAGATAATCCATCCCAAAGCGATAATGGCTACAACAAGAACGATTAGTATCAATTCTTTTCTGTTCATTGAGTATGACTTTATTATAGCAAATCGTGTTTCAGAATATCTACTCAAGAGGCGTGAAGACATAAAAACATTGACCCATCAAGGAGAAAGCGTGATAATGAACCCGACCGCGCCGCTTGCGGCGCGGTATCAGGGCGGGTTCTGGTTCCAAGCGGTTCGGCTCCGCCGATTCGCTTTTTAATTCCCCGTCACTTATCCTCGCCGCGGAGCGGCGAGGTATTCGGACGGGGTTGGAATAAAAAAACAAAACGATGCCAAAATATCTTAAATACATATTTTCTCTGGCGCTGGAACAAAAGCGTCTTGTGGGTTTTTGGGCTGCCCTGCTTTTCGTAAGCGTCGCGGCCCGGCTTGCGGAACCTTACCTTTATAAAGTTGTAGTAGATACACTGACCGAAGGACTGGTTAATAAAATATTTTTGGATTCACAAATTAGGACGCTTATTCTGGCGGTGGCGGTATGGTTCTTTTTGGCTGTTCTTCTCAATGTCACAAACGCCCAGTCTTCTTTTTTGGTTTGGTTCATAGGAAACAGGAGTTCTCAAAAAGCGCACATGGCGGGTTATCGCCGGCTTTTGCATCTCGATTACGCGAAACATGCCGCGGAGCATTCCAGCCGCCATGCAAAAATAGTTGATGACGCGGACGTCGGCGTATGGGAAATGACAAACTGGTGGCTCGGCCGTTTCGCGTCGGCGATTCTTGGTTTTATCGGAATGCTTGTTATAGCTTTGTCGGTTAGTTGGCAGATGACCCTTGTCGCGATTTCGGTTATTCCGCCGACAATTTGGTTCATTATAAGGCACGTAAACAAATACGAAGACGAACAGAAAAAAGTAAACAAGCTTTGGGAAGAAAAACACGAGCATCTCGCCGACCAGCTCGCGAACATTGTCACCTACAAACTGAATCCGCACGAAGACATTTTCCTTGAAAGACACAAAGCATTTTCGGAAAAGGCGAGCGCCGCGCAGACTGCCATAAACAAAAAATGGCGTATAGCAGAAATGCTCAACCCAGACGCTTTCGCGCGTTTTCTCGTTCTCGGAATCGGAATTTTTTTCGTCCAAAGCGGCTCCATTACACTCGGTACGCTCTTTATGTTTATGGGGCTTTTGAACGAGATTCTCACCCCGCTTCATTTGCTTGGCGATATTCTGCCCCAGTACACGCGGCGCGCCCAGCACATAGAGCGTCTTCTTACCCTTATTTCGCAGGAAGATGAAGTTGTCCAACCCGCGGAGCCGGTAAGGGTTTCCGGCGTCGAAGGTAAGATTGTTTTCGACAAAGTTTCCTTTTCCTATGGCGGCGGGAAAAGCGCATTTCAATTACGTAATATTTCTTTTGAGATTGACGCGGGGCAGACCGTGGCGCTCGTCGGACACTCCGGTTCCGGGAAGACGACGCTGATGATGCTACTCACGCGGCTTGTGGACCCGACCAAGGGAAAGATTTCTATAGACGGCATTAACCTCAAAAAATTCGACTTGGAGGAAATAAAAAAATATGTCGGGGCTGTTTTGCAGGAAAACGCGATGTACAACGAAACCGTAGCGGCGAATATAGCTTACGGCGAACCGAAAGCGTCCAAAGAGATAATAATTCGGGCGGCCAAACAAGCGCACGCCGACGAATTTATTATGAAAATGCCAAAAGGATACGATACACTCATTGGCGAAAGAGGAGTGCGTCTTTCCGGCGGAGAAAAGCAAAGAGTCGCCATCGCCAGGGCGATTCTCAAAAGTCCACGCATAGTGGTTTTGGACGAACCGACAAGCGCGCTTGACAGCATCACCGAAAAGAAAGTTCAGGAAGGAATCAATGAACTTGTGAAAGGGAGAACAACTCTAATAATCGCGCACCGTCTTTCTACTGTTCGCCACGCCGATAAGATTGTCGTTCTGGAAAACGGGAAAATAATCGGTAAGGGTTCTCATCGGGAACTTATGAAAACCTGTACGACTTACAAAACGATGGTTGATTTGCAAGTCGAAGGATTTTTGGCGGACAAATAGCAGAAGGACGTCGCATCGGTGGTTGGCCGGTGAGACGCCCCTGAACGTTGAGAAACCTAGCGCGGGAAATTCAGCAAAACCGGATCCACTCCCGCAAGGGCTTGTTTCGCGTGCCGCTCGCTGATAGCGGCATTTTCGGCATCAACCCACATTTCTTCTTCCAGCGCTTTGACCGCGGTACGAAGAAGTTGAAGCGCCTCCCCGTTGTTTCTGCAACCCGCTACTCCGTTGAGCAGCTTTGATATATTCCCGTTCATGGTGGCACTCCTCCTCTATTGAAGATACAGTTTTTATTATACCAAATTTGATTTTGGGATATTTGTCAACCCTGTGTAAAACGTGAAAAAGCAATAAAAACCGTATATTATTAAAGCATCGCAATGACCAAGCCCTCCCAAAAACAAATCGCCGTAAACGGCCTGTTGCTGAATTATTATGTCGGTGGCGAGGACAAATCTCCGGCGCTTTTATTTCTGCACGGCTGGCGAGCTGAAGGAACAATTTGGTTTCCCACGCTGGAAAATTTCAATTCTGAAAATTCCATATACTGCTTAGACCTTCCCGGGTTCGGAAAATCGGAGCTTCCGCGCGAGCCGTATGGCGTGGAAAATTATTCCGAAATAGTATCTGGATTCATATCTAAACTCGGATTGGAAAAAGTCATAGTCATCGGTCATTCTTTCGGCGGAAGGATAGCCATAAAACTTGCTTCAAAAAATCCGAAATTTTTGCAGGGAATTGTTTTGGTAGACAGCGCCGGCTTTGTCGACAAAACATTATTGAATAAACTGAAAAGAATAATTGCCAAACCCCTAAGGCCGATTTTTAAATTGAAACCGTTTCATGGACTTAGAAAATCGATTTATCGTCTCATTGGTTCGGAGGATTACATCGCGACACCGCTACTCCGCGAAACCTATCTCAAAATTATCGGCGAGGACTTATCGGGGGACATGAAACGAATTGATACTCTAACCATGATTATTTGGGGCGCTCAAGATAAAGACACTCCTCTTAAACATGCGCACAAAATGAATGAAAGTATAAAAAATTCCGAACTTGTTGTTTTGGAAGAAGCGGGACATTTTTCTTTTCTTGATAAAAAAGAAGAATTTTTGGAAGCGCTCCGCGATTTTTTTGTCAAAATTATGATATAATTTTTGTCATTGCGAGCGACCACAGGGAGCGTGGCAATCTCTAAAAACCAAATGAGATTGCTTCGCTTTCGGCTCGCAAAGACGGACGAGAATGACATATAAAAAATTATGATTAAAAGAATTACATATCAGCTATATCTTCTTCAGCTTGAGAATTACAATCTCAAGAGATATTTTAAATTGCTTTCAAAAGCGCTTTTCTCCGTAAAAAAAGAACCGCGGCAAAAACTGGTCTGGACTCTCAAGATGATAACGTTAGCCAATTTGGCATTTTTGCTTATCGCGCCGGCATCGTTTTTTTACGCGATATCAATTGGAATAGAAAACGACCTTCTTTCAATACTTCTTTTCTTGGTATTTCTTTCATTATGCGTATTTTTCTACCCCATATTTCTTATAATCGCGGCGTTGATTTTAAGATTGCCCGAAACAGTTGTGAAAAAACGGATTGTGGCGCAAGCTACGGAAAGAATGAAAAAATTCCCAAATTTGAAGGTTATCGGCATAGCCGGGAGTTACGGCAAAACGACGATGAAAGACGCCATTAGCGCCGTTTTAGGCGAGAAATACGGGGTTTTAAAGACCCCGGAGAACATAAATACGCCATTGGGTATAGCCGAGCTTATTCAAACTAAACTTAATGATTCGGCCGAAATTTTTATCGTTGAAATGGGGGAGTACGAGCGGGGCGATATAGAAGAGATTTGCAAAATGGTCAGGCCGGAAATCGGCATAATTACCGGAATCAACGAGGCGCATCTTGAAAGAATGGGTTCGCTTGAAAATACAATTAAGACGATTTTCGAATTGGCGGAAAATATTTCGGAGAATGGCAAAATTTTTCTTAACGCCGATGATAAGTTGATTGTAAAAAATTACAAACGTTTTTCTATCCCTGCTCCTTATTTTCTTATTCGCGCGAATAAGAAAATAAGGGAACATTATGTCAATGCCGAAGCGAAAAAGCCGGAGTTTTATAGCGCCATCGGAAACGACTTATGTAAATATAGAATAAAGAAAATGAATTTCAACAAAAACGGCTCCGGATATGATTTTGAAGTTATAGACAAGGCAAGCGAAGAATCTTTGGGCGAATTCCATATTTCTTTACTCGGGGAGTACGCCATCGGAGTTGCAATAGCCGGAATTATTGTAGGACAAACTTTTGATATGGACATATCGGACATAAAGGCGGGCATATGGAAAATAAAATCCGCCAAGCATCGGCTTGAACTCGTACCTACCGCTAACGGTGTGACGGTTATTGACGACAGCTACAACGGCAACCCGGCGGGCGCGCTGGCCGCGATGGATGCCTTGAGTAAATTTGAAGGACATAGGAAAATATATGTAACGCCCGGGCTTGTGGAAATGGGGCCGGCCGCCGAACAGGTGCATACAGAAATTGGCAAAAGGCTGGGAAGAATTGCAGACATCGCCATTCTGATTAAAAACAGCGTGACCGGATATATAATGAAAGGGCTTGAATCGTCCGGCTTCAATATGAAGAATGCGATTGTTTTTGACAGCGCCGTTGAAGCGCATTCCAAATTGGCCGAAATTCTTAAACCCGGCGATGTCGTTGTATTCCAAAACGACTGGCCAGACAATTATTTCTAGATTTTGTTAAAAAATTAAACACAATGAGAGAAAAATCATTACAAGCTATTGAGGATTATTATTTCAGGAAAGGATTGCGAGGAGATAAATTACGAAAAGCAACGCAGAACGATCGGGAGTATGTAAAAATTCTTAAAAAAAGGTGGTCGAAATTAACTGAACAATTTCCGGTTAAGTCACAAGATAGGAAAAAATACGTCTTATCTACAGATCAAGATTATGAGATTTTAGGTAAGATATATAAATTGGAACAAAAGAGATTATCAAATAATGATAAGGTGCTTGTAAAACTAGTACGAACTCAACTTGAGCACCACTGGAGGACGCCAATTATCAAATTCCTTAACGGACTAGTAAAAAAGTATTCGGATAGAAAAAAATAATTATCATGAATATAGGCGTATTTTTCGGAAGCAGAAGCCCGGAGCACGAAGTATCCATTATTACGGGCGAACTTATTATTTCCGAGCTTAAAAAACTTGGACATACGGTAGTCCCGGTTTATCTCAGTAAAGAAGGAAAGTGGTTTGTATCCGAAGAACTCGGCACGCTAAAGTTTTTCACGGGCGGGGGATTAGAAGAGCGGGAAAAATATGGAAAGATTTTTCTGGACATTGAGTCATCAAAAGACAAATTAGTTTTTAAGAAAAATGGTTCGACAAAGCTCACCATAAAAGGATTCAAACGCAAAGAATATATAATTGATTTAGCTTTCCCTGCGTTTCACGGCAGAAACGGCGAGGACGGGACAATCCAGGGACTTTTTGAAATTTTTAACGTGCCTTATGTCGGCTGCGATGTGACTTCTTCGGCCATTACGATGGATAAGGTGCTGACGAAACTTCTCTGTGAACGCTTTGGAATTCCGACCGCCGACTTTATTTATTTTGATTTAAGCGAGTGGAATATTCGAAAATCAGAACTGCTCGATAACGCGGAAAAAGAACTGGATTGGCCAGTATTCGTAAAACCGGCGCGGCTCGGCTCTTCAATCGGCATTGCAAAAGCCAAAGACAAAAAAGAGCTTGAATTTGCGATTGAAGTCGCGCTGAAATATGACGACAAAGTATTGGTTGAAAAAGCCGTAGAGAATCTTGCGGACATAACTTGTTGCGTGATGGGTGGCGAAAGTCCAAAGGCCTCGCTGATACAGGAAGCTGTTTTCGGAAGCGACTTGTTTTCTTACGAAGATAAATATCTGGAAGACGGCGGCGCTCAACTGGGAAACGCCAAACAGAAATTGGTTATTCCGGCAGATATTGGCGCGGAACTGACTGAGGAAATTCGTCGTCTATCCGTGGAAGTTTTCAAAAAGTTTGGCTGTTCGGGAATCGCAAGAGTAGATTTTTTGCTGGACAGGAAAAGCGGACAATATTATGTCGGTGAAATAAATACCTTGCCGGGAACGCTTTATCATCACTTGTGGAAAGCGAGCGGAATGGAAATCGGAGAGGTTATCAAAGAACTGATTAAAACAGCCGAAGTGAGACACAAAAAGAAAGAGCTACTTATTAACTCTTTTGAATCTGACCTTTTGAAGTTTGCAAATTCGGTGAAGCTCAATATGAAGAACGATTGGAAATAAAATTTAGTGGTTCGACTTCGCTCACCGTAAAAAAGTAGAAAGGCCGCTTTATTTATTGTTTTAACAACAATAGCGGCCTTCAGGTTAGCCCCTTTAATTCATGGGCTTTTATTATTTGGAGAGATTTAGGTTATTAATATGGTTATTATCCAGATCGGCAACTATTCTTTGCCAACAGCGTAATAAACCTCCGCGGAAAGCAATGCGGATACGCGGTTTGTATTCGCCTTGATTCGTATAGTGCGATACTTGACTTCAGCCAAAACTTCTTTGAGTGAGGCTTCAATTGCCTTCGCTTTGTTTTCTCCGCTATACCACCAGGGACTGTCGTCATCAACGAAGACAATTCTCAGGTTATTGCCTTCACCTTTTGTCTTTGTATCGTAGGCGATTACAGCGCCCAGTGAACCATAGTCGGGGTATGTATCGATATCAAGCACGTTATATTTGCCCGAGTTTACAATGGCCGTTATCTTCTCTTTTGCATCGTTGATCCTTTCATTCCTGGTTCTGCCCTCGCCAACGATAAACATTATGCGCACATCTGATATGGCTGCCGTAATGCTCTTTTGCGCTATGGTGGCAGAGAGTTGTTGGTCCATGGGCGGCTTGTCAAAATACCACATAAACGTCCCGGTGAAAAGGCCAATAACGGCGAGCATACATGCGACATAAAAAATGACTCTCGTTGTCGCCACAACGAATTGGTTCTTCGTCAAGGAAGAAATCTGGACTTTCATCAAGGTTCTCCAATTAGATTTTCAAGTACATCAATTTCCTCCAGGCAAAATACACGCCCGGAATCTATTTAAGTATTACATATTTTTTCTAATAAATCATTTAGTTTTCAATTTTATGAAGTCGGACTTCCTTAGGAAGTCCGACTTCAAATACGTTGTTTTTGTTGTCGCTCGCAATGACGTGGGCTTTACTTTCTCTTTTGTTAGTGATAGAATGTAGGCCATATGCAAGAAAACTCCAGCTTTTATGGCCTCGGCATCGCGCCGAATATTCTTACCGTCCTTGGCAAATTGAATTTCACGGTCCCGACGCCTATTCAGGGAAAGTCCATTCCTCCGGCGCTGGAAGGCAAAGATTTGATAGGCCTTGCCCAAACGGGAACGGGAAAGACGCTTGCGTTCGGAGTCCCGATGATTCAGGGGGCGTTGAATGGGAAACAAGGTCTTATTGTGTTGCCTACGCGCGAATTGGCGCTTCAGGTAAAAGAAACTCTGCAAAAAATCGGCACGCCTCTTGGCGTACGCACGGCTTTGCTTATCGGAGGAGAGCCGATGTACCGCCAACTCGCGGCGCTTCGCGGAAGTCCGGCGATTGTCATTGGAACTCCGGGAAGAATAATCGACCAC
>Ga0209343_10003356_pt1 | contig 20211 bp, 20 predicted proteins | sample RifCSPlowO2_02_FD_184026 | JGI IMG/M metagenome (GOLD analysis project Ga0209343, IMG submission 184026) | Groundwater microbial communities from Rifle, Colorado - Rifle CSP2_plank lowO2_0.2 (SPAdes) (version 2) | ecosystem: Environmental > Aquatic > Deep subsurface > Groundwater | place... | reverse complement strand
CCGTTTTCAGCACAGAACCTGTCCAAAGCGTGAATTGTTTTGACGGTGATGTCGCTTCTTTTGTTTGTACCGACATAATAGTTCGTGAAGGTGGAATGATTGTCGGTCTTTATGGCCGATATTTTGTATTCAAACCTGTTCAGGACATCTTTCAGAAATTCAACCGAATGAAAAGAAGACTGCTCGTCGAGTATCCGGAGATGCCTCCATCTGGAAGCCGTGTCTACGGCCGTGTATTGGAAATATCTGTGAATTACGAAACGCAAAAATTTATGGTCTATTTGAGCAAAAACATTTAGAAGACAAAGAGATTTTGCGACCCGAGGACCTAAATTTTTGCGTTTCGTAATTCAAGAAAATATTTTTTGTTTTCCACCGTTCCCGGCACATACTTCACATCTATTTCTACCAGTTCGCCGGGCTTTCTTTCCGCTTTGATGTATTTGTATTTGATTTTCTTCACTCTGTATTTTCTGGTCAATCCTTCATCTTTCAAGATTTTTCTAATCGTGCTTACAGGAACAGCCAATCCCTGTTTAACTAATCTCCAATGAAGCTTCTTGGCGCGCAACCCGGTCTCTTTCCTTAATTCAATCACTCTCTCTTTGATCCAAATCGGCGTTTCTTGGGGTGAAGTCTTAGGTTGGGTGGATTTCGGCTCCAATGCGTCGGCCCCGCCTTTCCTAAAAGCTTTCAACCATCTCTTTAAACTGCTTTCGCTGTATGGACAAACTTTGACCAAATTAACTATTGATATCTCCTTGTCCAATATCGGACTGATCCACCTATACCTTTCCTCTTTTATGTTTTTTGACATTTTAATAGACATTAACCACTAATCTATCAAAAGTGTCAGAAGTATTTAGACATTACCATATTTACTTGACTACTTTGTGAGAATAAGTATTATATAAATAAACAGCCCCACGCGGGTGTTTTTTTATATAATACTAATAAATATATTATGAAACTTATTGACTATATCAAAGACACAAAAGGAGAATTAAAACATGTTAGCTGGCCCACGAGACGACAGACAATTATTTTTACGGCGCTTGTAATCGCAATATCATTTTTTACGGCTATGTTTTTAGGTTTTTTTGATTTTATTTTTACATTCTTATTAGAGACATTTATTGTATAAAATTATGAAACAAGATACGATACAAAAAAGAAATTGGTACGCTATACATACATATTCGGGCTATGAAAACGCCGTCGCGCGAAACTTAAAACAGCGCATAGAGTCGCTCGGTATGGAGGATAAGATATTTGATGTAATAGTTCCAACTGAAAAAAAAATAAAAATAAAAGCAGGCAAAAGAGTTGAGGAAGAAGACAAAGTATATCCCGGATATGTGCTTGTTGATATGGTTGTTGACGATGATTCATGGTATGTTGTGAGAAATACGCCAAGAGTTACCGGATTTGTCGGTTCCGGAGTTCATCCCGTTCCTCTTTCAAAAAATGAATTAGAGATATTGTTAAAGAGAATGAAATCCGATATAGCAAAACATAGCGTTGAATTTGATATTGAAGACCCTGTTATTATAATAGATGGCCCATTTAAAGAGCTTGAGGGTAAAATAAGCGAAGTGGATAAAGATAGAGGCAAAGCAAAAGTTTTGGTATCAATGTTCGGCAGAGAGACGCCCGTTGAGTTGGATTTTTTACAAATTAAGAAAATTTAAATTATGGCAAAAAAGATAATAAAAAAATTAAAACTTCAAATTTTGGCTGGTAAAGCGACACCGGCGCCGCCAGTTGGGCCTGCATTAGGGCAGGCGGGAATAAATATCGGGGAGTTTGTAACAAAATTTAACGATGCGACAAAAGAAATGGCGGGGGATATTATTCCAGTGGAGATTTCCGTGTATGAAGACAGAAGTTTTGATTTTATATTAAAAACGCCTCCCGCCTCGCGCTTGCTTCTGAAAGCGCTCGGCAAAGACAAGGGTTCCGGTAAAAATTTGGTAAATAAAATCGGCAAAATAACAAAAAAACAGCTTATTGATATTGTGGCAAAAAAACTCCCAGACCTTAATACGAACGATAAAGAACAGGGCGCGAAAATAATAGCCGGCACAGCAAGGAGTATGGGGATTGAAACGGATTAAGGAGTTTCAATCGAGCTTTTGAGATATTTTATGAGCGATAGCGAAATAAAATATCCAAAAGGTGAAATGCGATTTTATGAGCATTGCAAGACTCATTGAGGGCTTTTGTGAGTGGAGCGAAACAAAAGACCCAATGAGTGGACAGTCTCTGTAGGAGAAACAGTCCCTGTAAGGGATTGAAACGGATTAAGGAGTTTCAATCGAGCTTTTGAGATATTTTATGTTATTACTCAAGGACCCCTCTTGGATTTTAATGTTATAATAATAATTATGATTTTATCTGATAAAGATATAAAAAAATCCATAAAAAAGAAAGAATTAATATTTTACCCAAAACTTACCAATGACCAAATAGGCCCGGCTTCCATTGATTTAAAATTAAGCAATATTTTTAAAGTATTTCATACTGAAAAACAGAGTCTGTTGGATACTAAAAAAGGGTTACCGAAGGATTTTACTAAAACTATCAAATTAAAGAAAGGCGAAAATTTTATTTTACATCCGAATAATTTTGTTATAGCAAGCACTATTGAGTGGATTAAAGTTCCTGATAATATGGTAATAAGAGTTGAAGGAAAAAGTTCGCTTGCGAGAATGGGCGTGCTTGTGCATACGGCTGGTTTCGTTGACCCGGGTTTTGAAGGAGAAATTACTCTTGAAATAAGCAATCAATCCAATTTAGCCATTGCTATTTATCCTAATATGTATATTTGTCAAATTGCTTGCGAATTCTTATCTTCTCCGTCAGAAGTTCCATATAATAAAAGAAAAAAATCGCTTTACTTAAAACAAAGAGGTCCAACTGAAGCAAATACAAACAATTTGTTTTAAGAAAATATTAAAACATTATTTAACTTAAATTTAAAAAACAAGAAGGCATTAACAAGAAAATTGTTAATGCCTTTTAAGCCCTTGGAGAGAAAAGAAAATTTAAATTTAAACTTTTCGCGCGGGAAAATAATCACCCGTTTCCCTGACTCTTATATCCCTGCCACAATACCTATTCCCCTCGGCGCAAGAGCCTGTCTTATAACAAGCGGGGGCAAATACTGATAAAAGATTTTCATTCTCAATATTTCTTCTTAGCATTCTGGATAGATGATAGATTTCTTCTTGGGCGCACCAGCAAAGTCTTTTCATCTGCTCATGGACAATGGCGTTTAAAGAACCTCGTTTGCTGTAACGCACCATTGCTCCATAAGGCGCGATAATTCTGGCTAAAGCTGGCGGTATTTCCTCCGTTAACTCACACCATCTTTTCAGAAGACTCGCGGCTTCTTTTTCTAAACCCATCTCTTTCAACAACGGAGGCAAATAAAATCTGCCTGTAAAATAAGGTTCGCTCCTTGAAATAGTTCTGTGCCTTTGATCCTGACCCATTGTGGCCAGAGATATTTCAACTCCACTCCTTATTTCAGCAAAATTGTTGCCCATCAATTCCGGTTGATAATGCAAGAGATCAATTGGGTGCATTATGTTGCTTTCTGGTTTTTTAAAAAAATTATCACCCCAAACATCAAATCCCCAAAGAATTGGCTCATAATTAATTTCCTGTCCAGTTCCACTTTTTCTAAAAAGTGATGGGCAATCTTTTTCTCTTCTTCTTTCTTTATTAAACATGAAATGCAATTTTGGAAAAGAAGTTAGCATTATCATCGCCATCTTTGTGGTAATATGCTTCATTACGGGATTCCAAGCGGATTCGTACAATGCCACAAGAGAAGAAAGATTAATCGTAAAATCCAAACCAGTTGGAAATATGACTGGTATAAACATCCGCATTTGCTCTTGAGCGAATTTCGGAGCGTTCGCTTCAATGTATTTTTCGGATGCGAATGGTCTCTCCTCTTTGATAAATTGTTTGGCAAGATTTGTCGCTCCTTCAATGTTTGTGAAGTAAACTTCCAGTCCACTTTTGATGTAGCCAACTATCTTGTCGATTTTTTCATGACAAATGTTTGGCCAGAAAAATTTTATGTAATCTCCAATTTTTCCGAAATCAGGATTTAAAAACATCTTGGCGCAGAATCTGCCGCTTCTTTGGTCACTGTTGTAAAAAGGACTTGCTAAGTGCAATCCGAAAGTGACATCACCCACGGAAATACCGTCAATCTGGTAGGTCATGAAAAAATGTTGCAAAGTTGTGTGATGCCCGACATCAAACAACCTGTTTTTTACATCAATTTCTTTTCCAAAATCAGGTGGCGTGTCTTGATAGCACATCAGAGCCGCATGACTTGCCAATTCAACAGGATCAACATTGGTGCGAGCCAATAATTTTACATCAATCATTTTAATTCTCCTTTCGTTAAAGAATTTAAAAAGGTTTGAGTTTAAGTTTTAAAGTTTCACAAAAACCATCTAGACCAGTTATCATAAATAATCAGTACGTCGCCATAATCATTCATTTTCTTCCCTCCCCCATTTCATAAATTGTCAAACTGCTAAACGATTTTTCTTTTATATTCTTAACACATTAAGCTATTATAAGCAAGAGAATTAAGCTCGTGGCTATTTAAGCTATTTTTTTATATAATACTGTGAATTACGAAACGCAAAAATTTATGGTCTGGTTGAGCAAAAACATTTAGAAGATAAAGAGATTTTGCGACCCGAGGACCTAAATTTTTGCGTTTCGTAATTCAAGAATAATAAATAAAATAAACATATTATGGTAAGAGACATACTTAAAAACACGATAAAAGAAACAATTTCAGATTTGTCTCTTGAGGCGGATGATATTCATTTGGAGCATCCTTCCGATTTCGCGTACGGAGATTATTCCACAAATGTTGCGATGCGGATTGCAAAACAAATCGGAGAAAATCCAAAGGAATTAGCGAGGGAAATTACGGATAAAATAAGAGAAATAAAAATAAAAGAGATTGAAAAAGTGAAAGTCGCGGGTGCTGGATTTATAAATTTTTATTTATCGCGAGAATTTTTTACGCAAAGTATTAAAGAAATTTTGAAAATCGGAGAAAAATGGGGAAGCGGCAATTCTCTAAAAAATCAAAAAATAATCATTGAATACACAGACCCAAATCCGTTTAAGGAATTTCATATCGGGCATTTAATGAGCAATGCGATTGGCGAGTCAATATCGCGTATTATTGAATTCTCCGGTGCGGAAGCTAAGCGCGCTAACTATCAAGGAGATGTTGGACTCCATACGGCAAAAGCAATTTGGGCACTTATGCGCCGTAAACAGCGAGGTTCAACCCCGCTGTTTACGGGGGATGAGGTATTGGGAGTATTGGGAGAAGCGTATGCGGAAGGCGCGAAAGCGTACGATGGAGATGATATAGCCAAGGAAGAAATAAAAAAAATAAATAAAAAAATCTATGATAAAAATGACAATGAGATAAATTCACTTTACGAAAATGGCAGAAAAATTTCTCTTGAACATTTTGAAGAAATTTATAAGAAACTCGGGACAAAATTTGATTATTATTTCTTTGAAAGTGAAACTGGTCCGATTGGAAAAGAACTTGTTAAAAAAAATATCGGAAAAATTTTTGAGGAAAGCAACGGAGCTATAATCTTTAGAGGAGAAAAAGCAGGACTTCATACGAGAGTGTTTGTGAATTCTGAAGGGCTTCCGACATATGAAGCGAAGGATTTGGCGCTGGCAAAAATAAAAAACGAGAGATATGATTATGAAAAATCAATCGTAATAACGGCAAATGAACAGAAAGAATATTATAAAGTGGTTCTTGAAGCAATGAAACAAATATATCCCGAACTTGCGAAAAAGATAAAACATATATCGCACGGAATACTGCGGCTTCCAAGCGGAAAAATGTCATCGCGAACAGGTTTGGTGATAACAAGCGAATCGCTTATTGGGGAAGTAAAAACGAAAGTTTTAGACAAAATGAAGGACGCTGACATTGCGGATAAAGAGGGCGTCGCTGAGCAAATTGCCGTTGGCGCCATAAAATATTCCATATTAAAGCAGTCCGCGGGAAAAGATATTGTTTTTGATTTTGACAAATCTATTTCGTTTGAAGGAGATTCAGGGCCGTATTTACAATACGCGTATGCAAGAGCAAGCTCTGTTCTTGAGAAGGCGCGGCGGCAAAATATTAAATCTGACACAAAAAAAGTGATAGCTGAAACAACAGAACTTGAAAAACTTTTATATAGATTTCCAGAAGTTATTGAACGAGCGAATAATGAGTTTGAACCGCATTATATTACAACATATTTAACAGAGCTTGCAGGAGTATTTAATAGTTTTTACTCAAGAGAAAAAATAGTTGAAGAAAGCGGGAGCTCTCCGTATAAAATAGCTCTTACAGAGGTATTCAAAATAACAATTAAAAATGGTCTTTGGCTTTTGGGAATTAAAGCGCCAGAAAATATGTAATATGAAAAAAGAAGAAAAACAAAAAAGTGAAATTGCGAAAAAGGAGGAAGAAATTCTAAAATTTTGGGAAGATAATAAAATTTTTGAAAAATCTCTAAAGAAAAAAGCGCCAAAAGGCGAGTTTGTATTTTATGATGGACCACCTTTTGCCACAGGATTGCCACATTACGGCAATCTTCTTTCTTCCATCATAAAAGATGTGATCCCGCGCTATAAAACAATGCGCGGGTATAGCGTCAGACGTCGTTTTGGCTGGGACTGCCATGGTCTTCCTATAGAAAATATGATAGAAAAACAGCTTAGTTTAAAAAATAAAAAAGAAATAGAAAAAATCGGCATAAATAATTTTAATAAAGCATGCAGAGCGTCCGTACTCGCATACGCGAATGAATGGAAAAAATTTATAGACAGAATCGGTAGATGGGTGGAATTTGACAATTCTTACAAAACGATGGATGTTTTGTATATGGAGAGCGTGTGGCAAGCTATAAAACAGATTTATAATAAAAATCTATTATATGAAGGAAAAAAAGTTTTAATGTATTGTCCAAGGTGTGAAACCCCTCTTTCTAAAGCCGAAGTCGCAATGGACCATAGTTATAGAAATATTACCGAAGATTCAATAACAGTTAAATTTAAGCTAAAACCAAATCAGAAAATCGGCAATTTTAATACAAATGACCACATCAGTATTCTTGCGTGGACAACGACGCCGTGGACACTGCCGGCTAATTTAGCTTTGGCGGTTGGAGAAGACATTGAATATGTAAAACTTGAAAATAATTTAATTTTAGCAAAAGACAGTCTTAATATAATAAAAGACGATTATAAAATCACTTCCGAATTTAAAGGAAGCACTCTTGTTGGACTTGAATATGAACCTATTTATAATATTACGGAAGCCGACTCATCAAGTAAAAATTCATATTTTATTACAAAAGCCGATTTTGTTAATACAGAAGATGGCACTGGTATAGTTCACATCGCTCCCGCGTATGGAGAAGACGATTACGCCATCGGAGTAAAATATGATTTACCAATAATTCAATTACTTGACCAAAGCGCGCATTTTAACACTCAAGCGCCTGAATTTATCAGAGGACAATATTACAAAAAAGCGTCAAAATTAATTATAGAAGATTTAGAAAATAGAAAAATATTATTTGATAAAAAACCGAATACGCATTCATACCCTCATTGTCACAGATGCGAAGCGCCGCTTATCTACAATACGCTTTCTTCATGGTTTATAAATATACAAAAAATTAAAGACCGCCTGATACAACTTAATGAGAAAATAAACTGGTTTCCAAAAAATCTAAAACATGGCAGATTTCTTAAAATAGTTCAAGGAGCTCCCGATTGGAATATTTCCAGAAATAGATATTGGGCATCACCTTTGCCTATCTGGAAATGTGGAGATTGCGGTAAGTTAGAAGTAATAGGAAGCATTGATGAGCTAAAAAGCAAAGTTAAAAAATCAGAAAACAGATATTTTATAATGCGGCATGGCGAGGCGGAAAACAATATATTGGATATTATAAGTTCCAAAGCTGATAATCCGCATCATCTTACAGAAAAAGGAAAAAAGCAAATTATAGACGCGCTCAAAGACATAAAAGACAAAAATATTAATTTAATTATCACATCTCCTTTTGTCCGAACGCGCGAGACCGCTGAAATAATCGCTGATAAAATTGGAATTAAAAAAGACAAAATAATTATAGAAAAGCAAATTCAAGAAATACAAACGGGAGATTTTAATGGTAAAACAATAGATGAATATCATAAATATTTTAATTCTTTGGAAGAATGCTTCAAAAAAGAATGCCCGGGAGGAGGCGAAAATTATATGGAGATAAAAAATAGAATGGGTAAATTCATCTATGAATTGGAAACAAAATATAAAAATAAAAACATATTGATTGTTACGCATGAAGCTCCGGCAATGCTTCTTTTCTCTGCCGCTTTAGGATATGACGCGCAAAAAACCACCGTGTTTCGCGGAAATAAAAAATATTTTATAGATAATGCTGAAATAAAAAAGCTTGATTTTATTCCGCTTCCTCACAATGAAAATTACGAAATTGATTTGCATTTGCCATATATTGACGAGATTGAACTTATATGCGCTTGCGGCGAAAAATTAAAACGTGTTTTGGAAGTGTTAGACGGCTGGTTTGAATCTGCCTCTATGCCTTTTGCGGAATATCATTATCCGTTTGAAAATAAAGAAGAATTTGAAAAGCGTTTCCCCGGAGATTTTATCGCGGAATATATAGCGCAAACAAGAACATGGTTTTATTATATGCATACTATAGCGGCAATACTTTTTGATGACATAAGTTTTAAGAATGTTATTACAACGGGCAATATCTTGGCGGAAGACGGTAGTAAGATGTCCAAATCAAAAGGTAATTATACCGACCCTATTATAAATCTAAATATATATGGAGCAGACGCTTTGCGTTATTATCTTACGACAAGCGTTGTAATGCAGGCTGAAGACATAAAATTCACGAACAATGAGATAAAAGAAGCGCAAAATAAAGTCATTAATTTATTGTTTAACACGGTTAAGTTTTATGATTTGTATAAAGACGGTCGTAATGAGAAGATTAGTTATAAAAACAGTAAAAATATTTTAGACAAATGGATTATCGCCAGAATCAATGAACTTATAAAAGAAATTACTGAAAATCTTGAAGAATATAATATTGTAAAAGCGGGGAGACCTATAAAGGATTTTATTGACGACCTCTCCACATGGTATTTAAGAAGGTCAAGAGATAGATTTAAGGGGAATGAAGAAAAAGATAAACAAAACGCTCTTGCCACCATTCGTTTTGTTCTTTTAGAGCTTTCAAAACTAATGGCGCCTTTTACACCATTTATTGCCGAGTATGTTTATCAAAAAGTCAAAGACGCTGACGGAAAAGAAAGCGTTCACTTGGAAAACTGGATGGAAAAGAGCTCTTATAAACAGGAAATTTTAAATGATATGAAAGAAGTTAGAAAAATTGTTTCATTTGGATTGGAAAACAGAGCAAACGCTGGCATTAAAGTTCGTCAGCCGCTTGCGTCGCTTAAAATCAAAGATGAAAAATTAAAGATGAAAGATAATCTACTTCAATTAATTAAAGACGAAGTTAATGTAAAAGAAATTTTATTTGATAAAAATATTGAGAATGAAGTTGAGTTTAATACAGCGCTTACCAAGGAGCTTGAAGACGAAGGCGCGGCGCGCGAATTTATTCGCGTGCTTCAAAATGCGAGAAAAGAAGCGGGACTTATGCCGCGAGATTTTGTCAATTTAGACATTGAAACCAACCATTCCGGAAAAAATTTTATTGAAAATTTCGCGGAAACAATTAAAACAATTTCTTTCATAAAAGAGATTAATTTTATCGTTGTTTCAGGAGAAGAGATAAAAATCGTTCCTTATCACTTTAAATTTAAAATTGTGAAAAATTAAATTATGCATACTTTATATACCACGGAATGCATTGTTTTGGGAAGTTCAAACTTTAGCGAAGCAAATAAATATATATACTTATTTACAAAAGATATAGGACTTGTGCGGGCGATGGCAAGAAGTGTCAGGGAAGAAAAATCAAAACTTCGTTTTAATTTGCAGGATTTTTCACGCGGCTATGTAACGCTTGTTCGTGGTCGCGAAGTGTGGAGGATAACAGGAGCACTTGAAAAATATTCCGTTTATGAAGAATTTAAATATAATAAGGAGAAATTATTTATAATCGCTCGGATACTTAATCTTTTGCAAAGATTGATTCACGGAGAAGAGAAAAACGAATATTTATTCGTGTCCCTCGTTCACGGATTTGATTTTATCAGATTAAACGCAATAGAGAAAGAAAATGCTAAAAATTTTGAATACCTATCTGTTTTGCGGCTTTTATATTCGCTTGGATATATCGCAAAGAAAGAAGAATTCAGTGAACTTCTTGAATTGACGGAAATAGACGAAGAATTACTTAAAAAAACAGAATCTAAACGAAAACAAATATTATTCGCCATAAATGGTGCGCTGAAAGAAACACATCTTTAAAATTTAAACTTACAATATTACTATGAATTACGAAATGCAAAAATTTAGGTCTTCGGGTCGCAAAACCTCTTTATCTTCTAAATGTTTTTGCTCAAATAGACCATAAATTTTTGCATTTCGTAATTCAAGAAATTTTAACAATAACAGTTTCGGACGACATATTGTATAATTTTGTATTTGTAAATATGCGATATCAGATGCCACATACATCTCATGGCTTGTTCAGATGAACTTTTATAAATTCGTGGAAATTCACCCATTGATTTTTCAGTTGAGGATGGATTTCAGAAAAACTTTCTTCCATTTTCTTAATTTGCATGTCTATCTCCGCAAGAAACACTTTAAACAGACCTTTTTCTATATGTTCATTATTAAGTTCGTCAATACCTTTTTGAATTTCTGAAGGATGAAGCGCGAGGAAAAAAATTGGAAGTCCGTTCAATCCGCGAAAGCTTGGTTTTTCTGAATTTCCATCAAATTTTATTCCATATTTTAAACTAACACCACCTTTTGTGTTTCGTTTTAGTATAGTTTCTTGCTTTTGTGTGTATCTGTCACCTTTTCTCGGACAGACTTCGTCAAAGGCGCATATAACATCCCCTGTTTTTTTGTTGATAATTACATTATCAATACCATTTTTTATATCATCAAATCTTGATGACCTTACGACTATAAAGTCAGAGCCAAGATTTTTATGAAAAATTATTGTCTTAAGCATTTCTAATTGCTCACCATTTGCCTTGCTTTTATTTTCTTTCCATTTTTCAAGCGGCAATCCGGCTTGTTTTGCGTATATAAGTTCTAATCTGTTTATTTCTTTTTCATCTTTCTCTAAATCATAAATTCCAGCGAATGTCTTCATACTTATCCTACACTCTCTGTCTGTCGGTATGTTGTTACTCTCAATATTTTTTGATATATACCGAAGAGCCTTATTAAGCTTTTCCAAGTTTTTTTCGTGATTTTCCGCATATTCCAATGAATTGATTTTTTCAAGATTTAACATAATATTGCCGTAAGAGGCGATTATTGCTATGCTTTTAATTATATTATTAAAATCTTAAATTGTGAAATTTAAGAAAATTTAATTTTGGAAATAAATGGAAAATAAACATCATAAGGAAGAAAAAACATTTGTAATAATTAAACCTGACGGCGTTCAGAGGTCTTTAATTGGAGAAATCATAAAACGATATGAAAAAATTGGACTTAAATTAATCGGTCTTAAAATGGGCGTCACGACTGGGGAGATGATAGAAAAGCATTATACAATAGACCCTGAATGGATGCGTAAAACCGGTGAAAAGACGATTGCGAATTATAAAGAAAAAGGCGCAAAACCGTTATCTGATGACCCGATAGAGATAACAAAAATTGTTTTAAAAAATCTAAAAAAATATATGACAAGCGGACCTGTCATTATGATGGTATGGCAAGGCGCGCACGCTGTAGGCATAGTAAGAAAAATCACAGGAACGACAGAGCCGCTTACATCCGATGTCGGAACAATACGCGGAGACTTTGTTTTGGATTCTTATATAATGTCGGACACTGACGGAAGAGCTGTTAGAAATATCCTGCATGCTTCAGGCACAGTGGAAGAAGCCGAAAAAGAAATAGCTCTTTGGTTTAGAAAAGATGAGCTTATAAATTACAGTATTATACAAGAAACAATTCTTTACGATATTGATCTGAACAGCATACTTGAATAAAAATTCAGGAATTTTTTAATTGTTTAGTTAACCTTCAAAGGTGACACTGTTGATAAGTATTTCTGCCATTTTTCCACCAGAATCATTCCGTTCAAATATTTTCCCAAATGTATTCTTTCATAATTGTAAAACTGTAAATATTCCTCCAAGGATTTCCAAGTTCTTCTCGGATTCAAATAATATTCTTGATAGATTACGCCATGAGCTTGTTTGACTACTCCATCCCAAGTCTCGGAGAAGATTTTAGAATGAAATAATGAGACGATACCTTTTCCAATAAGAAAACCCGTCCAAGGACAGTCCTTGGACGGGTTTCTATTTTGACCGGATATGTAGGCGTTTGATTCTTGTTCGTAGTATGTTGTTTTCAGCTTTTCGCTTTTATAAAAATTCTGATAATTAACCTTTGTCACCTCAGTCTATCATATTTGTTACTCCATAAGGTTAATTGTGCATTAATTTGTAAAAATTTTTGACCGGAGTATAATATAAATAGGGGTTATTTAAAACATTGTCTAGATTACTAAATAGTTTAGGGAGTTCAAATTAAACTTTATCGTGGTAAAGTTTTGAGGACACCCACATAGCGCAAGCTGTGGTCAATGTTTTAATAACCCCCATCAAAACACCCTCCGTTTTAGCGGAGGGGGTTTTGGTTTAATAAAGATATTTGTATTATAATTCAAGAATAATTACAAAATACAATATGTTAAAACAGCCTCTTTTTATTTTAAATTTTATACTTTTGATAACCATTGGTTTACTGAATTTTATAGCAACATATTTTTATTTATACTGGATATTTTGGTGGTTTGACATACCAATACATTTTTTAGGTGGATTTTGGGTTGGGTCTATGGCAATTTGGTTTTTCTTTTTCTCAGGATTTATCGGCTGGAATATAAAAATAACAAGTAAAGGACGCGTATTTTATATATCGCTTATGTCAGCAATAATAGTTGGTTTGTTATGGGAGATTTTTGAAATATATGTGGGGGTGATAATTATTGATAAAAATTATCCATTAGATACAATAATTGATATCGTAATGGATATTTTAGGCGCGAGCGGAGTGGCAATGTATGTTTTATTAAAATTTTTAAATAATAAAAAATTTGCCATCTTTGATAAATATGAATAAAGGAAACAAACTAAAACTCACATTTTATGGAGGTGTCGGTGGAGTAACCGGAGCAAATTATCTTCTTGAAGATAAAGATATAAAAATACTTGTAGATTGCGGATTGTTTCAAGGCAGTTCATTTGATGATATTAGAAACAGAGAACCGTTTCCGTATAATCCGTCTGATATAAATATATTATTTGTTACGCACGCTCATTTAGACCATATAGGTCGTATCCCGAAACTTATAAAAGATGGTTTCAGAGGAGTGATTTATTCAACTCCATCAACAAAAGAAATTTCAGAAATATCTCTGATTGACAGCTTGGGTATTTTGTCAAAGGAGGCAGAAAAGAAAGGCGCCCCATTGCTTTATGAAAAGAAAGACGCGCTAAAAGCGTTCTCGTTGTGGAAAACGGTTTCTTACAAAACTCTCATTAAAATAAACAATAAATTAAATGTCGTATTTAAAGACGCGGGACACATACTTGGTTCAGCAATGGTTGAATTCTCGCGAGAAGAAGAAAAAATAGTATTTACGGGAGATCTTGGCAATTCACCTTCTCCTCTTTTGAAAGACACAGAAAAAATATATGACGCGGATTATCTTATAATAGAGAGTGTTTATGGCGACAGAAATCATGAATCCATTGAAAGCAGAGTTGATATGTTAAAAAATACAATTAAAAATACTATAAAAAAAGGTGGCGTGCTTTTAATACCAGCGTTTTCCATAGAGAGAACGCAGGTGCTTTTATATGAAATTAACAATCTTGTTGAAAGTGGGGAGATACCACAAGTGCCGGTATTTTTGGATTCGCCATTTGCTATAAAAGTAACAAAGATATACAAAAATAAGATAGATAATTTCAATAAAGGAGTGAGGGAGGAAATAGATTCAGGAGATGATATATTTAATTTTCCTCAACTTAAATTTACGGAAAATCATAAGGACTCCATAGAAATCGCGAATACAACAAATCCAAAAATAATAATTGCCGGCTCTGGTATGTCAAACGGAGGCAGAATACTTTCTCATGAAAAAAGATATTTATCCGACCAAAACAGCACACTTTTGCTATCGGGTTTTCAGGTGGCTGGAAGTATGGGGAGAATGATTCAAGACGGCGCGAGGGAAGTTGTTATTGATAATGAGCGAATATCAGTGCGAGCTTCAATTATAAATTTACAAGGATTTTCATCACACAAAGATTCGGACAATCTTCTTGATTTTGTAAGCAATACGGCAGATACGGTAAAAAAAGTTTTTGTTGTTATGGGTGAACCAAAATCGGCATTGTTTTTAGTCCAAAAAATAAGAGATTGTCTTGATGTAGACGCTGTCGCTCCCAATATAGGAGAAAGCGATTTTTTGTAGAATCTGCTGGACCTCTACTTCTGTGATAAGTGCGGATTTGTGTAAAATTATACACATTTTTTGTTCAAATTTTTTTAATTTCATTCAAAATATCAAATAAAATCATTAACTCCAAGGCCCAATCCCGGTATTATAGAATATTTACTTTTATTTAATACGATGATTTGTTATTATTAAGATTATCGGTATAATAAAAATTATAAATTTAAAAATAAATATGGAAAAATATAAAAATGGAAAACACCCAAACAACAAATTAAAAATTTGCGTTTCAGGCGCAGCTGAAACGGGGCATTGTGGCCTTGATGCTTTTGAGAAAGGCAAAGCATTAGGAAGAGAGATTGTTCGACATAATGCTATTTTAATCACCGGCGCCACCACGGGATTTCCTTTTTGGGTGGCAACAGGCGCTAAAGAAGAAAACGGTATTTCAATTGGCTTTTCTCCGGCGTCAACAGAGGAAGAACACCTTGAGTTTTACAGATTGCCGTTGGAGCATATGGATGTGATTATATATACAGGCTTTGGCTATTCCGGCAGAAACTTGATTTTAACCCGTTCATCAGACGCTGTTATTATAGGGTGCGGAAGAATAGGCACTATAAATGAATTCACCGTGGCGTTTGAGGATGGCAAACCGATAGGAATTTTAGAAGGAGATTGGGAGACGGATGAGGTTATAAATCATATAATAAAAGCAAGCAACAGAATAAATGATAAAGTGATTGTTGACTCCGACCCGAAAGCGCTTGTGGAGAGAGTTGTAGAGAAAGTTATGATAGAAAAAGCAAGCAGAGGAAGAGTATATAGAAATGGCGACGGTATTGGCGTTGCAGACCCGGACAATCTTATTAAATAACCTTGTAATTTTACGGCAAACAAAAAGACAGCAATAAACTTGGTTTAATTTATTTTATTTAAGATTCTCTCAAATGATTGGGGATTATTTTCTGCCAAGTCCGCCAAAATTTTTCTATCTAAATTGATTTTGTTTTTCTTTAACGCGCTGATAAATTTACTGTATGAAATAGATTTTTTTTCATTAGCGCGAACAAAAGCGTTTATTTTTATATTCCAAAGCCGTCTGAAATCATTTTTTTTGTCTCTTCTATGCGCGAAAGAATGAGCGCCCGCGTGAGCAAGCGCTTCTTTTGCCTGCCGTTTTTTTGTTGAACGGCCGAAACGATATCCTTTTGTTTTTTTAAGGATATTTTTCCGTCTTTTTAACGCTGTAGTTCCTCTTTTTACTCTGCTCATAATGTTATTTTATTAAGAATTATTTTTTTAAAATTGTTTATTGCATTAATAATAATTTTTTATGTTTTTATCGCGTTTTTTAATTTTAATTTATTTAATTACCAATATATTTATTTTTGATTCTGTTTGTCATATTAAACATGACAACTCTTTTACGAGCCATTCTTTTTTTACTGGCTTCTTTTGCGTTGAAATGGTTTTGACCTGGTACCCTCGCGAGTATTTTACCATTTTTTGTAAACCTCAATCTTTTTGCAAATATTTTTTTAGTTTTCATATCAAATTATATATTATGAATTTCGTTCAATTATCATACTAAGACCTTTCTGACTTTTTTTTATCGGTTCCGCAATCTTATATTCCTCAGTAATGAGTGTTAAAAATCTTAGAAGCCGTTCTTTCAAAAAATTAAATTCCATATATTTATATCGCCCCCATAAAAATAAATCAATTTTCACCCTATGTTTTTCTCTTAACCATTCCGAAACCCTTTTTGCTTTAAGAGAAAGATCGCCATCTCCGGTGCCTATTTTTATCTGCACATTTTTGGTTTCCGTAATGCGCGATTTCACTTTTATTTCCTTACTCTTTTTCTTTTGCTCGTATTGAAATTTACCATAATCCATTATTTTTGCAACAGGCGGATTTGCTTTCGGAGATACTTCAATAAGGTCAAGATTTATTTCTTGCGCTTGTTTCAGCGCGTCTTCTCTTGAGAGAATACCTAAATTAACGCCATCGGCGCCGACAACTCTTAATTCTTTTGCTTGTATGCTTTTGTTAATTTTTACTTTTTCGTTCAATTTATTTAAGTGATTTTTTATCTTAAATTAATATTTAAGTTTTTAAATTATAGCATATTTTTTCGCGGACACAACGCTACACTCTGTAAGTTCAACATATAAATGCAACGCTTGGTAAAATATCAAGGGTCTTATCCAAGGACAGTCCTTGGATTTTTTAAAATCTGAAATCCAAACTGGAGGATACGCAAGAGAAACTGGATAAACTTGTTTCCACTTACATTGACGGCGATATTCCCAAAGAAAATTACTTGGCGAAAAAGGAGCAGTTATTGAACCAAAAAGTTTCTCTTGCGAATGATTTGGAGGATTTTGGACGAACGGGAAAGAATTGGCTCCAACCCTTGCGAGCGTGGATTTTAGACGCGAATAAAACCGAAAAACTGTCGGCAAGCGACAGTTTTCCTGAAATCAAGGCATTTGTCCAAAAGGTTGGAACGAACCCCTTACTTTTGGACAAATCCGTTTCCGTTTCGTTTGGCGAGCCGTGGGATTTTGCCGCGTCCCGCCTTGCGGGACGCGCCCCTGCCGAGGGGCGAAGCCGCGAGGCAACCCCCTCTGAAAAAATTGGAAGTACTATCTGGTGGAGATGGCGAGAATTGAACTCGCGTGCAAAAGAAGAATTTAGATGTATTTACAAAACATAGTTTATTTTTCCACTTTCGCGGATTTAAGCGCTCGGACTTAAAAATAAACAAAATAAACTCGCGCCGATTCTCTTAATTTCAAAAATATGCCGAGACATTCATATTTTTTAGTTTGAAAATATTACACCCAAATCAGATTATCAAACATCATCTGAGAGGACGCCGGTTTAGGCTATTGCGTAAGCCGGAGTAAAAGGAGATAAAATAGCTCCTGTTACTTTAGAGATAGATTTTGCAGCTATCTTTTTGGACTTTTAATGAAGATTCCAACTTCAGTTTTGCGCATATAAATTTACATTCCCTTGTCTATGCCTGGCATCCCCGCAAAAAATATTTTTACAAAAATATTTTTTGCTGAAATACCAATTACAAATTAATGTTTCTTTTCAATGTTCTTTTTAAATCTCTTTCAGTATCCTTCTTTTTTATACTTTCTCTTTTGTCGTATTTCTTCTTTCCTTTGGCGACACCAATTTTAATTTTTATTTTTATTTCTTTATTATACACCGAAATCGGCACTATTGTCAATCCTTTTTGTTTTTCAAAACTTGAAAATCGTTCAATTTCTTTTTTTGTCAGAAGTAATTTACGATTTCGCGCAGGGTCATAATTATCAGGAGTATTTGTCGGCTGATATGGCGGAATTGTCGCGCCGATTAAAAATACTTCGTTTCCTCTTGTGATTATATAAGCGCCTTCAAGCGAGCCCTGTTTTTTACGCAATGATTTTACTTCAAAACCAAAAAGCTCTATCCCAGCGCTGAATGTTTCTTGAATTTCATAATTAAGATAAACTTTTTTATTTTGTATTAAACTCATAGCTATAATCTTAACATAGCAATACGGTTTTTTAAGTTTTTAATACAAGAATTTATGATTTAATTAAATAATCACCATATAAAAAATGTTAAATAAAAAAAACTTATAAAGTAATTAAAAATCGGTGGGATTATGATTATTTCGATAAATGACGAACTATGGCAAGTTAAGAAATTAAAAAATAGCGAGAAAATAAAAAAACATAAAGGATTCGTTTATTTGGACGTCGTATGTCCGAATATAGCAAAAAAATCAAAAAATCCAAGGACAGTCCTTGGATAAGACACTTGATATTTTACCAAGCGTTGTAGTTCAACATTGAACTCGGGAAACAATAATTTGCCAAAAACAACAATATATTATATGATTTAAAATCATTATTGTTTAATTTGCTTATAAAAACAATCAAATAAAATGAAACAAGATAAAAAACAAAATTATCCTAAAAAACCCAAAAAAAACAGTAAAAAAGGTCTGCAAATATTTCTGGGAAAATCTTTGCCGCAAAATATTTTTGTAACACTTTTAATCTTTTTTATAATTACAGCCGTTTACTCTTTAATTTCCGAGAACATCTCAAAATCTGACAAAATAGCTCTCTCCCAGCTTGTTATTGAAATAAATGAAGGTGATGTGTCTGAAATTGTTGTGAAAGGAGAAGGGCTTGAAATTCTTTATTCGGACGGACAAAAAAAGAAATCAAAAAAAGAAACAGCGACAGCGCTTACCGATACATTGGTAAACTACGGAGTGTCTTTGGAAAAACTTAAAGATGTAAAAATAGAAATTAATAATCCAAGCGGTTTTCTTTTCTGGCTTGGAAATCTTGCTCCGTTTTTAATTCCGCTTTTATTTATTATATTTTTTATTTGGTTTCTTTCAAGACAGATGAAGGGAGCGGGTATGCAGGCGTTTTCTTTCGGGCAGTCAAAAGCGCGGATGATTGACCCCAAAGATAGTTCGCAAAGAGTTACATTTAATGATGTGGCGGGCGCAAAGGAAGCAAAAGAAGAACTCATAGAAATTGTTGATTTTCTGAAGAATCCCAAAAAATTTCTTGAAATTGGCGCGCGTATTCCAAAAGGAGTTATTTTAATGGGGGCAAGCGGGACAGGGAAGACATTGCTTGCGCGCGCTGTCGCCGGCGAAGCGGGTGTTCCATTTTTTTCAATTTCTGGCTCGGAGTTTGTTGAGATGTTTGTCGGTGTGGGCGCATCGCGTGTGAGAGATTTGTTTAAGATAGCAAAACATACGGCGCCCGCCATAATTTTTATAGATGAAATAGACGCCGTAGGCCGTGTTCGTGGCACAGGTGTTGGTGGCGGCAACGATGAACGAGAACAGACGCTAAATCAAATACTTGTGGAAATGGACGGCTTTGAGCCGAATGAAAAAGTAATTATAATGGCGGCAACCAATCGTCCGGATGTCCTTGACCCGGCGCTTCTTCGTCCCGGCAGATTTGACAGAAGAGTGGTGATTGATTTGCCGGATAGAAACGACAGAGAACAGATTTTGAAAATTCATGCCCGAGCGAAACCTTTTAGCGAGGATGTAAATCTCGCAACAATTGCCGAACGCACGCCTGGATTTTCCGGAGCTGATTTGTATTCTCTTATGAATGAAGGAGCTATTTTAGCGGCGCGCGAAAATAGAAAGAAAATATCACAGTTTGACCTTATTCGTTCAATAGAAAAAGTGATGCTTGGTCCTGAGAGAAAAAGTCACATATTATCAAAGCGCGAGAAGAAAATAACCGCTTATCATGAAGCGGGACACGCTCTTATCGCTTCGGTGCTTCCATATGCCGACCCGGTGCATAAAATTTCAATAATCTCCCGCGGTCGCGTGGCAGGATATACCCTTAAACTTCCGTTTGAAGACAGGAAGATGCAGTCAAAAAAAGAATTTCTT
>Ga0209343_10003349_pt1 | contig 20237 bp, 17 predicted proteins | sample RifCSPlowO2_02_FD_184026 | JGI IMG/M metagenome (GOLD analysis project Ga0209343, IMG submission 184026) | Groundwater microbial communities from Rifle, Colorado - Rifle CSP2_plank lowO2_0.2 (SPAdes) (version 2) | ecosystem: Environmental > Aquatic > Deep subsurface > Groundwater | place... | reverse complement strand
TATTTATATATATATATATAATATGAGTAAAAGTAAAATAAAGCTTGAAATTTTCGAATTTTTACTTAACGGATATTCTAGTAATATTTTACTCGAAAATGCTGAAGAATATAAAACTATGCTTATCAATGACAAAACTAGCGATTCATGTCCAACTATTGATGTTGAAGATTCTGATGGTGTTATATTAATATCTAGGGAAAAAACACGAACGTGCGATTACATAAGTGGAACCTTAAAAAAACTAGCACCAAAAGAAATAATTAATAAATTACCACTTATAGAAAAAACATCATCTATCTATTTTGAAATATCTTTTAAAAACATACAAATTACATCACAAGATTTAATACAATTCATGCGAATTAATGGAGCAAAAAAAGCATCATTTCAAACAGTTGATATAAACAGCATTCAAAACATGCGTGCTCTGTATAATATTGATAATGTATATAGTGTACTTAGTAATGTTTCGAATATATTAAAAATCGAGTTTCCTGATAAAACAAAAATTAATGAAGTTGAAAAAGGGGAGATTACGTATATTAAATGGATTGAGCCGAAAAAAGAAGAGAATATTATTTTAATAGGAGATATACATGGTTCTTTTTCGACTCTAATCCGGCATTTGTTACGTTTTCGTAAACAAAATATAATAGATCGAAACGGAAAAGTAAGAGAAGGATACCATATAATTTTTTTAGGGGATTTAGTAGATCGAGGAGTATACGGTTTCGAAACTCTGATGATTATATATATATTAAAAATAAATAATAGAACTCAAATCATATTGAATAGAGGAAATCATGAAGAACTTGAGACAAATAAACTTCAACCACAAGAATCATATGATAAAGCATACAAATTTGAGTCAGAGATAATCTATAAATTTGGAGAAAAAATATCGTCTGACTACATGCATAACACTGCTAGTAAAAGTATACATAAGTTATTTAATGATGTCATGTTATGGCAATCATCGGCAATTATTGTCCGGAATCCATTTGAACATAATCTTATTTTTCTGGCACATGGTGGATTACCCTATGATTTCAAAGATAATAACAAATTACCTGATGAGTTTACTACGGGAATATTATCTGAATCAGATTTTATAATCGGCGATAAATATGGTAAAAGTATACGATGGAATGATATCTATAACGGAAATGAAACGATAAATAATCATCTAAGAATACCGCAAAATATAATTGATCTAAAAAATCCTATAATCGAAACAATTAAAATAATAGGTAAAAATATAATTAATGAGGCTAGTAAATTGGGAATAACGTTTATTGTTAGAGGACATCAGGATTCTTATTATAACACAAAAATTATATCTCAAGATGGCACAAATGACTGGATATCGATTAGAGAAATTGACAAAAATATGGTTAGGAAATGTAAAGGTTCTATTTATACAGTTAGTTTACAAGATAATAATGTCATGATCAATGAAAAAGTACCTATTCCAAATTATTTACCAGTTGTAACTATATCAACCAATACCGATCAGGGACGAAATTTAACTCGAGATAGCTATGCAATTTTACAATTTAATGACGAAACACGGAACGTGGCATGTTCTTCTGGTGGTGGATATAAAACAAAATTCTATAAGTATACTGATAAACTACATCATTTATTTATTGAAATATAAAATTATTAAAAATTATTTTTTATTTTTTCCGAAAAATAAAATTCCTAAAAAAAATTTATTTCCAAAAATTTGACAACATTACAACATTTTGCTATATTTGTTTATACAGTGATACTTTTTGGTAAAAAAAAACACACAACATTTCCACAACATTTTAAAAAATTGAAAAAGTATAACATATAAAGATTTAATATATATGTAAATAATATAAATGGATACAAAGATAACAAAAGGTATAAACTTAGATAAGTTTATAATAGATGAGCATATTATTAAGTATAAAGACGAAATTAAAGAATTATTTCCACCGAATAAACATGGAAATATTACGAAACTTGCATCTACTAAAATAATGAAAAAATACAAGGCAATATCAAACGATGATGAAATAATGATACCAACGGAAACATCCGGAGAACAAGCAATAAATTTATGTAATAATTTGTTTACATATGCTAAAAGACAATTTGGTATCGTTCTAGTTGATAATAAACCATATTTTCGTGCAAAAGACATTGCAGATTTCCTAGAATATACAAATACAATGAAAGCAATTAGAGATCATGTTAAAGATAAATATAAAATAAAATTAGATGATTTATTAAAGCAAAATTCCAAACAGAACGATTCGTTCTGTTTGAATAGAAATGAAAAAAATATAGTATACATAACAGAAGCCGGTGTATATAGTTTGATTTTGCGAAGTAAAAAAGAAGGAGCAGATGCATTTCAAGATTTTATTGTAGATATATTGTTACCGAAATTGCGTCGAACTGGCACTGTCACAATAAATTCTAAAATCACTTACGATACATCGTTTCGACAATCATTTTATGACACAAATAACATAGCTGACTATATAGATCTTAATGTTACCTACATAGGTATTATTGGGTTACACAATGGTGGTATACTTGCAAAGTATGGTATGAGTAGTCGAGTATTTGAGAGAGATTATAACGAACATAAAAAGACATTTGGTAGTCAATTTAAGATCGTTCATGTGGAACATACAGACAATAACATTATCGTTGAAGATATGTTTAAGAAAACAATACAGACAAAAAATCTAAATATAGAGCTGGAATTTAATGGAAAGAATCAAAAAGAATTATTTTTAACTTCCGATACATTTACAATAGATGATGCTATACAGTGTATGCATAATATAGCAAATAATAATCAAATTAAAGCAGTCAAGGATAGAGATGATAAGATCAAAGAACTAACATATCAAAATGATAAGTATATTATTGTGGAAAAAGAGAAAACTGAACAAGAAAAAGAAAGAACAAAACAGGCTGAGTATGAATTCAAAAAAGTAGAAGTGGCGGAAAAAGAAAATACAGAACGAGAACGAATAAAATTAGAAATAGAAAGAGAAAAGACAAAACGAATGGAATTAGAATATAACAACCAAATGGAAAGTGATGATGATAATACCGAACTAGAAAAGAATATATATTTACAATTTTTGGATGAAAATACAGAAACAGATGACTATAAAAATATACATTGTTCGACATTATATGAAATATTCAAATCGTGGTACGAAACGAAAAATCCAAATACGGAGATACCAACTAAAAAGGAATTTATGAATGGTATAAAAACATTTAAAAAAATTCAGAATGTACGAGTTAACCAAAATGTTTTACGTGGCATTCAACATTTAAGGATAAAAATATAAAAAATTATTACGGTGGTGACAAAACATATGCATCTTTATACTTTATATACTAGTAGCAGTCCAATAACATATAATATCATAAACGGCATACAGAGAAGTAAATAAAAATTGAAATATATTGTTTTTGCTATATAAACTAATAATATATAGTAACTAATAATAACTAACATGGATATTTATGTGTCATCTGCCTTATATAGGTTCTTTTTAAAAGAACATCCAGCTGAAGCTAAAGACGAAATCAAAAAAAAAATTTTCGAAAAAAATTGGACGGAAGAACAAGTATACAATTTCATAAATAATTATAAAAAAATAACATATACAGAAGAAAATATCGTAAAATATGTTGATCTCGTATCATTTTTCCAATACGATATGGGAAATGATTTCGCTAACTATATCCTATATACATACATAATAAAAAAACAATTTTTAGATCGTATATATGGTTATGAATGTATTATAAATGCTGTATGTCATCTTTGTGAAAATGATCAACAAAAAATTCTTGATGATGATATATTGATATATTTATCAAATTATGTCAAAATAGATAAACTAGATGCATCGTATAATAATAAAATAACGGACGAAGGAATAAGACATATGAAACTTTATACTTTAGATGCATTACGGAGTAATATAACAGACGAAGGAATAAAACATATGCAACTTCATACATTAAATGCGCAAATGTCTCAAATAACAGACAAGGGAATAAAACATATGCAACTTGATACTTTATATGCAAATGGTAGTCTGATAACAGATGAAGGAATAAAACATATGATGCTTCATACTTTATATGCATCGGGACATATGACAGACGAAGGAATAAAACATATGCAACTTCATACTTTAGATGCATCATGGAGTAAAATAACAGATGAAGGAATAAAACATATGCATATCCATACTTTATATGCATACCATTCTCAGATAACAGATAAGGGAATAGAAGAACATCCGCAGAGATGTCCTATTGAGCCATCACATGATACTGTAGGCAAAGGAATACTACATATACCAACTTATACTATATATCAATTAGGATATATAACACACGATGAAATAGCATATATGCAACGTAAGGTAGAGCCTCCATATTATATAGGGAACGACTCAGGGATTGGCCGTTATACTTTATATGCATCAGAATATATGACAAACGATGGTATAAAACATATACAATATCATTCTTTATATGTAGGTGTTCCTTTAGATCGTTATGCCGAATGGAATGGTAAAATAAAGAATAAATAATTTTTTATGAAAAAAATTGATATATAATGACCAACATGGATATCTATTTTTCATCATTTGAGTATAAAAAATTATTATTTTTTTTTAGTCTTATTTTGAGCTTTTTTGATTGGTTTCGTGATAACTTTTTTATTTTGTCTCGATATTGCACATAAATTAGATTCATCTAAACCTTTTCGTCCATCAATGCATGTTATCATCCACGAAAGTTCTGATTCTTTACCGTAACTTGGAAAGTACATAATATTTCCAGATATATCTTGTCTGTATAAATTTGGGTCTTTATCTGGAACTTGAGTAGATTTATCCCATATTTTTTTAACAATTTTTTCGTCCATTTCAAAAGTTAATATATTATGTTTATTATAATAATATAATATTAATTTTTCAATTTTTTTAGCTACCATATATATTTGTTGTTCCTACAAATAAATTAATCAAATCTAATACTATACTTAACGATTTATCTGGATAATTAGCGCATGTAAGATGATCCCTACCACTACATAAGGTTTCTAATACCGAGCCATCTTTTAGTATTTTTTGAGTGTCATACAGTAATAATCCGTTAAATATGAATATAGATATAATACTAATAAGTAAATGTCTTATTCCAAAACCGGATGATCCAATATCACTAAAAATAAAGTTAACTAACTGAGCTACAATTATTCCGAGTAATCCGCTGTATAGATACGGAAACCATGTGTCAAAATATTCCAACGGTTTAGAATATGCAAAATATGTCATAACAATGAACATGGCCGAAACAGTGATTAGGACATTATTCAAAATGTTTTGCGCTTTTGCTATATTGTATGCAGGTTGCAAAAGAATGGCTAAGGAACTGATGAAGGCAATCCATGCAAGATGTTTCAAGAATTGATTTTCTTGTGGAATAAACTGCAAAACAAAAATCAACACGATAGGTAAGAAATATAATGCTAATAATTTTATATTATTTTTTATAGGAAAGAGTGTTTCTTCGTTGATTAAGACAATTAGTAACAATGCGAAGAATATGTACATATATGTAGTGCGAATATAAGACGGTGCTGTTAATGGTTCGGATACGTTTCTATATATCATATAACTTAATGCGAACAGAGTTATTATAATTATGATAGAAAGACTACTTAATTCCATATATGTATACATGATAAAAAATTTGATATTTTAATTCTAAATAGTATTATCTATTTAATATAATGTATAATGGATGTTAACTATGTTAATTTGTTTAGAGATATGAAAAATATATTAGAAGAAGCAGGATTCGTTGGTATACAAGTGGCTAATGAAATTATTAATATATTGCTATTTAAATTTGGGGAAAGAAATACACAATTCGAAAAAAAATATCATGTAGACAACATATATAAAAAATATTGTAAACAATATGATGAAACAAAAATAAGTAAACTTTATCATTTTGTATACGGCCATCAATGTGAAACAGTGAGTAATAAGTTTACAGAACAATATAATATATATATACATACCTATTTAACAATAGAACACCGATACGAACTGGCGCAATTGTATATCTTGACATATCATACTTTTAATAAGAAAAACTTTGTAGAAAATCAAAGTATACAAGACAGTATTGTTAAATATTTGTCGAAGTATAATAAAACTCTGTTCACTGATAAAAAAATAATTCAAGTAATGGTTGACGAGCTAGCGCCGGTGTATACTGATGTATGTCTAGATGGAAATTGCCATACAGGAGAATGTTTAATAGGTTTATCAAACTATATATTAGAACACAATCCAAAAAATTATGTTATTTTTCAAAATAACATATACGGATATATCAAAGATGAAGACTTCTATAAGTTAACAATATTTAATTTATTAATGCACAAAGTTAACATAAAAAATATTAATAAACTAAATAATGAAAAAGTCGATATTATCATAGGAAAGTATGATCGAACTGATATGGATATAAGTCAAAAAATAGATAAATTAAAAAATGACGGAAGATGTGCATTGGTGATGCCTTGTTCAATTTTATATAATAACTATGTTAATAAAAATTCTCATTCGTTATCGAAAACATTGTCGTTAACTTGGGAATATAAATTAAGAAAATTATTGGTCGATCAGACAAATATTTATAAAATCATTCTTTTTTCACAAACTGAGGCTGTAATATTTTTTGTAAAAGGTAAAAAAACACAAGACATACAATATGAAGGATATGATATAAATATATCTGTTAACGTCCAATGTATACAAGATAATGATTATTGTTTACTACCGTATGTATACATAGATAAACCATATACGTATACATTAAAAGATATATATTATTCTAAAATACTTGCCTGTGATATTAATGGGGAAAAATGTGATGTGCTAAACTATCGTAATATATTGTTACGTATATATAGATTAATTGGTAAAAAAGAATTAATTAAAAAAAATACTCTGGTAAATATAGAGTATGGTAATATTTCTATAAGAGGATATAGATATATTAAAGAATTAGATATGAGTTTACAAGGAATTGATTCCCGTATGGCTTTACGTGAAATCACAAATCAATGTAAAAAAAATCAGATAAAACTTTCATTACATATTAAATTAAATGACAGCCGTAAAGTTAACATAGTTATATAAAATATTTTTATGCTTCTTTTGTAGGATCTACTGTAACCAATGTGTGTTCAACAGCAATAGATGTTGGTTCAACAATTACTTGTGTCTCCTTCTTTCTTTTTATTGATTTTGTTGAATAAATTATTTGGGTTGGTTCTTTTGGTTTGGTACTAGGAGATGAAACTATTTCAGACCATGATGGCATAATATATATACAATTCATTTTTCTTTAAGTCAATGAATATATAAAAAATTGAAATAAATAGATGTAACATATATTTTTTGAAGAATGTATAATTTCTGTTCATGTATACAAATGAAGATGAAAACAACAATATTGAAGAAAAGCACGGATATGGTATGTTTATCGTTATTGGCATATTATATGTTCTTATAAACGTTGGTTATTCCTTATATATTTTGGTTGATTCCGTTAGATACGAAAATAATATTTCGTGTAATACCGTAAACATTACAAGTATACCGTCAAACACTTTATATGATGTTTTTGGAGTTATAACATGGATAAAAATAAACAGCGCGATATCATGTCTAGCAAGTTTAGGTATTACATTACTTATGTGTTCGTGTATAAATAAAAAAAATATATATTTGTTATCATGTGGTATTATTATAATTTCGATTATATTTAGAATATCTTGGATAATATTAGGATATGTAATGTTTATTCAAATTTGTCCTAATATACAGCCATTGATAATAAATTCATATGTATGGATAATGTTCATTTTTGGTTTGTTAGAAGTAGGTTCAAGTTTTATCGCTATTATATTTTATCGTTTTACGAAATGAATAATTATATGATCGATTGTTCTTTTTTTAGTTTGATAATTAATTCCCAATCATCATTTGTCATTTCATCTTGAAAATTATTTTTTAGTGCATCTATAGATTGACGAGAAATGGCACTACATAATACATCGCCCATATTGATTTGTCGCCCAAATGAAACATTTTTCTCCGGATCTTGTATTTTAATTGCAACTTCATCTCGGGGGTTTGCTATTTCTATATCTTTTTTGTTTATTTGTATACTGATTACAGTACCTATAATTTCAGTTTGATTACGTATACACAATGGAGTATTTTTATGTAAGTGACCATGTTTAATCTTACATCCAACAATGATTGGATTTTTTTTATGGAAAACTTCTATAATTTCCAAACTGACGGGAAATATAGCAATATTTCGTGTTTGTGTTTTCATTGCTTGATTGTATTCATACATATATTTTTTGAGCTGATCGAAAAGATGATATATAACCTTAGATGTAAATATTGGTATATTAATTTTCTTAGCGAATTCAATTGCATCATCCTGTATTTCAATATCAAATGCCAATACAACAGCATATCTCGGATTTTTTTCTTTCATATTGGCAACGTTAACCAGGTGTTTTTTAAATAATGGGCCTAATCCTATATAGTTTACTGGAATTTTCATTTCTTTCAAAAATATTAAAATGGCTTCTAATGATCCTAATGTAGAACTTTGAACTGATATACCATTGTCAGATATATGAGATAATATTGTTTGAATATCTTCCATAACTTCTTCTGTTAAGTCTTTTAAATTGGCTTCCTCGCTAGCCACAAGTAATCTTGAACCCGGAATAACTTGTTCTAGTTCATCTCCGGCAATCTTCACACACATCGTGGCGTTCACATGTTGTTTTGATTCATATTCTCCTTTGATTCGTAGTTCTGTTAGTGGATGAGGTATTAATATTTTTTTGACTTTCGTTACAACGGGTCCATTTAGTCCACATAATACAATCTTATCTCCAACATATAGTGTTCCATTAACTAATATTACATCGATAGTTACACCAAGTCCTAGTGTATGTTTAACTTCGAGAACAGTACATTGAACATTATAAGTATGTGTAATTTGTTTTTCTATATATTTTTGAATTAGGTCGATTCCTAATGAAAGTAAATCTGGTAATCCTTCTCCTGTTATGGCTGATGTTGGAACAATAGATATATATTGTGTTTTTTGATTGTTTTCATAGAAAAGTTTTGCATTAATACTTTGTTCAGCAAGTTCAAGTAAAATTTGTTGTATACGTGTCTGGAATATATTTTTGGTATATTCAGATTGAGATGCTAAACATTGCTCTATGTTTATATTTTTATGAGGTACCCAACCATACAATTTATCTATTTTATTTAGGGCGATTATAAATGGACATTTTTTTTGTTTTAGTAAACTTAATGATTCTTTAGTTTGTTGTTCGATACCATGATGAATATCAACAATTAATATTGCCATGTCACATATGCTACTACCTCGATTTCGCAAATTAACAAACGATTCGTGTCCCGGAGTATCTATAATAAGTAAACCTGGTATTGTTATGTTTATCATATTTTGACAAAAATTGTCAAGATAATCATGTGGAAAGAATGAAGCGCCTATCTGTTGAGTTATTCCATTATGTTCATTTTTTTGCACAGTAGTATTTCTTATATAGTCAAGTAAACTTGTCTTTCCTGTATCAACATGACCTAAAACACATAATATAGGCGCACGTAAACATGTATCTACTTTTTTTTCCTGTATTTTTTCTTGATTGACATATTGTATTTTTTTTGTCGCTCCTTGTTTTTGAATTTCGCTGGTATGACCTGGAACAATCATCCCAGCTTGATGCATACGTTCCAAAATTTCTATATTATGTTGTTTCTTTTCATCTTCTCTATGTTTTATTTGTTGTTCTTTTTGTAATTGGCGTGATATAGCATATTGTTTTCTTTCTATTTCTTTTTGATGTTTAAGAAGTTGTTCTTCTTCTTGAATACGTTTTTCTTCATCATCTTGTTGTTTTTTCAATAACATTTCTTGTTTTTTCCTAGCATCTATCAAAGATTTAAGTTTAGAAATGGATATAGGTGTAGAGCCAACATTTTTCAAATGAATTTTTGGAGGCATACCGTAGTAAAGTTATTTGATAAAATAAATATATTAACTAAACATATAAATTTCAATTTTTTCCAAAAAATTGAAAATAATTCATTTTATGTATTTATTCTAATATATATTATATAGAAAAATTATGGGTAAATCAGAAACAGCCAGTGTATCAATTGGGTTACAAATTACATTGTCAACCTTAGTTGAACAAATAACAAAGTCTAATTATAATTTTATCATAGAATTTTTGCGCAAAGGATTTATTGAAGACGAGAATAGCTACTTTAATGAAGTGTATTCAACAGTGTTATATCAAATATTTGATGAACCAGAAATAGATATAAGTTTAATAGAAGAAAAAAAAAATGAGTTGATATATGAATTCAAAAATAATGGTACATTGTATAAAGAGAAATTTTCTAATAATGTGACAAAAGATTTATCAGATGGATGTTTATACGATCAACAGTTGCTAATACCTTGTCAAGTAATTTTATGTACTGATAGATGGGGTTACGATAGATATGGTACGAATGGGAATATGTGTGATCTTGATTTGAATATGTTGTCAACAATGAGGAATAAAATTGATGAAAAATATAAAAATATGATCAATGGTTATAAAATTGTTTTGATATTGAAACAATGTTCTGGTTAAATAATAATTTTTTATTGTGCGTCAAGACAAAAAAACATATTTGTGCATCAATGTATGGTCGTGTTATTTATATCTATATAATATGTCATATATAAAAAAATATGATTATCTAATTTATATGGGAATTGAAAGGTTTTATTTTGCGATTCGTGATAAACTAAAGGATAATTTAAAAAATATGGATTTACATGATTGTTTAGAGAGAACAACTTTATTATATATTGATTTTAATTCTATTATACATAATATATCATCAAAGATCGTTTTTGATTTTAATGTAGAATTTTTACTGAAACTATATGATAAAAAAGAAAAAAAATATGATGTTAACTTATGTGAACAGGCAAAAAAATGGAGAGATACAATTGATGAAATAATATTAAATAGAAAAATAATAGATGCGATTATAGATAATGTTAACGAAAAGATAGAAACCGTAAAAAATGCAAAAGCAGTTTATATTGCATTTGATGGTATACCGGAGATAAGTAAATGTGCTGAACAAAAACATAGACGATATACAGCATTTATTTTCGATAAGGTTGAACAAAATATAGAAGAACATTATCAGGATAGTATATCGGTGCAAAAATTTTATAACGACAATAAATTTATATTCGATAAAAGAGATATATCGGCATATTCTGAATTTATGATTAAGTTGTTAACGGAAATAAAAAAAAAATATATGTCGAATGTCAAGGTTAATATATCTGGTGCTGATGAATATGGTGAAGGTGAAAAAAAAATAATGAAGGAATTATTATCACGAGAAAATATAGCAGATAATGATAATATATTAATATTATCTCCTGACGCTGATATGATTTTATTAGCAAGTATAGCATTGTGTCAGATTAGAAGAAAATATAATACAAATCCGAACATTTATGTTAACAACAAAGAAATAGTCGACATAAAAAAGTTGGAGAATTACGTTAACACTGAAATAGAACGAATTAACAAGAAAATGCAGAACGTTGATATTAGAAAAGAATCAGGAACACTGATTTTTAAGGATTTCATATTTATGTGTACTTTTTTTGGAAATGATTTTTTACCGAAGATAATGTCATTTAGCGAGGTATATGATAATATTGATGTTTTGTTGACTGTATACTCTCAAACATTATCATCTAACGAAGATGATATGTTACTTCGGTGTGATAGAGATGATAATTGTCAGATTAATTTTGAGAGATTAAAATTATTAATTGGGGCATTGATACATATTAATGAAAAATCTTTCGATGTTTACATTGATACTGTACAAAATGGTATATTTCATGGGCGACAGATAAAAAATATGCAACAAGATTTACAAAAGTATGGATATGAGGAAACAATGTATCGTATGTATATAGATATTAAAAAAAGAAATAGTCAGAATATAAATATAGAAAATCACGAAGGTGGAAAATATATATGTGAAAATCCATATCACTATGTTTTATTAAGTCAAACAAGTTCGTTAAAAGAGAATCAATTTGAATTATTTGAAATAATAGAACGAAACAAAAGACAAGTCCCGGCAGAAATAATAAAATATATTAATGATAATTTTAATAGACAGGATTATGAATTTATAGCATTTAGAACTAAAAAGAGTGTATGGAAAATATTATTGAATGATAACAATTATGATTATAAAATGAATGTAGTTGATAATAACATAGTGGAAGAGTATGTTAATGGTCTTATGTGGGTAACTGATTGGTATTTTAATAGAATTGGGAAAAGTGGAGATATATCGGTTTGGTTTTACAAACATCATAAAACTCCATTTTTATTCCAGTTATATGAATACTTAGAGAAGACAAAACAACATAAATTAAACGATATATTAGTAAAAAAAGAATATTATTTTAAAAAACATGAATATAAAAAATACATTGAATTACGTAAGTTTGAAAAAGATAAGATAGAAGAATATATTAGTAGTACGATGAAAATGCTATATACCATAAAAATAGATTATTTAAAAGATACGTTTTATGAAATTTCGAAAAAATTACGGGATTACAAATGGGATAGGAAAATATTTATTGATTGTAAGCATGCCAGATTTATAAATAAATGTATTCTCAGATTTAAATTAGAAGACTATAATACTTATATTCACAAAATTCGTTCAAGTTCTAAGAGTCAAAAAGGAGGTTCATGTATGTATTTCAGGATATATCAAAAATATCTGTACAAGAATACATATAAAAATTGAAAAATACTTATTTTGTTATATATAAGTCATTTATATGGTAACTAAACTAATAATGTCTCATTCCAGAATTTTGAACTCAAAAGAGTGTATGAATTATTATATTAAGTATAAGGGCGAAAAAAAAATATCTAAGAATATTGTTCCGAAAGATTATAATAAAGATATATATGGTGTAAATGAGTTTTTCTTCAGTGCACACCAGGCTCAGTTGTTTAATACTATTTATTCTAAAATTCAAAAAATGCAACATCCTTTGACGAGCGACGATCCATATTATCATGAATGGATTCTTCTGCTACAAATTCTATATTCTAATAAATGCTATTATTTGAATAGGGACAATCTAATTCCCGAAAATTATAGTGTAGCCGAAGTGGAAAAGAAATATAATGAAGGTCGAATGTGTGAACAAACATTTTTAAACTTAAAGTTCTTACACGATCCGGTATTTGTGTATTGTAAATCTTTGGAAATCGGTAAGTTTGCACCGTATACTACGGTGTAACATCCGGATAACATTATTTTTTATATATTACTATGGTTATCATATATACAAAAAAAGTAGCCATAAAATAATATACACATATACCAACAAACACAAAAATAAATAGCATATATGTGTTATGTGGAACTATTCTATATTGATCATATCTGGATTCATTCATATATTTCACACGTTAAAAAATATTTGGAAAAAATATCACTATATATAGTAATGAATGATAGATCAATTAATTTAGCTATGATAGTTCATAAACAAAATATAAATGATGTATACCATTCTATAAATTTGTTGGAGTATGTACATATTCCTGCCCGTTCCCATACCAACTGTAACATTTATCAAAAAACAATGAATGGCCAAGGTATAAATATAGGTGGTAATAAAAACTATAAACAGGGATGGTATAAAAAAAATGTGAAGAATGTGAGTAATTATAATAAAACTTATTATGAGAAACATAAAAAAGAAATAATGGCCAAAAGATACTTGAATAATAAATAATAAATAATAAATAATAAATAATATTTATTATTAAGTATAATAAATATTATTTTATACCGCTTGAATTTGAGCTACCGGTGCATTATTAACAGGAGATGACTGCGTTTTACTATATAATAATAAAATGACCGTGCCTATATTAAAAAATTGGTATAAGACAAATAATCCGAATAATTGTATATGGCACATATAATATTTGATTATTGTTACGATACCGATACCAGACATTATGGACAATCCAATAATAAATATAATTTCAAATCCAACGAATATTTTTTGAATATTTTTATAGCTAGGAAAGTAAATAGATGTATTAAAATGGATGAGACGCATCAGGAAAGATAAGAAACAAAAGATACCTCCTATTATCATAGTATGTCTTGGATTGACGGAATAAGGACAATCATCTGATGTTAATTGATTACCTATAGCCATTTGTATTATTGGGAAGAATGTTAAGAGTATATACATTAAATTTGTAGTAAATATTTTTGGTCTACAAGTACCACAATCTATACTACAATTTATTTTAGCTTTAAATTCATCATATGGATGATTAATCGTTTTTTTCATTATATTGTATAAAAATACGATAGAAAAAATCTGTTATTAAGTATTTATTTTTTTTAGTTTGATAATGCACTGTTCATTTTCAATTTTTTTAAAGTCGAGCCTGTCTTTTATTTTTTCGAAAATATAATTAAAATCCAAATATGACCAGTCTTCACCGATGAAGCATTTATTTTTTTTCCCCTTTAGTGTAACTGGATCAATTTTATCGAAATCATCTATATATATTACACATTCATTTTTAATATTCTTATATATATTATATATTTCATCTTCTAACGGTACTTGACATCTACTTGAAGGTATATTATTATTTATCTTTTCATCATGAATATATCCCGTATCTACAGGGAAACCGAATCCATGCCAGTTTGAATTTTTCCAATCTACTTTCGTATCACCACTCCAATGCGCATCAAGCCAAAAAAACACATTACTTTGAAGATTGTTGACATCATAAGCTATCAATGGTATAATATCGGCACTATTCCCGAGAAGGCATATTATTTTAGGATTATTGGCAAAATATTGTTGAGCTTTAGTATATAAATTTTCTTTGATTTCGATAGTGTATACGGTATTAAAATATTGCGATAAAAGTCTTGTACCATTTCCTTGAAAAGTTCCTGTTTCAACAGCAATTTTATAATTGTCATTAATATATTGTTTGATAATATCATAATTAAACCATCCCATGGTATTAATTTATAGTTTAAAAATATAATATATAATTTGGCGCGCTATAAAATATATCAAGTATTTTTATATAGGGCATATTTATAGTAATGACAGATATAACTGAGTTAATATTAGTTGGAAAAGCCACTCCGATAATAGGAGATTATTTTTTCGTAAAATTTGATGATGAATGTAAAAAATTAATATTCTGTAGCCCGGATAGTACCGAAAAAAATGGATATATTGATCTGGATGGAAAATTAATAGCATATCTTATAAGTATCTTTGCGATTGAAGCGAAATATGTGTATATGAAAATATTTTTTACAAATAACACTAAATATATAGAAAAATACGAAGAATGTATTATACCAGTAAAATATATAGGTCCATCATTATTTTTATATCAGTGTGACGATAATGATATAATTACATCTAAATTACCTTTCATAAAAAAAAATAATCAACGGGTATTTAAAGTGGTTATAACTGATAATAAAAATAGAACACATCCATATAATTTTTTCAATCCTCATTTGTATAGAATTCAAGGAGAAGAGCAAGAAGACAATCGTGGAGCATGTTTTACACTTCATACTTTAAGATTAATTTTCCCAAGGTTTCCTAGGATATATGCGATAACGCAATCATCGAGGAAAAATAAAAAAATATATAGGTGTAGTTTAAAAAACGTTGGGGTTATAGAATTTACGGATGATCATCCGTTTATATATAAAAATAAACTGGTTCTTTATAATGAATTACTTACCATAAATTCCAATATATCAGATATATCGGAGGTTCCCGAAAATCCATGCGAAGTGATATATAATGTTATATTGTATACAGATCACATGCATATAAAAAATACGATAAGTTTAGATGATGAAACAAAGATGATAGGAGGAAAATTTCCGTATAATGTCTCTCAAAAATATTTTGAGAAAAAAGTAAACATAATTAACGAATTATTTGTAAAATATCCAGAATATAAATTATCAGATTACTGCACCCCTTTATTATTGTAAATCTATTTTTTTTGTTTTTTATATGTTATATATATAACATATGTCAATTATTCCGGTTCTTGCTACACAATTTTATGAAGCATATAATACATTCATCGTATATATTATTATACCACTTATTGTAGCCAACTACAAAAATACTTCTAATGTATACGGTGCCATATATTATCTATTAATAGCTGTAAGTGTATATTCTCTTGCACAGATGATAGGGTTTCAATTTTGGTTTTATATGTCGAAATATTTGAGTATAAAGAGTATGTTAACGTTAGAAGTTTTATTTTGCGGTATGATCTATATATTATTTGGATTTTGTACGAATATCTATATGTTTGTCGGTTCACGATTTTTAATGGGTGTATTTAGTTCGAATATGGCTATAACGCAAAAATATATTATCGATATTAATAATGAAAATGAGAGAAATTTCTATACGTCTCTTTGTTCAGGTTTCACCGAGATTGGACGAATAAGTGGATTCGTAGTTGGCGCATATTTTTATGGGAAAAATATAATAAAGTTTCCTCTAATGGCTATTAGTATCGTATCAGTTGGTTTATCATTTATACTTTTTATAATAGTTAGATGTTTTATTGATGGACCGATAACGATAACTATGACAGTACAAAATGTTACGATGCCAAGATATATTATATCTACAATTAGAGAACGACCTAGAGAACCGATAAATAACATTGAATTGAATAGATCTTTAGAAATAGATGAAAATGTTAATATATGTTCTGTTATTAACAATATAAAATATAGATATTTGATTGCTACTTCTGGATTTTTAAGTGCATTGTTTTATGGATATTCGGAAATATTGAAGTTAGCAATGTTATCGACTGTAATCAAACATGGGTTTGGATATAATACACAAAATGTTACTATTGTTAATACTATATCGATATGTGTGGCCTTAGGTATAAGTTATATATTTTTTTATTTTTGTAAAGTTATTAGAAGAAATCTTGTCTATAGTGTAAGTACATTAGGATTAATAACGATATCATGTGTTCCATTCATTCCGCGTATAGTTAATAATCTGTCTGGTATGGTAGCGTTAACAATATGTCATAATATAGTATGTATATGTTTTTATATTATGGATACGATAATAATGAGTTTAACTAATAAAATACAGAATTCAAGTGAAATTGGTTTAATATACTCTATATCGAAAAATGTATCACAAATAGGTGGGATCATGATAATGATACCATCATTAATTATATTTAAAGAAACTATTCAGAATCCTAAAATAAATTTTATAATAGATATTAATACGGCGTTTTATTTGATAGCAGTATTATTTTTCGTTCCAATATATACTTTATTGAAGTATGTTCACTTGAGTCAAAAATGAAAATAAATTGTGTGAATTTTATGAAATGTTTTTTATGTTGTAATATAATATATAGAATGACAAACCCAGATACGTTTATAAGTAATGTTATGGATTCAACTATTCCACAAAAAAAATTGCAAGATGTCAAAAGTATGTTAGAAAACATATTTGAACAGAAAGAAAATGTACGTGGAGAAATGGAGGTCGTATTGCACAAGGATTATAAGTACATTCTTATGCGTCAAGATGTATGTTTTTTAGAATTTGCAAAAAATAATTTAGGGGATAATTGGAAAGAAATTTATGATATGGATTATGTGATAGTCGAACTTAAAAAAGAGATTACAACTGTTTCAGAACCAGTTCGTGCGTCATTGAATGAAATGAGAAATTTATTTAAAAGACATTATGTAGCTCATCATATATTGTTTAAAACTCGTCCAATGGGAACTTGGTGTATGATAATTATAGGGAAAATTCAACATGACACGATAGATACAGTGGAGTCGTGTGAAAAGGCTAAGATATTGTTTACAGAAAAAGTACCTGCAATAGAACAAAAAATAAGTGGTATAGCCGAAGTTATGAAAGGATATGCTACAATATTAAGTGTAGGTGAACTTAATGCAAAGTTTACGGAAGCAAATAACAAGTTAGAAGAAAATTTTCTAGCTAATCTAAAAGAACAAAAGGAATCATTTAATAAAATAAATGAAAAAACACAAGAAAAGATCAATCAAATTAAAGATAGTACAGAAATTACATTAGCCAGTCTTTCTAATGACATTAAAAAAAAAGCTAATGATACAGCCGTATTAATTATGAATGAAACTAAAAAAATAGAAGACCATATAGTATTAGTTCAAAAGACACAAAATGATAAAAATGACGAAACGAATAAAAAATTAGAGGAACAAAAAAAATATACGATATCGGCTACTAGTGGAATAGTGGCTAGTACTGATATAAAAATTAAAGATTTATTGACAAAATATGATGAGTTAGCGAAGATGAGTGATACAAAATTTCAAAATATAACTGACACAACCACATTAAATTTCCGTGAAGTTAACAAAAAAATAAACGATGCGAATGTAACAACATTAGATAAATTGAAAGCTGTAGATCAAAATATATGTGATACAAGTGCGCTACATGATAAAAAATTACTAGACATAATAACTGATGTAAATAAAAAGTTTGATGAAGTAGATACAAGAATAGTAAACATAGATACTAAATTGGGTACATCAACCAAAGATATATTAACAGCAGTAGGGAAAGTCAATTCAGAATTGAACGACAAGTTAACAAAGTTTGGAGGGGCAACGGACATAAATTTCCAAAACGTCAATAAAGATATAATTATGGCGAATAACAAAATAGATGAATTATTAGAGACGACAAATAAGACATTTGGGAATGTAAATGCAAAAATTACAATAGCTGATACAAAATTAATAGAGTTAGGACAATCTATAAATACGAAACTGAGAGGATTTGTCGATACCGCCGATAATAAACTGGTTGAATTAGGACAATCTATAAATACTAAATTGAACGGCTTTGTTGATACCACCGATAAGAATTTCGAAAAAATAAGTTCACAGTTTATCGTTTCAGATAGTAATTTTAACGAATTTATAGAAAAACATGGTAAGACAATAGAAAATATTAATTTAAATATAACATCCACCAAAAACAAATTTAATGAATTTTCTGGACTGAGTGACAAAAATTTTGAAAACATAAGCTCAGAGATAGAGACGGTAAAAAGCGCAATAGATGAATTGATAGCATCTTCAAACAAAAAATTTAATGAACATGATACGCTACATTCATCTACCAGCGAACGATTAACTAAATTTGAAGATACTACAAAAGAAAAATTTAATGCTGTTAATGTCGAATTGCAATTAGCTAACAGTAATTTTAATAAAATTACGACAGCTGTTGATGATAAATTTAACGAGGTGGATGCTACATTTACAACTACTGTCGAAAAACTAAATAATTTTGCTAGTGCAACAGATAATAACTTTGAACATGTCAGTACAAAAATAGGTTCAATTGAAGAAAGTATAAATGAATTAGCATCGGCTACTAGTAAAAGTTTCAATAATGTTGATGCGTGTATGACGATAGCTAATGATAAATTAAAAAAATTATCAGACGATATATTTAGTCAAATTAAAAATACGGAAGTCAAGTTAACATCGGTTACCAGTGAGTTATCTAACGGAACAACGAATAATTTGGATAAAATAACTCAACATTTAAATGCAGTCTCGTCGTCTTTAAGTAAACAGATAGAAGATATCAAACAGGTAATGGTAACTATGGAAACAAACTATGAAGAACAACTTGGTACATTACGGGCGGAAATGAAAAATGAATTAACAATCATAGAGAAGAATTATAATGACAAAATTGTTACTGTAACACAACATATAAATAATATTGTAAGTAGAATAGATATGATGGAAAAGTTAGTATTTCCAAACGATATGTTAAAAATACATACTTAAAATTTTCCATGTTTCATCAGGATTTATGCATTTGTC